>Ga0214473_10006473_pt1 | contig 13973 bp, 9 predicted proteins | sample RVTome_7_FD_203509 | JGI IMG/M metagenome (GOLD analysis project Ga0214473, IMG submission 203509) | Soil microbial communities from uranium-contaminated site in the Upper Colorado River Basin, Wyoming, United States - RVT98D197 | ecosystem: Environmental > Terrestrial > Soil > Contaminated >... | reverse complement strand
CGGAGTGCGTCCGCCGGACTCCTGACGCCTTTGCCGCCGCGGTTCAGCACGTGAGTATAGGTCATCGTCGTCGCCACGTCTTTATGACCCAGCAATTCCTTAATCGTACGGATGTCATAGCCATCCTCCAGCAGGGAGTTGTGTTAGAACTGGAAGGTCGATGCTAGCGATCGTCGAGCGGGGGCAAGCCACCCTTCCCAACCTGAGAGACTTTCAATCTTGACTCACTTCGACTTGATTGAAGGCCTCTCAAGCGCCAATAGCGCGCCAAGATCGCACCAACTCGCTGGGACCGGAGGAAGGTGATCTATGAAAGCGTGTAAGCTGCTGAAAAGAGATGGCGGAGGGGACAGGACTCGAACCTGCAAGCCCTTTCGGGCGGCGGTTTTCAAGACCTCAAAGTGGCCTTGGACCTAGCCTGACCTCCACCGATTTCCCAATATAAATGGGCTTTGCAGCCGTCAAAGTGATCTAGGTAAGGGTACAGTTTTCCATCAGCGCGCCATCTTAGCGCCGACTTTTGAAAAATACGATGGACAGCGGTCTTTTTAGAGGATGACCGGATGTGAAAAAAGGTCCGCGATTTCCTAATGTTTTCAGCCGACACTTTTGAGTGATCGAGAGAGGTGTTTAAGATTGGCGCGCCAACTTTAGCGCCAACTTCGTCGAAATGAACGCGAGGTCTGAAATACGTTCCTGTGAAGACCAACCTCTTGGCGTCCAATAATCCAAGCCGTCCATTATTAATGGACATGGCTATAAAGTGGACACAACCCGAGCGCGTTGAGTGCAGAAGCCCACTTTTGGCCACAATCTCAACCAAACGTACTTAGCGCTTTCAGTGGACAACGCGTAATAGTGGACAACTGCCTTCTAACTGTTCTTCCACCATAAAGGTGAGAGCACATGACCAAATCATTAATTCGGGAACTATCCGAATCAGGAACTTAAGGCCGTGACGAAAGTGCCCGACCCTTCAATCCAGGGACGATAATACCCTCACTTGTACGCTTACTTAGAGGTAGTACGCTTATTCTGGTTATACCGCCAACGCGCGCCCGGTCCCTTACCTCGGCAGGCCACTCTACCTTCCCGCTTCAAATCCGCCAGCAATGATCGTATCCATTCTCGCCCAACACCCGGACAGGCAGCCTCGATGTCGGTGAGCTTGAATTCTTTTGTCTGTTTGCGGATCGCTGACAACACCATTTCTGCTTTAGCCCCTTTTGGGGACTTGGTCTGTTTGATGCGCTCTTCGAATTCTCGATATGCAGCCTTAAGGATGTACAGAGTGTAATTGATGTAGGGCCAGGGATCGTGTTTACCCTCGTGCCAGCTTTGCGAACTTTGTTCGAGCGTTTCGTAGTACCTATCTTTGTTCTCCTCGATCAAACGCTCAAGACTAATGAAGCGCCCGACTTCGAAGCCCAGGTGATAGCACTGCAAGAGCAGCAGGAGTCGCGAGACGCGACCATTACCGTCGTGGAAAGGATGAATACACAGAAAATCAAGATTCATCGCCGCCATCCCGATCAAGGGATGGACCGCCCGTTCGTCAAGACTGTCCCGCCACGCCTCGATTAACTCACCCATCGCAGCCGGTGTCTTTCGCGCGGAGACAGTGTTGAAGCGAACCCGAACACGTCCATCTGGCGACCTCTCAATGATGTCGCTATCTTTCGCTTTATACTTACCAGCGTCGCCGATGTTAGCCCGACTCAATCGATGCAACCGAACCATTGTCTTCTCGGAGATCGCGAGCTTTGGCCCTTGCTCGTGAATAAGCTTTAGCGCATCGCGGTAACCACGAATCTCTTGCTCGTCTCGATCATGCAGCAGAGATTTCCCGAGTACAACCGCCTTCACGCGAGACTGGTCGACCGTTACTCCTTCAATGCGGTTCGAAGAGATTGCACTCTCGATAAGCGCATGCTCGGGCAAGACCTTGAGCCGCTGCGGTGACTGTTTAGTGAAGAGTTCCTGTTTGCCGCGCGCCTCGCCAAGATCAGCCAAGTACCAGGCTGTTGTAGCAGGAATGTTGCGTTTCTTCCCAAGTAGTAGTGTCGTCATCACCGAACCCTTATTAAAGCACAATTTAATTGGCGTGGCCGACATCACCGAATTCATTGCGCAATATTCACGTATAACCTGATTCCCCTTGGACCCCAGCGCGCGGAAGATTCAAGCCTGTTCGTCCAGATAGCGGGCAACGACGATCTCGATCCAGTCCTGAAGCACAAGTTCAATGCGGTCGAGCGTGAACTGAGCACGATGAATCACGGGCAACCTGCGGCAAGCCTAGGAGTATCGAAGCAGCGGTGATTGTTTTTTCGAGAAAGTTCTTGACACGATCGCTATCGATACTCTATATAAGAGGTTTCGCGCGATGAAGATTTGCGCACTGTGAGAAAGAAAACTTCAATGATGACGAGCAGGACATACAAAGAACATACGGCGAAATGGTCGACCCGTGTCGAGATGCGCGCGGTGTGTTTAGCAGGCGGTCTGAGCTTGTCATCCGTCAATTATTTCGGCGCCAGACTCGGACAACCGACGGCCATAGATAGCCGGAATATCAGGCATTAATCAGCGGGAGCGGACTCCCGCTCCCAAATCTCAAAGCAAAATTCGCGAGAATTGAAGGAGCGGGCAGCTTCCCTGGGAGGCTTAAAGCCCGCTCCTTTAGTTTTTTGACAATCGAAGTACCTTTTTGCGAGAGATGAAGGCAGGGAGCCTTCAACGGATGACGACGCCGTTCGTTTGCGAAGCGTGTCGAGCGTCGCCATCCTTAGGAGAAGTGTGCCTCGAAGTGTATTCGCGGCATTGTTCTCTCTGCCTTCATCTATTTTTTAGCACAAAGCTAACTCAAATTCGAAATCCGCAATTCGAAATTTTCGCATGCGTGGCTGAGCAGCAAAAGCACCCTCCTTCGAAATCAGGCGGACTTGATTGTCCTTCGTGGGTGCGAGTCCTACCACATGCACCAAAGTCTCTTCAGGGATGTAGGCTAACTGGCAAACCATCGGTCTCCAAAATCGAGATTCTCGGTTCAAATCCGAGCGTCCCTGCCAACATACTACAAAGAGCCAAGAGCTGAGCGCTAAGCGCAAATTCGAAATCCGCAATTCGCAATCCGAAATGCTTCTTGGAAGGGTAGCCTAACTGGTAAGGCAGTAGTCCCGAAAACTACCGTGCATTTGTCGCTTGCAGGTTCAAGTCCTGTCCCTTCCGCCAATTCACAACTTGGAGGCGTCGCCTAACGGTATGGCAGCGGTTTGCTAAATCGCCGCGCGCTGCGTGTGCAGGTTCGACTCCTGCCGCCTCCGCCAATTCACGGACCTGTAGCTCAGCGGAATTAGAGCGCGACTCTGCGAAGGTCGAGGTCGCACGTTCAAATCGTGCCAGGTCCACCAAAGGAATTGCGGATTGCGAATTTCGAATTTCGAATTTGAGGCGGTCCTACAAGGTTCGAGTCTTAAAATCCGCAATTCGAAATCCGAAATCCGAAATCCCTATGCCGGCGTAGCCCAATTGGGAGGAGGCGCTAGTCTTAGGAACTAGACAGTGTGGGTTCGAATCCCTCCGCCGATACCAAACTCAAATTACTTGCTGTCGCGGCGCAACCGGCAGACGCGCACGGTTGAGAGCCGTGTAGTTGAAGGTTCAAGTCCTTCCGACAGCACCAAAATCTGCTCGCGTGATGCAATCCGGCAGACATCGGAAGCTCAAACCTTCCGTCTTAGAGGTTCGAATCCTCTCGCGAGTACCAATTCAAATCATTTTGCGCGTGTAGCCCAATTGGAAGAGGCGGCTGGCTTAAGACCAGCTTTGTGATGAGTTCGAATCTCTCCACGCGCACCAAACATTCGGGGCGTTAGGCAAGCCAGGTTCAAGCCGCTTGATTTTCAATCAAGAGATGCGTGGGTTCGAATCCCACACGCCCTGCCAACTCTGGGCGAATGCTGATCGTGACTACATCTGCGAAATGTCTCGTCACGCTCGATTCTTTGTCGCCCTTCTGTGTGGGTCGTAGCTCAATTGGCAGAGCACCGCACTGTGACTGCGGTCAGTGAGGGTTCAACTCCCTTCGGCCCACCCAATTCAAGCATTCAAAAGAGGAACGATCATCATCAACACCTGAAAAGGAGGAAAACCGTCATGACGTAGCAAAACAAACCGCTGTCCATGAGACAGCTTAGAAAGGAACACACTCAAAAAATGAGCGAAGAAAGAACTACACGGTATCACGTTCGACGCCGCGAGTTTCTCAATGACGATCCAGAACTGCCCGCGTTCATCATTGGTGTCGTCGAAGACACCCGCGACCTTCCAGATGATCCCGAAGACGCTTGGAAGTAGGGAACGGTCGTTCTCGATCTAGCTGATTGTTCTCGGCGAGTATCATTTGATTTCGACCTGAACGATACCTCCGCGCGAGCAAACAGTCTGCGTAAAATCAATCTGATCGCTGAAGTTGTGAATGCGGTTCGCGATGCGATTGCCGTAGAAGTCGAATCCAGAGATGTGCGACCTGTGAAGGAGAAGAAAGTGAATTAAGAGTTGCGGGGGTAATCTCTGCTTGATGATCGTTCAATCTCTTCAACCAACCTTTGTTTTCAATGGCGCGTTAGGCAGAGGCTCAGGCCACCCGCTCTCAATCAGGCGATCGTCGGTTCAAATCCGACGCGCGCTGCCAAATTTTCGCGCGGAACTGTGGCCGAGAGGTGAGGCACCTCATTGTCGATGAGGTCGATGACGGTTCGAGTCCGTTCAGTTCCGCCATTCTGTAACGCAAACTGTCAGTTTGCGGGCGCAAGCTAACAGCTTGCGTTACAACATGCGTCAGTAGCCAAATCGGATCAAGGCACCTGCCTCTTAAGCAGGGGATTGTGAGTTCGAGTCTCACCTGGCGCACCAATTAACCGGGGTGTGGTGTAACGAAGCATCCGAGTCCTGGGAACTCGTGGTGACAGTTCAACTCTGTCCTCCCCGACCAATCGCATCCTTGGTCCAGTGGGTTTAAGACACGGCGTTGCCAACGCTGAGACACCGGTTCGAGTCCGGTACGATGCTCCAACTCCTTTCGCTCCTGTAGCTCAAATGGAAGAGCGCGACGCTTCGAACGTCGAGGCTGCGGGTTCAAGTCCTGCCAGGAGTTCCATTACCGATCGCTGATCTCACCCCACAACCAGGCGCGAGTTACCTTGACTCGCGTCGCTCGCGGAAGTGATGTAGCCGGAAACATGCGAGTCTTCCAAACTCGATTCGAGAGTTCGAATCTCTCCTTCCGTTCCAATTTGCGCGCGTCGCCAAGCGGCTAAGGCGCCGGATTGCAAATCCGGTATTCGTGAGTTCGAGTCTCACCGCGCGCTCCAATTTCTATTCAGCGAGGCAGACACTCGCTTGCTTCAAACCTAAACCAGAGGAGATGACGAAATGAAGTCAGAAAGATACCAAACCAATGCCAGGAGATCTTTTCATCCGCTCGACGCGATGGAGGTCGCGGTCGTTAGTGCCGGCCTGCACATTCTTTCTAGCTTGAGAGCCGGCCCGAGCGTCCGTGTTGTATTCAACTACGCGGCTTCTATTGGAGTCCGCCAAAACTAGAAAGAGAGTGTATGCACAGTCAGTTAGAAACCATGTTTGAGCGCATGGGAGCGCGAGTGAGAGTTCGCGAGACCTTTAGCCGAAACCGTGGGATCGACATTCGATCCGACAAACGAGGTGAATACTTCGACATCGGAGTCGAGGCTGCGGACCGGGTTGAATATGAAGTGATTGATATTCGTCCGCGTCTGAAGCACCTACTCCTGATGGCCCGACGAGACAATGGCAAGCAGAAGTTTCTTTGCGGTCACGACGAGCGACATTGGTTCGTTTGTGCTGTTCCAGGCGCATCGGTGTCGAACGTGATCTCCGCCATGGAAGCTCTTCAACCATCGGAAGTGCGCGCGGCCGTTGGTCGCAAAGTAAAGCGCACCAAAGACCGTCTGCGTCATCGCAACGAAGCGTTCGTGCGGCAAGGCGAGTGGTTCTTCGTTCCCGCTCCTGAGCTGTCCGTCAACCCAAAGTTAGTCTTGAGAAATGAACCGATCAGTCGTGGACGCGGTGGCAAACCACACATGTGTCAATTCCTGTATCGAACCGGAGGAGAACTTGTGTACGTCTGCAGCCGTCATCCGCGCGGATTGACCGCTGGCGAATATGCCGCGCTGATCAACTCCAATCCGAACGCTAGGAATTGGAACTGGTCTCGCATGACGCGAGATGCGCGTGTGTATGTCTGCGGCCGCATCTGGCATCCAGATCACAAGACTGTGGTGCTGGATGGCTGGCATCGCGTGTTGATGAACACCGAGAACCAGGCACCAGGCGCAAGAACAGTCGTCTTTCTCGATTAACGATTAACTTCAAGAGCGGTCTGTCGCTTTCAGCGAGCCTTGCAGCCGCTCTTGATTCCAAAAGCTTTTCCCAATTGCGACAACAATTCAAACGAAAGGAGGTGCCGAGCAATGGCACTCAACGGCAGAGTTCTCCTGCTCAACCAAACTTACGAGCCGCTCGGCACCGTCAGTGTCGCGCGCGCAATCATCATGACGTTCAAGAACACGGTCTTCGTCGAGGAATGGGACGGCGATCGCGTGCTGCGTTCGGCTCATGATGAATTTCCCGTGCCGTCGGTAATTCGCCGGCGCATTTACATCAACGTTCGCCGCCGTCGCGAGCAGTCGGGCATGAAGCGACTGCGAATTTACATGCGCGACAAGTTTCGTTGTCAGTACTGCGGTGAGAAGAAAGTTGTGGGTCAGCTAACGCTCGATCACATCCTGCCTCGTTCGCGTGGCGGTGATAACTCGCCAGTGAACATCGTCACGGCTTGTATCAAGTGCAACAACCGGAAGAGCAACCGCACACCGGAGGAAGCACGAATGCCTCTGCTAACTTCGCAGACCGCACTGCGCGTGATGCTCGAACGCGTTGTGCTTTGTCACTATGCAGAAGCGCGAGCCGAATGGCGGAAGTACCTGTTCATGGACGTACACGATGATCGTGCCGTCATTGAAAAGGTTCACAACGAGCAAACGCGGAGGGCATGACGAAGCATTGCCGATTGTCGATTTCCGATTGTCGATTGATCACGCTGTGTGGCGCACAAGCAAATCGGCAATCGGAAATCGGCATTCGGCAATGCCGACGGTCGGATAGCTGAGACGGATTAGCGCGGGTCTGAAAAGCCCGAAAGGTTGGTTCGATTCCAACTCCGACCACCATCTTCTGCCCGAGTAGATCGAACTGACGAAGCGCTGTCGTACTAATAAAAGGGCAAACCAGAAGTTGAAGGTTTGAGTCCTTCCTTGGGCACCAAAAACAAGTTTCAGGTTTCAAGTCTCAAGTTCCGAACGCGAACTTGAAACTTTGAACTTGAAACCTGGAACCAACGGCTTATCGGGGCGTGACTCATCCCGGCAGAACGGTGACTGTCAGGGAGCGTGGAGTTCCAAGAGGCGCGGTCGGCCTCACGCCCCGACCAACTAAACATTGCCGATTGCCAATTTGCGATTGCCGATTGGTTTTGAACCTCAGTGCTTTTCTCATTTTCTGATGTTCGGATCAATGCACTGTTGATTAACAAGACCAATCGGCAATTGGCAATCGAAAATCGACAATGATTTCTGGTCCGCGTTCCCGGCGTCGGTCCTCTAAACCGAACCTGCAAGAGCTGGGCGGAAAGGCACGAGGTTCAACTCCTCCGCGGGCTTCCAATTTGAAATGGCTGTGTAGCTCAAGCGGAAATAGAGCAAGCGTCTCATAAGCGCGAGGTTGGTGGTTCGACTCCACCCACAGCCACCAAGTTTAGTCTGGAGTGCGGAGTCCAGAGTCTAGAGTAAGGTTGAAGAGAGGACTCGTGACTTCAGACTCCAGACTCACGACTCTTCTTTTTGGGCTGGTGATGTAACGACAGCATAGAAGTCCTGCAAACTTCTTGTGAAGGTTTGAATCCCTCCCAGTCCACCAAATTGCGGCGTAGCTCAATTGGACAACAGAGCGTCGGTCTTGTAAACCGGACGATAAGGGTTCGACTCCCTTCATCGCCTCCAATCCACATTGCGAAGTCGGAAAGGCTTTGCGGTCCGAAAATTCGCAATCCGAAAATTCGCAATCCGAAATTTTCCTGTGGCGTAGCCAAGTTGGTAAGGCACCGCACTGTTAATGCGGCCACGCGAAGGTTCGAATCCTTCCGCCACAGCCATATCATTGACGATTGCCAATTGCCGATTTGCGATTGGTAGCTTTATGAAGTTGATTTTTCTCACGCGAGAATCCAATCGGCAATCAAAAATCGGAAATCGAAAATGTTCATTGACCCGGAGCTCGAGTGACAGAGCGGCGGCCTTTTAAGCCGTGAGGTGCGGGTTTGAGCCCCGTCGGGTCAACCACTTTGCGGTGTAGCTCAACGGCCAGAGCACTCGATTGATAATCGAGCGATGTCGGTTCAATTCCTTCTTCGATTCACTAACGAACCGGCCTTCACCGCTTCGGTTGGTGCCGGCGAGCAGCAGCGCGATCGTCGAGCGGGGGCAAGCCACCCTTCCCAAACCTGAGAGACTTTCAATCTTGACTCACTTCGACTTGATTGAAGGCCTCTCAAGCGCCAAAATCGCGCCAACTCGCTACCGGGACCGACGGAATGTGATTGGATGACTAGCGGTAAGTTGTTGAAGAGAAATGGCGGAGGGGACAGGACTCGAACCTGCAAGCCCTTTCGGGCGGCGGTTTTCAAGACCGCTGCACTACCAATTATGCGACCCCTCCGAAGCCCGTGCTCATCCGTGCTGCAAGCATCACGTGCCCATCTCTTGCTGCAAGCATCACGTTAAGACATAACCGTTGCTCAAACTAATATAGCTCAGGGCTTCGGAACCCTCAAAATCCCTGCGTCTTGCTCTTAGTTCTCAGGAAGCATTTTCCGTCTTTGGCTTGGTAAAGCGTTGCGGTCTTCAACCAGCGCCGAGCCGCAGAGGTCGCACAGAACAGGCCTCATTAGAGCGTTCTTTGGTGTGGGTTTGTGTTGGTAAATGGATCGCCTGGTTCGCGTCGAGACCGATCCACTAAATCGCACCAACTTGCACGAAAGGATCCACCAGTCGACCTTTATTTTCGTGAAGGTTTGTGTTGGTTAGGGATCGTTTTGGTTCGCTTCGAATACCCGACCACTAACCTGCACGAAATTACACCAACCAGAAAATCGGAGTATTCGTTTGCACAGGGCGGGGCCAGGATCTAAGATCGAAGGCACAGAGAGCGAATCCCAACTTACATGCGCGTCACCATCGGACAAATCAACACCACCAACGGAGACTTCGATGGCAACGCTGCCCGCATTATTCGGGCCATAGAACAAGCGAAGCATGAATCGTCCGACCTCGTAGTGCTGCCGGAAGTAAGCATACAGGGATACACATCGTTTGATTGGTTTCTGGATCGCGATGTGAATCGCTGCGTTCTGAAACCTCTGGAAAAGATTATTGAGGCCACCGCCGGCCTCACCGCGATTGTGGGGACCGTAAGACCCACAAACCTCGACACAGGCCGCAAGCTCTACAATTCAGCTGCAGTAATTAGTAATCAGAAACTTCTTGGCTTTGCAGACAAGACGTTGCTGCCGGAATATGACGTGTTCGATGACCCACGCTATTTCGAGCCCGGACGCGAGCGGCGGCTGTTTGCAATCGATGACTGCAAAATCGGCATCGCTGTCTGCGAGGACTTCTGGAACGACAAGACTTTCTGGAAGGAGCGTCTTTATCTGAATGACCCCGCGGATGAGTTGATCGCTCTTGGCGCAGAAGTCCTAATCTCGATCAATGCCTCGCCTTTTAATAAGGGGAAGATGCGCCAACGCTGCGCAATGGTTTCACATCGCGCACAGTCTGCCAGCATTCCGATAGTGTTTGTGAATCTCGTAGGTGCAAACGACGGTATCATTTTTGATGGCGCCAGTATCGTTGCTGATGCACGGGGAAAGATCGTTCTGCAGGCTCCTCCATTTGAAGAGTTCATCGGCACAGTGGAGTTAAATTCGGGGGTGGCGGATGAGCGCTGCCTCTCCGGCGATGACATCGAGACAGTTCACCGGGCGCTGGTTCTGGGCATTCACGATTACGCGCGAAAGAACCGTTTCAAAACCGCCGTATTGGGCCTCTCCGGCGGTATCGATTCGGCGGTGGTAGCGGCCCTCGCTTGTGAGGCACTGGGAGCAGAGAACGTACTCGGCGCGATGATGCCGTCGCCTTACTCATCTCGCTCCAGTGTTGAAGATTCGCGCGACTTAGCCCAGCGCCTGGGAATGAAGACCATCGAGCAGCCAATCACGGAGGCGTTTCGCGTATTACTGAAACAACTCCAACTGCCTGAGCCGAGCGCAGACTCAAGCTCCGCTGCCGCCGAGAACCTGCAGTCGCGCTTACGTGGAAACATACTCATGACGATCTCGAATTCCGAAGGTCGCTTATTGCTTTCTACGGGAAACAAATCCGAACTGGCGCTCGGTTACTGCACGCTCTATGGCGACACGAATGGGGGGCTGGCCGTAATCGGCGATGTACTGAAAACTGAGGTCTATGCCCTGGCTCGAAATTTGAATCAGGGGAGTGAAATCATTCCAACTTCAATAATTCAGAAGCGGCCTTCTGCTGAATTGGCGCCGGGGCAGTTTGATGATCAGTCGTTGCCACCTTACGACAAGCTCGATCCGATCTTAAAACTCTACTTTGAGGACAAGGCGACGCCGGAGGAGATCATTGCAACGGGCGCGGATGCAAGTCTGGTTTTTGACATTCTGAATCGGGTTGAATCCCCCGCCAACGAGTTTAAGCGTCGTCAGTTGCCTCCAACTCTCATCATCTCACGCAATGCAATCGGAGTCGGCCGCCGCCGGCCCATCACCCACCGCTACCGCCGCTCACCCCGCATAGCCTAGTTAGCTCGGGAGTTGCCGTAACCCACACGTATCAAGCAATATGTGCAAATATAAATACTCAAATTCTCAAGGATTCGAGCTCGAAAGGAAGCTTATGAAACATATAACTGTATTTCTTCGATATGCTCTGATGGCATCTTTGCTATTGGTTACCGGTGTGATGACCTTCGGTCAGGATAAAGATCAGCCACAACTCTCGGAAGGGGAAGTTAAAGCAGCAAACGCAATCAACGAAGCGCCGGATGCGACCGCGAAGCTGACAGCGGCGGCGGCATTCGTAAAGAAGTATCCAAAAAGCAGCGCTCGCGCCCAGATTTCGGAATACGTGGCGGGCCAGATTGGACAAGTGAAAGAGCCGGCCGAAAAACTTCGATTAGCGCAAGAATTTCAGAAGGTGTTTACGGCAGAACAGGAACTGAACTTTATTCGAGAAGTTATGATCGATTCTTACGCTGCTTCCAACCAGCCGGACGAGGCATTTAGTCTTGGCTCAAGCTTGCTGGCAAAGAATCCTAACAACTTGCACGTCCTGGCCCAGTTGGCGATGACCGGGGCAAATGCGGCGAAACAGCAAAACCAGAAATATGTCTCTCAGTCTACGCAATATGGAACTAAGGCAATCGAAATAATCGAGGCAAACTCCAAGCCCACTGGAATGTCAGATACATCATGGACATATCACAAGCAGATGTTGCCCCAGCTCTATCAACAGACCGCACTGCTTGCGTTATACAGCGGAAAGAAAACCGAAGGCAAAACATTCATCGAAAAAGCCGTCGCATTGAATCCGAATGACCCATTCAACTATGTGGTCGTTAGTAGCCTGGTCAACGACGAGTATCAGGCCATTGCCAAGAGTTATCAGTCGCTGCCGGCGGGCCCGCAAAAGGATGAGTCGCTCAAGAAAGCCAATGAACTGATTGATAAGATGATCGATCTATATGCTCGTGCCGTAGGGCTTGCGACCGGCCGGCCCGAGTATCAGCAACTGCAGACGCAGGTCTTGCAGGACCTCACCGCGTCCTATAAGTACCGCCACAAATCTCTCGAAGGCTTGCAGGAACTAATCGACAAATACAAAACCCCCGCTAAACCCGAATAAGACCCTATGAATGTTGAGCTCTGGGAAGGCCCTCTCCTGATAAGGCCGTATCGCTCAGTTGACATCGATGCGGTTTATGAAGCTATCCGGGAATCAACGCCTGAACTTTCGCCGTGGCTAAGCTGGTGCCATCCTGACCTAAAACGGGAAGATACCGCCAGCTTCATCCTATCCTGCGATGAAGCCTGGCAAAACGGTCAAGAGTTTGGCTTCGGTATTTTTGAAAGGGCCAGTGGCAATTTCCTCGGCGGCATCGGCTTGAATCAATTCAACCATCTCCACCGGATAGGGAATTTGGGCTACTGGGTGAGAACCAGTTGCACTGGCCGCGGCGTCGCGTCGATGGCGGCACGGCGGGTAGCGCAATATGGTTTCACAGATCTTGGGCTCGAACGAATCGAAATAGTTACTGCCGTCGCGAATACAGCCAGTCAACGAGTGGCTGAAAAGGTGGGTGCTATGCGAGAGGGTGTGCAGCGCAAACGGCTCTTTATAAATGACCAGAGCCAGGATGCGGTGGTCTTTTCCCTTATCAAGGACGCTATCCCATGAGCTCTTTACATTATTGACACGAGCTGCGGAGTGATCCCGTCATCGGTATGACCAATGGCGGCATCAAGTTCCTGGTCAATGTCGCCTCTCCCTGTCAATGTGCCGAAATCAAAGAGAGTACGATCAAGCAGATGAGATGGGACAGTGTTGCTTAGCGCCTTGAGCATCGAGGCCCGAACATGAGGAATCTCTTGCTCCAACTCATCGATTAATCGCGCTACTCGAGTGCGCTTCAGATTAGGTTGTGAGCCGCAAAGGTCGCACGGTATTATTGGGAAACTCCTCAAACGTGCAAACTCTGCGATGTCTGCCTCCCGACAATATGCGAGCGGGCGAATGATCGTATTGCGACCATCAGATGACCTTAAGAGAGGGGGCATCGCCTTGAGTGTGCCAACATATAGAAGGTTTAGCAGGAACGTCGCGATGATATCGTCTGCGTGATGGCCGAGCGCTATCCTGGTGCAGCGTTCTTCTACGGCAATGTTGTAAAGAATTCCACGTCTGAAGCGAGAACAAACTGAACAGTACGTTTTGTCTTGCGGAACCAACCGCTTAACTAGCGAGTAGGTATCACGCTCAACTATTCGGAAGGCAACATTGCGGCTGGCTAGATAAGTGGGCAACACATCGGCTGGGAAGCCAGGTTGCTTCTGATCCACGTTGACCGCCAGCAGGTCAAACGAGATGGGCGCGCGCTCCCGCACGTCCAGCAATAGATCCAGCAACGTGTGACTATCTTTCCCACCGGAGAGACAGACCATTACACGGTCACCATTGCGGATCATTCCAAAATCTTCAATTGCCTCGCCCATACGGCGAAGTAATCCGATTTTCACTTTACTCTCCACATCCATAGCGAAAATAAGAGCAACCCGGGGGTCTTTCAGATCATATTAGCCAAATTTCGCCACCATGTAACGCACACTGTCAGTTTGCGAGTACCCCTAATAGCCTGTGTATCCGCTAAGGGCTTTGCTGAAACCAAAAAAACCGAAATAAGGGTAACGAAAGCAGGTGTTGTCAAAATTGAAATGGTTCTCGAAATCAGATTGCTGCGGATGGCACTCTGACCGGACAGATCACGCAGTCAGGCGTTTCTGAAAAATTTGTGATGGTAGTTCCCGTCTATTTGGATTATGGTAAGGGATGGGGGAAGCTGGGTTCTGCCACTCTGGTGGGTAGTACAACTCTGGATATCGGCAACCTGGAAGCTCCCGGGAATCCCCAGGAGAGCCGCAATTTGCGCTCTCAACGACGTGTTGGCTACGAGCATTCAAAACGGGAAATAGCCCGTTTTTCGGCCAGAAATGCCCCTTCCAGGCTGCCTCCCGGCCA
>Ga0214473_10006472_pt1 | contig 13973 bp, 12 predicted proteins | sample RVTome_7_FD_203509 | JGI IMG/M metagenome (GOLD analysis project Ga0214473, IMG submission 203509) | Soil microbial communities from uranium-contaminated site in the Upper Colorado River Basin, Wyoming, United States - RVT98D197 | ecosystem: Environmental > Terrestrial > Soil > Contaminated >... | reverse complement strand
GGAAGAGGTCTACGATCCCCATGGTGAGCGGCATCTCCGGCCCCACCACCGTGAGGTCGATCCGGGTATCCTTGGCAAAGCGGGCCAATGCATCCAGGTCTGTGGCCGCGATGTCGACGCAGGTAGCCAGGCGGGCGATGCCGCCGTTGCCCGGAGCGCAGAAGACCTCCTTTACCCTCGGGCTCTGGGAGATCTTCCAGACCAGGGCGTGCTCCCTGCCGCCGCTGCCGATCACCAAGACTTTCATAACTATATCTTCCCTATACCCCTATATCTTGACCCCTGCAAGATACTTTGCAATGGCGCCGTCGTAGTGGTGGGTATGTTCGAAGGCCTTGCGCGCCAGCCGGAAGTTGGTCTCAGGGGAGATCGCGCCGCCATTGGCCTTCAGCTCCTGGGCCAGGACCGGGTAGTCCGCGGGATCGACCACCACCGTTACGTGTTTATTGTTCTTGGCCGACGCCCTGATCAGGCTCGGGCCGCCGATATCGATATTCTCGATGGCTTCTTCCAGGGCGCAGCCCGGCTTGGCCACGGTGGCCTCAAAGGGATAGAGGTTTACCACCACCATGTCGATGGGCTTGATCCCCTGCGCCCGCATCTGGGTCATATGATCCGGTTTGTCCCGGTCCGCCAGGATCCCGCCGTGGACCTTGGGGTGCAGGGTCTTGACCCTCCCCTCCATCATCTCGGGGAAGCCCGTGTACTCGGATACGTCGATTACCTTGATCCCCTGCTCCCTCAGGCTCCTGGCGGTGCCGCCGGTGGAGAGGATCTCCACCTTGAGATCGGCCAGGACCTTCACGAATTCCGCCAATCCCTGCTTGTCCGAGACACTCACCACCGCACGCTCGATCTTTGCCATCTATGACCTCCTCTGTGTAATTTACCCTGGCTCTTTAGTCATACGTGCATCCCACCACGCTAAAGCGTGGCAGGAAAGATCATAAATCCCCCCTTTGCCCCCCTTTAGAAAAGGGGGGTGGGGGGGGATTGGGAAGCTTATTTTCTGAGCAATTCAGGTTTTGTATGAAACAATGATTTTGCCTTAAAGTCAAGGCCCCTTTGTCAGCAGGCATCAGCCCTTTTCAGTTCGAAGATTTGGTCAAACCTACGGTGATCCTTTGATCAGGGCCACTGGCCAAGGGGTCACCTTCGGCTTCGGCCGCCTGCTCTTGGGCGGGAGCAGCAACCGACACACCCTTCTTCCCCCAGATCAGCTCCTCGATCTCCGTAAGCAGGGGGGAAAAGGTGCTCCTGTCCAAAGCAGAGATCGCTACCCCGCCAAAGCGGCGGCAGATCCGCAGGGCAAAGGCGGGCTCCACCCTGTCTTTTTTATTAAAGACTCGCAGCAGGGGGATCTGCGCCAGGTCCAGCTCCACCAGGAGCGCCTCCACCGAGGCCATCTGCTCCTCGAACCGGGGGTTGCTGATATCGATCACATGGAGCAGGAGACCGGCGTCTGAGAGCTCTTCCAATGTGGAGCGGAAGGCGCCGAGCAGATCCGGGGGCAGGTCGCGGATAAAACCGACGGTGTCGGTGATAATCACCTCCCGCTCGCGCGGGAACCTGAGGCGGCGGCTGGCGGTATCGAGGGTGGCAAAGAGCCGGTCCTCCACTGCCACGGCGCTCTCGGTCAGGGCGTTGAGCAGGGTGGATTTGCCGGTATTGGTATAGCCGACGATGGAGCAAATAGGCAGGCCCTGCTTGCGCCTCTTGGTGCGGCGCTGCCAGCCCCCTTTGGCCATCTGTTTTAATTCCTTTTCCAGGCGGTGGATCCGGTCCTTGATCCGGCGGCGGTCGGTCTCGAGCTTGGTCTCGCCCGGCCCCCTGCCGCCGATCCCGCCCATCAAGCGGGACATGGCAATGCCCTTGCCGGTCAACCGGGGGAGGAGGTACTTGAGCTGCGCCAGCTCCACCCTGACCTTGCCGTCCCTGCTGTGCGCTCGCCTGGCAAAGATGTCGAGGATCAGCTGGGTGCGGTCGATGACCTTGAGGTCGGTCTGCTCAGCGATGGCGTTGATCTGGCCGGGGGTGAGGTCCTGGTCAAAGCAGATGACGTCGGCGCCTGATTGCAGGCCCTTGATGATCAGGCCTTTGAGCCTGCCTTCTCCCATCAGGTATTTGGGGTTGATGCGCTTGGGGCGCTGGATGACGGTGTCTATCACCTCGAGGCCGGCAGTGCGGGCCAGCTCGCCTAATTCTTCCAGGGAGTCCTCGATGGGAAAAGACTTTCCATACTGCACCACGCTGGCTAAAATAGCCCTCTCCCGGCCTTCTATCGCAAAGGCCCGCACACCCTTGTGCAGCTCTGCTTCCAGGGCCTGGATAAAGGCGAGGAAGTCCTGGGTCAGGCCGCTGACGCTGCGGTGCTCTTCCAAGCGCCATACCTCACCTTTGGCATTGCCGGGGAGCAGGTATCCGACAAAGACCCGGCCAGGAAGACCCTGGGCAGTGGTTTCCAAGGCAGCCATGAGGTCGAGGCGCAAGAGTGCCAAATCAGTCAAGTCGTCCTGAGAAAGCGGCTCGCCTTTCAGATGGGTGTGGATGCAGCGCAAGCCGGTAAGCCGGCCTTTGGCGCCGCGAAAGGTGCTGAGGTCGGGAATCGTGATCTCCTTGTCGTCGCCCACGATGGTGAAGTCGATCTCACCCTGGCGGTTGACGATGATCCCTATCTGGCGTCTGATTTCTAAAGAGAGCTCGGTGAGGAGACGGGCAAGCTCCGGGGTGATGATTTGCTGTGGAGGGATGCGGCGGCGGTAGATCCGCTCCAGGGCCTTGATCTGACTGGCTTTCAGGCCAATGGTATTGCCGTATACTTTTTTGATAGGTCTCCCCGCGATGGAAGAGGTTATTAGTTATAGGTCTAACAGATTATGAAAGAGGTGTCAATGAAGGGGGGAGTAGCTGAGATGTCAATTGAGTTATTAAATGTCCTTTTTTGGCGAAAATGCACCCGTTATAATGCGAAGAATACGACCAGTGACATAGCCGGCATGATAAAAAAAAGGTGTTTTAATAATCTCCCCATCAGCCTCTAGCAAGCCTTTTTTGTATGGCCCCCAACATGCAATTGAAAAAGTATTTATATGGCCAGCGCCTATTGCCTTATAAATAGTGCGAATTATATGTGTTGCCGCTGACGAAACCATTTTGCTATCAATCCGTAGCGGAACAAACAGGCGACGTGGCAAATGCTGTTTTTTTGTATAAGCAAATTTGTGATCTATCCCTTCTTTGGTGAGTGCTTTGGAAACAGACACGATGCTATCGCGAGAGTGAAAACCAGAACGTATCGACAAGATAATAGAATCCGGCCTACTCTTGTAAGTCTTCTTTTCTATCCTTATAGGACCAGTAAATCCCTCTGGTTCAATTTCTATGTTACCTCCATCATCAAGAGACTCCGAAGCATATGTAATGTACCGCTGTAGTTGGAGCAAGGATAGACCTTTGAATATCGGCCTCCGCCTTAATAAAAAATAAACGATAACAATGACAACAATCAAAATTATGAAAAATTTCAATTTTTTTTACTCAATTGCTAAACGCTTAAAAGGGTTTAGACCAATTCATATATAACCCCTAATTTATGCGACATTTTTACCTTACCCCCGCTCCCGGATATCACGCTCAAAGGCGTTAATATCGGCAAGGAGTTGTTCCGAGTGCATGTAGAGGTTTGTCGGGCAGGGGTTCGGTTTACCGCACGGGAGCCGCTGCGCCATCATGCGAATATTTTCCAGCGAGTGGAACTTGTCCGTGGCGGCATAGGCAACATAAACAGGGACACGAATCGTTTCCAAACCGCTCCACACCGTATAGTGCCCCAAAATGACCGAACGCGCGGTATGCTTCAGCCGTTTGGGCTCCACCATTTTCAGGGTTTCCTCATACCGTTTCATCTGTTCAGGCTCTTTTTTGGCATCCACGCGAAAGTTGCGCAAATACCAGATCACTAAGTACTTGAAGGGGTGGTAGAAGGAAGCGGGCAACGATAATATCCACGAAATGGATTTCGGCGCGGGGAACTCACTATTCGGCCCAACAAGAAAAGCACCGCCGCATCTCAGCTTTCCCCCCTTCATCGCTTCCAACAGCGATGTCGCCCCCAGAGAGCTTCCGCACGCAAGCGTTTGAGAGGAGTTTATGCCGAAATAATCACAGATTTTAATGATATCTTGCGCGTTTTGAAAAATACTGAATGCGTCATCTGTTAAAAGAGCATTACCGTTAATCAGGGCAGAGCATTTTTCTCTTGTTTCCAGGTAGTAAACATCGCGCTCGCTTGCCATCGGCTTAATGAGGGCAGCCCAACCGAACATGGAGGATACCCAGCCGGGTACAAAGACCATCGGCGCCTTGCCTTGCGCCAAAGTCTGCCTAAAAACCATTACCTTGAGACGCACCGCCTCATCAACGGCAATCATCTCCTCGCTGTATTCTACCCCCTTAATCGCGCCGATGAAGCTGTTCATAATGGAAGATACATGTAACAGATTATGCAATGGGTGTCAATGAAGGGGGGTCTGGGTGTTTTGCACCGTAGATAATAACATCCTAGTTTTCTTCATAGTTCGTGCAAGTTACAATCAATTCATTCCAAAAATCAACCAACGCATTTTTGAATTCAGATATATCTGCTTGAACGACGAAAATATCATCGCCAGCTATAGGCATATATACAGGACGAGTTGCACAAGGCACCGTCTTTATCCCAGGCTGGTTTCTGAGCTTAGGATGCTTGAACATATCGGGACGTTTCCTACGAAGTTCAGTCACAGAAACTCCTTCACCATGTTTAATTGAATTCGAAACGACTCTTAACTCATCGACTTTATCCCATGAACGGAATGCATATATATCAATACCTTTCTTGAGCAGCCGCTCCCTGAAGACAGATATTTTCATTAATTGAGGGTCATTTTCTTGTGACGGATGTAGAACATCCCGTCTTAAAAGAAATATTATTTGTTGCTCAAACAAGTGGTATAAGGTTATTGCAGTAATGTTAAGTAACGTTTGTTTTATACTTGAAAGCATCTCGTAATGGTCGATGCCAGCCTCCCGTGCTCTTTCGGCGAGGTCTGCGGGGTCAATATCTGGTGAATGCGACGAAGAGCATAAGCTATCCCATTTCTCATCAGATATTTGCTCAGCTTCTTTTTCAATATTATCAAATGTTGGGATTAGTCGATTTTGAATTGACTCGTATAATAATTCAATTTGCTTGATAAATTGGTTCCTTATATATTGCTCCCAAAGATGTATATTGAAAATCAGTTTTAACATTTTTCATTTACCACTTATGGCCAAGCGTCATCAGCTGCGGCGTATGTTCGCTGTTCGGTGCATTGGAAGGTTAGCCAACGTATTATATTAATATTTTCGCGGTATTAATTCTCTCATCCGGCTTATTGAAACGGGTGGTGTTTTTAAATGGATAATTGCATGACAATTTGCACATACTAATGCAATATCATCTAGGGTCGTCTTCGTTGGGCCCGATGACACGGGCTTTACATGATGTGCAACTATAAAATTATGGCCTATCTTGCCATAGTGATTTTCATAATTGAAACCACATACCTCACAACTATAATTTGATTGCAACTTCTTAATCTGTATCAACGTTCGATTTCTTTTTCGAAAAAAAGCCTCTGTTTTATAAGTATCGCCTTCTTCTGCTTCTATTTTATCGTAATTATTATTTGCAATTTTGGCAGATCGATCTATCGATTTTAAATCTTCAGGTGATAATTTCTTTACTGTTAATTGTTCTGAACCAAGTAATACATTTATTTCTGGAAAATTTAGGTCCCATTTCACTTTTACCTGATGTGGCCATGGAGTCCCATTGTTATCAATTATTCTATGTTCATAGTCGAACTTATACCTGCGTTGCACAACTCCCCTTCCAACTATTTTTGGTCCTTGTTTTACGAAAATAACATCCCTCTTTTTCATTTCATAGGCGACTCGACGAAGACTAGCTTTTTGAGTGGGCTCCAGTTGTGCCCACAATTTTTTTGGTTCACCAGGAGGATATTTTGAAAGATCAATTTCGGCAAGTGGATTATATGTTATTGCTGCAACACTCAGCTTGAAGCATATTGGCCATAATTCCTGTCCCCTACTTCCCACACGAAATGCCATTCGCCATATCGTCATACTAGACCTTTCGGTGGGGAAAAGACGTTGTTGATGACATCCACTTTTTTATCCTTAGCCATAGCTGTCTATTATTAAACTTCGGTAAGATGCGCCACATTTTCAGTTGCTTGCAATCACGCCGAAGTCAAGCTGGAAAGTTTCCATGAGATAGTTTTCCGTGACACACATAAGTTCCAGCTGGTCGCGCGTCGCATTAGCCTTTGAGACACCGGGTTGCACAATGTAGATCTTCAGCGAGACGGGGCACAGGCGACTCATTTCTCTAATCGTTTGCAGCAACTCCCCATCGCCGACCTCATAGCGGCTTGAGGTACTGCCCTCTAGGCGGCGTGACTCGCGTCGCAGAAGATGTGTGAAGAGATCAGTCCGCTTCTCGGGCGACGACAGCCAAGAAATGCTCTTCTGGGCCTGGCCGCAGACCTCGTACAGATCCTTGATTCGCTGACCTGGCGTGACTTCCTGTGAATACTTACAGTGATAAAATTCGACATCTATGCGTGAAGGTGCGGATATGTCGCCGACGAGGCGAATCGCAACAATATCCGCTGCCTCACCCTTGCCGTCATCGTCGACAATCATGTTGTAGTCGCGTGCTCGCAACTCCCGGATGACTCTGGCCTGAATCGAGTCCGGCTCTTTGCGTTCCCCCTGCGACTCCTTCCTGATGTCAACGCCGTTCCAGTCCCACGCCTGGATCTTGGCAGCGTCATAAGGAGGATACGTAGTCTTCAGCTCCACATACTGATTGCCTTCCAGTGAAGACCCGTCAGAAAACCAGATTACCGGGGGATTGTTGTAAAAGAATTCGGTGGCGTTCTCCGGCTGGGCGAGCTCACCTCGATGCACTTGGACGCGCGTGTCACCACAGACCACGAAACGATAGTTCGGGTTCTCCTCCGTTCCGAACAGCTCAAGTTTCAGTTCCGCCCGTTCATTCTCAGCGGCGACGGCAAACCGTAGCGTCCCACCGAGGCTCGGAGACAAAATCTCAAGGCTCAATTCTCCCAAGGAGTACTCGTTCGCGCCGATCACGATCGACCAGAGCGCTTCTACATCCGTGTACATCTCCTCCGGCCAGTCGATGCTGATCGGCATTTTGGCAGGGCGCTCCAAGACAGTCTCCGCTTCAAGGGTTCCCCTGAGCACCTCGTCCGGATCAATGCTGCTATCAAGAAGCTTTGCACCGATCTTCTTGCACCAGACAGTCAGCTGGTCGACACGGTCTCTCCGGTGCGACCAGATGCGTCCTTTGCGCGAAGCACCAACCGTGGCCTTTTTACCATCTTCGTAGCCGCTACCGGATAGCACCGACTTCTGCGCACGGCGCAGTTGCACGCCTGACAGAGCCGGCTCAACATCCGCACCCATGCGGCCGGTGTACCGGATGTTTCTCCCTAACTGCTCCGTCAATCCGACGTTTTGGAGCCGGAGGCGGTTCACGCCCGCAAAGGTGCGGAACACATCCTGCCCTCTGATGAGCGTTGCAGTCTCGCTTGCAATCGCTTGCGCGAGTGCCTTGTACTCGCCAGAGTTCGTGGAACTATTGATGAAAAGGAGGTTCTGCTCGGGCGACCAAATCACAACGTAGAGCTCCCACTCCCAGCTGAACAGGCTCTCGACGTCGGTCCAGTCCAACGGCACCCGCCGCGCGGTGACAATGACCAGCGTGTACTCCGAGTGATTAATTGTTTCGTGTACCTGCGCGCAGGTGTTCAGAGCCGGGATACCCGCCCGGAAGTTCTCCGGCTTCCACACTTCGCATGTGGTCTTGTACACAACCGTGCTTGTAGCCGGACGTACCGTTTTCAGGGGGATCTCTTTGGTGAACTCCGTGAATCCACCCAGAAATTCCTGGAGAGATAGCTGTTCACCGATCATACTGTCGCTCAGCTGGGGCAGGAGGACGTTCCAGTCGGGGTCGCGGGTATAAAGCTTTCGCAATTCGTCCTGGACACTGACGTCTGCAGTGTTGGCGATGAAGGTCGCGTTGCCCAGATCCTGGCGTGCCCTCGTGAACCGGCCCGCGAGCTGCAGCGTCACAGCAAGCGTCTTGCGGATGTCGTGGAACGCCGCGATCTTCAACTCGGGCAAATCGAACCCTTCCCCGAGCATGTCAACGCATACAACAATTCGTGATTCTCCGGTAATGATCTTCCGACGAATCAAATCGCGCTGTCGCGGCGAATTTATCCCAGTGTGCAGCTGCACCGGGTTGAACTCCTGATACCGGTCGTAGAGTTCGAACACCTTCTCGGCGCGAGCGACGCTTTCCACTCGGGCCATCAGGATGTGCCCTTTGTCCACGTCCGCCCGTAGCTGCTCGATGGCCTTCGTTGCAATGGCTTCATCTGACCGTTTGACGTTGAACTCGACAACGGGTAGAAACCGAATCGGCTTGAAGTAGCCCTCTTGCTGTGCCTTTTTGAGCGGATACTTGAAGATGATGTCTCCATCGAGCGGCTTGCCGTCTTCCCGAAAGGGCGTGGCGGTGAACTGCAGAATTCTCCGCGCCCGAAATATCTCTTTGAATGCGCTCCATGTCGGTGCCTCGGCATGATGCGCCTCGTCGATAAAGAGATACGGGCAGTAGTGCACCATGCGATCTTGCACAGCCCGGTCGGACCGGCCGACGATGCTGCTTGTCGTGACTATCACATGTGAGCGACCGAAGATGTCGTCGACTTCCTCAGCGGAGCGCGGGATATGTTGAAGGGTGCAGACAATCGGATATTTCGCGCCGGGTTGAAGGATGGTGCAGCCCGGCGATTTGAGAATCCCGAGGGTAAGGAACTTGTGGGCGAGCTGGGTGCGCAAGGTGTCAGTGGGCACGACGACGAGGAGCTTGGGACAGCCGACCGAGACGAGAATGGACAGCATCGTCTCCGTCTTGCCCGTGCCGGTCGGCATCACGATGGTGGCCGGGGCGTCTGAGACGGACCAGTGCGCGTGGACTGCGTGCACAGCCCCTCTCTGCGGGCCTCTAAGTCCTGTGACGTTGCGGGCGGAATCCTCCTGGACGTACGAGAATGCACCAGCCCAGGACTCAAGAACCAGCTGGATCTCCCGCTTATGGTCCGTCGCGCTCGTGCGGCCATTCAGCAAGGGGTGCCTCAGCCATAGTCCGTCCGAGAGATCGGCAGAGTCCGCTGCTGCATCGACGGTTGCCTGGACGATCCTGACGTGTCCGTCGGGTAGTTGCCCGGTCTTCGGAATGATCAGGACTTCTTCCCCCCCGCCAGTCGGCAGGAAGATAAATCCACTAATACGCCCACAGACATATGTCGCGAGCGCACCTTCCCGTGGGCACCCATGTTCTTCGATCTGCTGGATGGAATTCCCGGCTCTCGACTCATTAATGACAAGCACATTTGGGAAAGTGATAGTCATTTATCGAACTCGCTGTGGTCTGCCCAACGAACTGGACGCTCAGTTGTCGTCAACAGGCCGCCGGGCCAACACGGTTGATGCCAGAAAGCTACTGAACCAACATTGTCTCGCGCTATTGACGGTCAGCTACAGCGCCTTGCTGGGCGGCTGCCTAGGTCGCCATTCGCGCCTTCAGTCGCTTCACACGCGATGGCCCTATGTATACGTATTCAAGAATCATACGAAACAGCGCGTCAAGAAGCTCCGCGTCCCAGATTGTGACGTCTTTCGAGGAAGCGTGCGATCCTATGTTGCCCATGTCTCTTACTAGCGACGCCACTTCGGCAAGATCCTTCGGGAACACTCCCTTTGCTGCGAGATCTTGGAGTTGCTCGTAGAGAGTCTTACCATTTGCCTCGCGATCTTCGCAGACAAACTCCAGCGCGCGGCGAATCTGGTTGGCGAACGCGGCAGGTGCAGTGTACCGGAGAGGCCAGGCTTCGCGGAACGCACGCCGGACGGGCATAGGGATCGGGTTGGCTTCACTCACTGTATGACTCGGAGGATCGATATCAGGCCCTACGGGGTAGAGCCGAGGCAGAGGCGGCGCGTCGCCATCAGGCTCGGGCTCTTCATGGGCGAAGCAACCGAGGAGTTCCAGACCTTGGCAGGTACCACATGTGTAGGCCGCGTACTCGAAGGGCTCATAAATAGGCCGATCAATCTCGTCGAACAGCATGTATGCAGAGTACTTGTAGACGCGCTCGTGCGGCGTGCGATTGCCGCAATGACAACAAAGGAATATCGCCTTCGCGGGGGCACTCATCTTGTTGCAGCCGCCCAACAGGGTTTATACCAATCCATATATAACCCCCATAATTTATACGACAATTTTTCCTATAAGTAAATTGCCCTCAGTCAAGGCCTGGCCCCCTTGTTCTTTTTGACCTGCCTATGCTCAATCATCGGCGTGGTTGGCCTTGAAAGTGTACTCGAGCCGTGTCGGCTGGCTGTTGAGGCCCCGGTGCTACGAGGCCGAGGAACTCCGAGAAAGATGAGGCGTTGACGACAAACACACTGCGATCTCCGAGATCGCGGCCATAATCGGAGATGAATGCTTTGCGAAAACGGACGCAGGGCACACTGTCGATCTCTTTTGGTATGTCCTGAAATTCACCGCTTTCAAGGGAAACCTCGTTTGGTCGATAATGGGCCGTGTAGATTGGAGCGTTGGTCACGATCACCGGCAAAAAAAGGCACGGATCAGAGAGTTGCGACTCTGGACGAAAACGTTCGCGGAAGTCTTGTGCGAAGGCCTCGGCCGCTCGGATGAGTAAACCGGCATCCCTCTCTAAGAGTCGTTGATCTCGGCCGGATTCACTGGTGCTCACGACGCAAAACTCTGCAATTGGCGATCGCGGATAGAGTGCCCAGTTCTCGCAAAAGATTTCCGCACGCCGCGTCGAATCTTGCATTTGCTTTGCAAGGAGGCAACGGAATTCTTCAAGCTGCCCGGTGTCTGAGTAGCCTTCGGGCCGTAAGAAGATCAAAATTTCCTTCCTGGTCTTCTTGCACTCTACGGTCAGGTAGATCGTCCCGTTGGTAGCAATGAGGTCGAGGAACTGTCCGTCGCCTCCGGCGGTCCGCCACGGATATTCGGACGCATACACCGACCAACCCGACGAGGAACAGATGACGTGCGCCACTGCCGTCTGAAATGGGAACCCGCTACTCTGAAGCGCGGTGATTACTGGTTGCGGGACAGACGCTTTCGTGTCAGTCATTGAATTAACCTGTTGTCGACCTGCCTAATACTCCACTTCAGAGAGAGATTAAGGGTCAAATCTTTCTCCTTGATTTTGTGCGGCCCCGGAAATCCAAACAAAAAAAGGGCAGCGAGAGCCCCTTGGATAGTCAAATTCAGTTTTTCTTCCTATATAGCTTTGTATCGTGACTCTTGCCCCCCTCAAGGCCCTGACTTTACTCATCAAACGAGTATATTACCACTAATCGGCACAAAAGTCAATGCTTTTTTGGAAAGTCCTTTCAACAAAGTCCCCCTCCATTTCATTCGAAGGTGACTGTGGTCTAACGCTCAGGTTCAGTGGCGTGCCGGCGTGCCCTGGCGCTTCAATTTCCTCTCTACTTCTTCCGACCGTGGCAAGTACAACTCAGCCAAGGCGCCATCGAGAATATTTCTGAACTCGTTACTCCCAAAGAGCTTTTTTGCCTCGGCTGAGGCCTCTTGAAACCACCTACTACTGAACATTTTGTCCTTTGAAGACGACATGCGCCATAAGAGACGTACATAGTCATCAAGTGCGCCATCACCCGCTAACCAAATTGCCGGGACGATGTACTTTTTTGTTGGTGTGGCGTCAAAGGAGCGTTGACAGTCGTACTCTGGAAGCAACTGCCTAAATGTTTCCACGAACCTTTCGCAGCTGCCGTTTACGAAACCATTGCTACATTCGTGATATGTCTGATCGAGCACGGGCAGCAGTTTTGACGCGGGGCATGTGACGTTGAATCGCTGCATGTCTGGCGGCGCTTCCGAAGCGATAAGCGGTGTGGAAACCGTAACAAGCAGAATGACGATGGTGGCCTTCAAATTCCTCATTTCCCCCCCCAACAAAGTTTATTCTGGTCCATATCTAATCCCCATAATTTATGCGGCAATTTTACCTTTAAAGTAAATTTTCCTCATCAAGGCCTTACCCCGATTCTCCTTCTCCTCACAACATCCCCTTGTTCTACATGCCCTGGGACTTCCATTTAAGGGCGTCTCTTATTGTTTCTCTTTCTTTCTTCTTCGCTTATCACAATGGTCTTGGCAATTTTATCATGCCAGCCTTGGTTCTGTTCGTCAAAAAGAATCCATATAAAGCCCAGAAAAAGCGGCAAAATGGACAGGATAAATCCAACATATCGTATAACGCTTTGGCCGAATGTTATTTCAGACCCATTTGTTTGGACAATACTAATTTTTAAAAGCATCATACCAGGCGTAGCACCATTTGCGAAGGCCCAAAAAAGAATAAAATATAAAAATTGAAAGAGTAAAATCGCGGGAACTGCTATAAAAAGTTGACTGAATATATCCCGTGTCGCAAAAAAAAATGTAACAAAAAAAATAAGTTGTAATATAGTATACAAAATTACAACATCAATAAGACAAGCAGCTAAACGCTTGGCAAAACTAGCGGTGTTCATGATTACCTCCTATCGGCGATCATGGTCACGATCATGGGGTCAGGCCTTGATTTAGGACAAAACCCCTGAAGCGAATTATTATGTTCACCAAACAAAAAATGGCACAAGGGCCACTAAAAAGAATGGCGCGGGGGCCACTAAAAAAAGGGGGGCAGAAAGAGCCCCTTGGACAGTCAAATTCAGTTTTTCTTCCTGTTTCTCTTGTGTCGTGACTCTTGACCCCCTCAAGGCCCTGACTTTATTCATTAAAGAATTATATTATCACGAATCGGCACAAAAGTCAATCTTTTTTATGATGAGAGGGGGTTATACTTTAATCACCACCGACTTCGCGATGAAGTCATGAATAGCACGTCGTTTAGAGTTTGACAACATGGTGATCACTTCAAGCAAAAACCATCCCATCACCACAAAGCTAAAGATTATCGAGAGTACGTCGGGCGACGCCTCCTTATGGAGTATGTAGGAGGTTCCCCTAACTATCTGGATGAGCTCATGGGGCAGAAGGACAATAGTGAAAACCACGGGCACGGCATCACGCATAAAGGCCTGCCTGAAGTTGATCTGCCGCGACTCTGACACATCCATGACCTTTACCTTCAATGCCATCTTCCCTAGTGTCTGACCATATTTCCCATGCATCCATATACTGTAGGCGTACCAGAGAAAGGAATGGACCGTATACCAGAGGGCGAAGACAAAGACGGGGAGGGTTGCCGCTTTATAGATCATCAAAAAGTTCAAAACAATAAGGGGCGTGAAGACAATAGAATCCACACAGCCCGCCCAAAACCGCCTCCAGAACGTTCCGTATTTGTTCATGCCTCTTCTCCTCCGACGGGGTTTATTCCGATTCTCATGCGACCCCATAATTTATGCGACAATTTTACGAGGTAAATTTTCCTCAGTCAAGGCCTGAACCAGATTCCTGCTCCTCGCCGTCCCGTGGACGCGGAGGTTATAAGCTTTTACGCTTCTTCTTTCATTTTGTTCCGGCTCCACCTCTTGCCAGGTATAAACCAACTGAATACAAGTGTTTCAATTACCATCCTTATTTTATCAGACATAGAATATTGGGATTTAAATGGTTCATTACCATTTTTAGTATTTACAAGGAAATCGAACACTATTTCTTTTGCGAAATCAAAATCCTCTTCAGACACATAAATGGTTTTCATATTTAGAAGCTCAATCTTAGGCCCGATTTTCATTGTGCCGAA
>Ga0214473_10006471_pt1 | contig 13974 bp, 12 predicted proteins | sample RVTome_7_FD_203509 | JGI IMG/M metagenome (GOLD analysis project Ga0214473, IMG submission 203509) | Soil microbial communities from uranium-contaminated site in the Upper Colorado River Basin, Wyoming, United States - RVT98D197 | ecosystem: Environmental > Terrestrial > Soil > Contaminated >... | reverse complement strand
CATGGGTCTGGCCGACCACTAGCCTCGCGGGTCCGCCGACGAGGCTTCGTTCCAGGGCGCGAGGGTCCAAGGAGGAGGGAGCTGCCGCCACCAGGAACTGAAGGTCGGGTCGGCGGGCGGCCAGGAGCCGGATCGCGCCCAACAGGGGCGGCAGGTTGTGGCTGACCTCCTGAGGGCGGCTGCCCGGCAGGACCGCCACGACCGGGCGCTCCGAGGTCAGGCCGAGCCCGGAGAGGAAGGAAGCCGGGTCGGACGGTGGCCGCACGAGATCGACGAGCGGGTGGCCGACGAACGTCGCCGGGATCCCGGCTTCCTGGTAGAGCGCCTGCTCGAAGGGGAAGATCACGAGCATGTGATCGACGGTCCGGCGGATCGCCTCGAGGCGTCCCCGCCGCCAGGCCCAGACCTGCGGAGAGACGTAGTAGAGGACGGGGACCCGGCGCCGCCGCAGCTCCCGGGCGAGGCGCAGGTTGAAGTCGGGGTAGTCGATCAGGACGGCGAGATGGGGCGGGTGGCGCTCGATCTCGGCGAGGAGGCTTCGGAACACACTCCGGATCCGGCCGAGGTGGCGCACCACCTCGAGCAAGCCCACGACCGCCAGGTCGCGCACGTGGGCGACGAGGCGGGCACCCTCTTGTTCCAGCCGATCCCCGCCGAGGCCGAAAGCGGCGAGGCCGGAGAGTCGGTAGCGAAGGTGCCGCAGTAGCTCGCCGGCGTAAAGGTCTCCGGAGGGCTCGCCGCAAGAGAGGAGCAGGGAGGGGTCTGGTGGCACGGCGGGCCAGTATAGTCCGGAGCCGTCCGCCAACCAGTGTCCCCTGGGCGGGACAGGCGAGAGCGAGCGGGTTGCGCTGACGCACTGAAAGGCCTAACTTTAGAGGGGAAGTGAGCGCGGGCTTTCGGGCACGCCGATTGCACAAAGACTCGTAGAACATTGCCGAGGGACGGACGGCATCCCGACCGTCCCTTCGGTGTTGGGAGGCAGCGATGAAGGCTCGACACCTCGCAATAGCCCTCGGGTTCGCGCTGGCGGCGCAGCCGCTTCTCGCGGAAAACGCGAAGCGGCGCAGTGACGGCGGCCCCGCGAACAGTGGCCGCCCCGAAAAGGGCAGGACGGAATCGACCTATCGCCCGCGAGCCTCGGGCCCGAAGGCATCCACGGGCAGAGGCAGCAGCGCCGCTCGCACCGACGCTCAGCGCCGGCACCCCCGTCCGGGGACGGGCACAGGCTACAGGCCCGGACACTACTACCCCTACAATCGGCCTTACTACTACTACCCGTACTGGGGTTACTCCTTCTACGGGTACGGCTGGCCGTACGACGGCTTCTACGGGGCCGGCTACCGCGGTTACCCCTCTGGCTACGCCTACGGCTACCGCTACCGCAGCGACGCGGGCGCGATCCGCGTCCTCGTAAATCCCGAGAAGACCCAGGTCTACGTCGACGGGTACTACGCGGGCGTCGCGGACGACTTCGACGGGGTGTTCCAGCGGCTCTACGTCTCTCCGGGCCGCCATGAGGTCGCGCTGCGGCTCGAAGGGCATCGCACCCACCGCCTGCGCGTCTACGTCGCCGCGGACAGCACGCTCAAGCTGCACTACGACATGGTGAAGGGGGTGGGCGAGGAAACCCTCGAGGACCTGTCCGCGGGCGTGGAGGAACAGGAGCGGCCGTCCGACGACCCCGCCGCGGCGGGCCTCCTTCGTCTCGAGATCCAGCCCGACGACGCCTCGATCTACGTGGACGGCCAGTTCTGGGGCACCGGGCGCTCGGGCGCGGAGATCGAGCTGCCGCCGGGCCGTCACCGGGTCGAGATCGTGCGCCCCGGTTTTCAAACCGAGGAGCGCGACGTCGAGATCGAGCCCGGGCGGACGGCGCGGCTGGGCGTCGATTTGCAGCGGCCGTAGCGGGCCGCGGTTCGCTCCAACTCCAGGCTAGAAGCCGCCGCCGGCGGCGAACGGCGGCGGCGCCGGCTTGAACAAGGCCTGGTAGATGCGCCCCGCGATCGCCGAGGCCTGGTGGCCGTTGCCCCGCCGCAGGAAAACGACCACTACCAGCTCCGGCCGATCGGCGGGGGCGTAGGACGCGAACCACCCGAGCCGGGAGCAGGAGCCGGTTTTCCCCGCCACCACCACGTCCGGGTCGAAGGCGCTCGAGGCGCTGCCCTCGTTGACCGCCGCCAGGAGGCCGTCGGTGAGGCCCGAAAGAACGGTCGCATCCGGGAGACGCCACCGCTGCCTGGGGACGAAGCCCGACGCCGATGCCACCTGCGGCTGGAAGACGACGCCGCCGTTGATGGTCGCCGAGATCAGGACTGCGAGCTGGACCGCGGACGTCTCGATGCCCTCCGCGTGGCTGGAGAGGTGGCCCACGAGCTCGGGACGAACCGATGGGGGCACGCGCCCGGCGGCCTCGCCCGTGAGGTTGATCCCCGAGGGCGAGCCCAGGCCGAGCAGGCGCCCGTAGCGCTGGACGGTGTCGTAGCCGAGCTGCTCGCCGACCCACTCGAAGTACGGGTTGCAGGAAACCGCGAGCGCGCGCCGCAGGTCGATCGAGCCGTGGCCGGGCCAGATCCAACAACCCTTCCGGCACGAGTAGATGGTGTCGGGCGTGATCACACCCTCCGAGAGCCCGGCCACCGCCACCACGATCTTGAAGACCGAGCAGGGTTGGTACGCCTTGACCAGCGACTGGCCCGGGTTGACGATGGCGAGGACCCGTCCCGTGCGGGGATCCATCGCCACGACGCCTCCGGAGGCGGAGCCCAGTGCCCGCCGGCAAGCCTCGCCCACGGCGAGCTCCTGGGCGGAGGCGGTGGCGGGGACGATGAGGCCGGGCAGGGGCGGCGGTTTCGGGCGGCGCGCGCGTCGGGAGGCGGCGCCCGTTTGCGCCGCCCCGAGCAACGCAACGAGGACGAGACCGAGCACGGGCCGCCACGTCACGCTCATCCGTCCAGACTACCACGGTTCGCGGGGCGGGACGCTTTCCGCGCGGCTCCCTCCTTGCGTAAGCGTGGTCTCTTGTGCGGGCGTGCGAACGGGCGTTAGAATCGCGGCCTTCGGACCAGAAAAGGGGGCATATGCTCACCCGCTCGAAGCTGTCCCTGGGCCTGCTCGTCTTCTGCGCGGGGCTGCCCGTCGCGGCGCGGGCCCAGAAGATGGAGAAAGACGAGAAGAAGTGGCTCGACGACGTGCGCGCCATCATCCTCCCCGACGAAGAGAAGACCTATCGTGACCTCAAGAGCAAGGCGGACCGCCAGGAGTTCCAGAGGGTCTTCTGGGCGCGTCGCGACCCCGACCTGGAGACGCCCGAGAACGAGTATCAGGAGGAGTATCAGACGGCCGTCCGCGGAGCGGATGCGCGCTACCGCTCACTGGGTCAGATCGGCTCGACCACCGACTGCGGCCGCGTCTTCATCCTGCTGGGCGAGCCGGACGACGTCAAGAAGGACCATGCCGCCGAAGCCGTGGGCGGCCGCTTTCCCGAGGTCTGGACCTACCGCGACCGCCCGGGGCGGACGTTCCAGGGCGGCCAGGCGGAGATCAGCTTCGACGCCGAGTGCCGGGCGCTGGCGGCCCGTCTGAGCGAGCAGCTCAACCGCCTGGCCGAGACCAAGATCGCCCACCCCAACATCGGCTATCGCTACACGAAGGACGGGCACCTGGTGAAGCTCGTCGACCAGCTCCCGAAGCCCAGCCCCGCACAGGCGCTGCTCAAGTCGCCGCGTCAGGACTTCCCCGTCGCCACCCAGGCCGCCTACCTGAAGGTCCAGGACGGGGGGACGGCCCTCCTCGGGCTCATCCAGGGACAGGCGGAAGGACTCACCACCGAGGAGGTGGGTGGCAAGAAGACGGTCAAGGTCGTCGTCGCCGCCCAGGCGGCGGGCGAGGACGGCAAAGTGGCCGCGTTCACCGAAGAGAAGAGAAACGCGGAGCTCCTGCCCGACGGCTCCTTCATTGCCTCGTATCGCATGGGCCTCAAGCCCGGCAAGTACACCCTCCAGGCGGGGGCCCTGGACGAGAAGACGGGAAAGGGCGCGCTCGCGTCCATTACCGTCGACGTTCCCAACTTGAACCGGGGAGAGCTCTCGATGGCGAGCCTGCTCATCCTCAGGGATGTCCAAGACGTGCCGGAGAACACGCCGGAGGATCCCCACGACCCATTCGCGGCCTTCACTCTCGGCCGGGCGCGTCTCGTGCCGCGGTTCGGTAACACCTTCGTGAGGAGCGACGCGCTCTCGTTCTTCTACCAGGTGTACGATCTCAAGGTCGACGAGGGCACGGGAAAGGCCTCCGGCGTCGCCATCTTGACCCTCCTCAAGGGGGGCAAGACGCCCGTGGCCAAGGCCCCGGAGCAACCACTGGTGATGACCATTGCCGGGAGTGTCGTGGGTCCGGTGCCGCTCGAGAAGTACGAGCCCGGCTCCTACGTGGTACAGCTGAAGGTGAAGGACACGCTCGCGAACAAGGAGGAGGTCCAGGAGATCCCGTTCGAGCTCAAGCCCTAGGGCCGCGGCGGGGGTCGTCAAATGAACAAGGCGGAGCTGATCACCCGGATCGCCCGGGACTCGGGCCTCACTAAGGCCGACGCGTTGCGCGCCGTCGACGCCATGCTCAGCAACGTCACCCGGTGCCTGAAGAAGGGCGAGAAGGTGACGCTCGTCGGGTTCGGGACCTTCCTGGTGGGGCGGCGGCGGGCCCGCGCGGGACGTGATCCGCGGACGGGGGCGCCGCTCAAGATCGCGGCGCGCAGGGTCGCCAAGTTCGTGGCCGGAAAGGAGCTGAAGGGCTCCGTCAAGTAGCTTCCCGGCGGCGGGACCGCCAGGGTCTCAGGCGGCCGTTTTCGCTTCCGCCTTCAACAGATCGAGGGCCTTCTCGAGAACACGGTCGCGCGCGTCCGCACCTTGCTCGTCCGCCTCCTCACCCGCCGCCACCGTGACGCTGGGCTCTATGCCCTTGCCGTGGATGGCGGCGCCCTTGGGCGACGAGTACTTGGCCACGGTCAGCACCAGCCCGCCTTCGGGCATGGGGACGACCTTCTGGAGCGACGCCCGGCCGAACGTGTGCTCGCCGACGAGCGGCGAGCGCCCGGAGTCGAGGAGCGCCGCGGCCACGATCTCCGCCGCCCCCGCCGTCCCCGTGTCGACGAGCACGGCCAGTGGCCGGTCCCATGCGTGCCGGCCGGGGTCGGCGGTCAGGAGCTGCTCCGGGACCTTGGTGCCGGAGACCCGTGCCACCAAACCCCCCTTGACGAAGATCTCCGCCACCTTCACCCCCTCCGCGGGGGCTCCCCAGGCGGCGCCGCGCAGGTCGAGAACCAGGCTGCGGGCCCCGCCTTTGCGGAGCGCCTCGACCTCGCCGCGCACCTCTTCCACGACGCGCGGTGGGAACTCGGCGATCTTGAGGTAGCCGCAGCCGTCCTCGAGCATGCGCCCTCGGAGCGGTGTCGGGGCGAGGCGCTCCCTCACCACCGAGACCTCGATCGGCTCGCTGCCCGCCCGGAGCAGCGTGAGCTTGGTCACCGAGCCCGGCGCGCCGCGCAGCAGGCGCTGGCCGACGGGCCCGGCCAAGGGGCGCGTGTGTCGTCCATCGATGGTTCGGATCAGGTCGCCGGTCTTGATCCCCGCCCGCTCCGCCGGAGACCCGGGTCTCGAGCCCACGACCATGAGCAGACCGAAGCGCCTGGTGAGGACGAGGCCGACCTCGGCATCGGACTCGCGTGGAGGCTGCTGATAGAGGCGGAGCTCCTCGGCGTCGAGGTAGGCGCTCTCGCCGTCGAGGGCCTCGGTCAGGCCCAACCGCGCTCCCGCCATCGCCCGATCCAGGTTGACCGGCTCCACGTAGGCCTCGATGACCAATCGAACGACTTCGTTGAAGACCGCGAGCTGGCCGTAGCTGGTGTCCCCGAGCACGCGCCCGAGGAGTGAGCCGACGGCGACATAGCCGATCAGCACGGTCGATACCAGGGCAACGAGGAGGCGGCTGCGTGGACTCATTGAGTCAGTATAACGGCAGCCCTCAGCATTCAGCAATCAGCGCTCAGAACGGCCCCGGGTCGCAGCCGGGGGCCCTACGGGTCGGCCTTCTCCGGCTTCTTCAGCCAGTCGAGCGGATCCTCGGGTCGCCCCTGGAACCGCATTTCGAAGTACAGCCCCGGTCCCTGCAGCCCGGAGCTTCCTACCGAGCCGAGCAGCTCTCCCGCCGTGGCCTTCTGCCCCACCTCCACGCCGGTCTCGCCGAGGTGGGCGTACAGGGAGTGGTGCTTGCCGCCGTGGTCGAGCACCACCATCAGCCCGTAGCCCCGGAAGCGGTCCGCGAAAACCACCGTGCCGTCGAACACCGCCCCCACCGGGCTCTCCGCCGGTGCTTCGATCTCGATCCCGTTGTGGATCGTGTAGGTATCGAAGCGCGGATGCTTGCGGCGCCCGAAGCCCTCCCTCACGCGGCCCGCGAGCGGCCAGGGGAGCGTGCCCCGGAACGCCGACACGGGCACGCTGACCTCCACGTCGGCGAACCCCAGCAGCAGCTGCCTCAGCTTGTTCTCGGCCTCCTCCAGCTCCGCCACGTACGCGGCGTGGATCTCCTTCTTCTCGACGATGGACGTGAGCAGCGCGGTCTTGCGCTGCCGGTCCATGTCGAGGCCTCGCCGCGCCTTCTCGAGCTGGGCCCGGAGAGCGAGGGCCTCCGCGGTCCGGCGCTCGAGCTCCGCCCGCTGGGAGGCCAGCGCCGCCAGATCCGCGCGGAAGGCGGCGATGCGCCCGTTGTCGCGGCGGGCGAGGTTGGTGACGAAGCGGTACCCGCGGAACATGTCCGAGGGCCGCTCGACGGAGAGGAGGAGCCGGAGGTACGACAGCTCGCCGAGCTTGTAGAGGGTGCGGGCATGGGCGGCCAGCAGGGGGCGCATGACCTCGATGCTGCTCTCGAGCTCCTTGACCCGTCTCTTGGTGGCGTCCAACTGGCCCTGGGTGCGCGCGAGCCCGATCTGGATGGCGCGCAGCTCCTCTCCCCGCAGCCTCACCTCGAGCTCGAGGCGCTCGACCTCCCCCAGAACGCTCTGCTCCTGGCCGCGCAGGCGGACCAGCTCTTTCTCGAGCGCCTGACGCCGCTCCTGGACCTTTCGCAGCCGCTCGTCGCCGCCGGGCGGAGCAGGGGAAAGGGAAGGGGGCGAGGGCGAGCCCGCGGGCGTCGGCGCGGGAGGAGGTGACTCCGGCGCCTGGCTCACCGCTCCGGAGACGGACGCGGCCAGGACCGCCAGCGCGAGAAGCGAGAGGGGTCGCCTCACGAAAGGGGCTTGCCGTCGAGGTCGGGCGGGAGGGGCACGTCCAGCAGCTCGAGGATCGTGGGGGCGAGGTCCATGATGTGCGGCTTTGGGGCCTCGAAGCGCCGGTTGCTGAAGAACACGCCACCGCTGATCTCGGTGGCGGTGGCGCAGTGGTCGCCGCTCCATTTGCGGTTGTTGTTCTCGACGACGGTGCGCCGGATGCCGCCCAGGGTGTCCTGCCAGCCCACGCGGTAGCCGTCGTTGAAGCCAACCGTGAGGTCGGGGGCGTTCCGCAGGAACTCGCCGTGGTAGATGTCGTCGCGGCGATAGACCTCACGCATCGCCCGTTCCCCGGTCTCGGGATCGCGGAGGGGGGCGAGCTTGGCCGCGATCTCGTCCTGCAGGGCCCTGTACTCCGCCCCCGCGGACACGATCCCCTTCGACTCCCGGCCCTTGAGGTTGAAGTAGATCTGGCCCAGGCCCACCGCGTAGGCCCGTGACCGGCTCCAGTCGACGCCCTCCCAGAACTTCCCCCGGCCGAAGAGGTCCTCGAGCGTCTTCGGCGTGCTCTCCTGGCCCTCGAAGGCCAGGTACCCGTTCTGCACGAGCCAGGTGTTGAGGTTCACCGCGCGCCGGAAGGAGTGGAACCCGTGGTCGGACATGACCATGAAGACCACGTCCTTCGGGAGCTTCTCGACCAGGCGGCCCACGAGGTCGTCCGCCCTCCGGTAGACCTTCTCGATCGAGTCGCCGTAGCGGGCGGCGAGGTCCTTGTCGTACATCGGGTGCTTGGGATCGATCAGGCGCCACATCATGTGGGAGATGCGGTCGGTGGTCTCGATGGCGGCCACGAAGAGGTCCCAGTCCTCGCGCTTCGTCTCCTCGAGGATGATGCGCTCGCGGTCGTCGAAGGCGCGGTCGGAGTCGTACAGGAAGGCGGCCTCGTCGAGGCGATCCTCGTTGAGCGGCTTGTCCGCGGACTCCGCCCAGCCCAGCGTCCGGTAGAGGCCGATCCGCTTCGCGAGCCGCGCCGAGTAGTCGTCGGGCTTGGAGATGGGCAGCGGCGGGTCCCGCGGGTCCATGTTCACGGGCGAGGCGTAGACCTGCAGCTCCCTGTCCGCCCGGATCACGTAGAACTGGGTGAGGCCGCGGACGGAGAGGAGGAAGTTGATCTTGAAGGTCAGGGGCACCCAGGGACTCCACTCCCCGCTCTTGAGGGAGAGCTTCTGCCCCTGGATCTCGAGGTCGGCCCGCCCCCTGTCCTCCGCCCAACGAACGGTCAAGGGGATGTTGATGTCCTTGCCCGTGGCCAGCTCCTCGAGCCGCGCGCGGTCCTTGTCGCTGAGCGTCCCTGCCTTCCGTTTCTTCTCGAGAGCGGCCTCCTCCTGCTTGAGGATGGGGTTGGTTGGACCCTTGAGCACGGTCTGGGCGACGCCGCCGTCGAAGAGCAGCCGTTTGAGGAATCCGTTGAACTCCGTGTTGCCTTCCTCGAAGGCGGAGAGGTCGGTGGCCCAGTAGTAGAACGTCCCCAGGGTGCCGCGGATGTCGGGCAAGGGCAGGCCGGCCAGCATCTCGCCGTGGGGCACCTCTTCCGGGGGGAAGGTCACGGGGACGGTGAGCACGACCGCCTTGACGCCGTCGCGCGCGGCGTGGACCCAGAAGGAGGTGCCGCCACGGGTAGAGATGACCCGGGGGCGCTTCTTCGGGAAGAAGCCCCACAGGAACTCGGGCGGCTCGCGGCGCACCATGTTGAAGTCGGGGAGATAGGTGTCGAAGTCCCGCCGCAGGAAGTCGTAGATGTCGTGCTTGCCGGGGTTGGCGCCGGTGGCGAAGCTCGACCAGGCGGTGGGCGACTCGGAGGGCTGGGTCGAGCCGAGGGTGCGGAAGGTGCCGCCGTCGGCGAGGCGCTTGAGGTTCGGGAGCTTGCCCTCTTCCATCCACTTGCGCGCGAGGGTGGGGTCCATTCCGTCGAAGCCCATCACGAACACCCGCTCCTTCGTCCGCCGACCCGGTTTGCCCGGGGGCGGGGAGGTGCAGCCGAAGAAGGCGAGCGCCGCGGCGAGGGTGGCGGCGGCGGCGACCCGCGCGGATCGAGACAGGGACATCGAGAGCACCTCTCAGGGCCGAAGTAGTCGACAGTCGACAGTCAACAGTCGACAGTTGGAAGAATCGATTCTATACGAGGCGGGCTCAGCTACGGCGATGCCGGCGAGAGCGCGCTCGGGCCGGCCGCTTCGGAGGCGCCGCCGGGCGGGGCGTCAGCGGGTCGGGAGTGACGGAGCGTCGGATGGTGAGAACCCGCGTGTAGCGCGACACCGGCGTCACCTTGGTGGCCCCACCCGGGGGCTCGGGGCGGCCCGGGGCGTCCGCGATCGGAAGGAGGGTCGGCTCCACGCTCGGGAAGGCCTGGGAGGTGTCCGGGAGCGCTTCCTCTTCCGCCGCTGGGAAGAGGGCGCGCACGTAGTGCTTGAGCGTCAGGTTGGTCGGACCGTAGCCCTTGTCGTAGAGGTAGTGCTCGCAGGCCTCGCCCATCTCCCCCGCCGACTCGAAGCGCCGGGCGGCGATCCGCTCGAGCGCGCGGCGGTGGATGACCAGGACCTCGTCCGCGACCCGGGCGTTCACCGAGCGCGGAGAGGGGATGTCCCTGGTCAGCACGTGCTGGAGGACCTCGGCCGTGGTCTCCCCCATGAAGAGCTTGGTCCCCGTGAGCATCTCGTGAAGGACCGTGCCCAGGCTGAAGATGTCGCTGCGGTTGTCGGCGCGCAGCTCCAGGATCATCTCCGGGGCCATGTAGGACGGCTTCCCGGTGAGGCTGCTGTCGCGGGTGCCGCTGCGGGTGGCGATGCCGAAGTCGATGAGCTTCACCGCGCCCTCGCGTGTCATCATGATGTTGCTGGGGCTGACGTCGCGGTGGACGATCGCGGCCTTCTCGTAGACGTACTGCAGGGCGCGGGAGACGCGGCTGACGATGAACACTGCGAGATCGACGTCGGGAAGGCGGTCGATGTCGCGGTGGGCGTCGAGGTACTCGACGAGCGACCAGCCGTCGATGTACTCGAGGATGATGCACAGCTCGTCCCCCACCTGCTCGAAATCGAAGATGCGGCCGATGTTCTCGTGGTCCAGCAGCGCGTAGCGACGCGCCTCGTCGACGAAGAGGCGGACGTGGGCCGGGTCGGGGCTGCGGAGCTGCTTGATGACGACCGGGCGCTGGAACCCGGCCTGACCCACGACCAGCCCCTTGTAGACGGTGCCCATGCCGCCCGAGCCGAGCTGGTGGAGGACCTTGTACTTCGCCCGCTGGGCCATTCTCGCCACCCCGAGGAGGCGAAAGGCAGCATGGCAGAGCCCCCCCGGGAGTGTCAAGAAAGGGCGCTATACTGGCGCTCGAGCCGTGCCGGAGTGGAGGAGAATGTCGGAAGGTCCAGCATGACCTTCGGCGAATAGGCCGGGCCAGGATGCACTACCTCGGCCTGGACGTGGGCGACGCGCGCATCGGGGTTGCCGTCTCCGACGAGACGGGGACGCTCGCCAGCGGCCGTCCGACCCTCCAGCGCACGGGCCCCCGCAAGGACGTCAAGGCGGTGGCGGAGCTGGCCCGACGCCACGACGTGGACGAGGTCGTGGTCGGACTGCCCCGACGGCTCGACGGCTCGCTGGGGCCGCAGGCGCGCAAGGTCCTCGAGTTCGTGGACCAGCTTCGGGCCGCGGGCATGCAGGCGGTGACATGGGACGAGCGATTCAGCACCGCCGCCGCGTAACGGGCCTTGATCGAGGGCCGCGTGTCGCGCCAGCGGCGCCGGACCTCGATCGACATGGTCGCGGCGGTCCTGATCCTTCAGAACTACCTGGACTACCGGAAGATCGCGGATGGCGAGGGCGGCTGGCGCGCGACCTGAGGCCCGGCGCCGCCTGCGCCTGGTCCTGCTGGTCCTCCTCCTGGTCCTGGCCCTGCGCCTGGCCTGGGTGCACGAGACGCGCTATCCAGTTCGCTCCCCCGGCGCGCCACCCCAGCCTCTCGTCGTGCCCCCGGGGGCCAGCGCGGACGCGATCGGGCGCCAGCTCCACGGGATGGGGCTCGTGCGGCATCCGCTGGTGTTCCGGGTCCTGGTGCTCGTGCGGGGCGCGGGCGGGGAGCTGAAGGCGGGAGAGTATTCTCTCGAGGGTCCGGTCTCGCTCACCCAGATCGTCGACCTGCTCACGCGCGGCGAGGTGGTGCGGCGCGACGTGACGTTTCCCGAGGGCCGGAGCATCGAGGACATGGCCCAGCTCGCCGCCGCCCGCGGCATCGCTCCCGGCGAGTTCCTGGAGGCGGCACGAGACCCGGGGCCGATCCGAGACATCGATCCCCTCGCCGTCGATCTCGAAGGCTATCTCTTCCCCGACACCTACGACCTTCCCCGCGCGGAGAACCCGGCCGCCGCGCTCGTGGCCCGCATGGTCGGACGCTTTCGCGAGGTCATCTCGCCCGACCTGGCCCGGCTCCCCTCGCGGGAGCTGACGGTTCGGCAGCTCGTGACCCTCGCCTCGCTGGTCGAGATGGAGACGGCCCGGCCCGAGGAACGGCCACGGATCGCCGCCGTCTTCCTCAACCGCCTCCAAAAGGGAATGCCGCTCCAGACCGACCCCACCGTCATCTTCGCCATGCGCAAGGCGGGCAGGTGGAACGGCAACATCCGCAAGAAGGACCTCGAAATCGACTCGCCCTACAACACGTACCGCGTGGCCGGCCTCCCCCCCGGCCCCATCGCCTCCCCCGGGCGGGGGTCGCTCCTCGCCGTGATCGAGCCCGCACCGGTGAGGGACCTCTACTTCGTGAGCCGGAACGACGGCACGCACGAGTTCAGCGAGACGCTCGGCCAGCACAACCGGGCGGTGGAGCGTTACCAGCGTCAGCGGCGGGGGGGACCTTCGTCGGCCGCGGACCCGGGCGCTTCGAAGGCGTCCTGATGGCGGCCCGAACGCCGGAGATCGGAGAAGCGACGACGGGCCGGGGACGGCCGCGGGCGGTCTTCGGGCCCCATCTCGCCTCGGCGCTCGGGCTCGTCGGGACGCTGCTGCTCGTCCTGCTCTTGACAGGGTGGCACCAAGCACGGCCATCCGTGGGCGCCCTCCCCGCGTCGCTCGGGGCCGTCGTCCTCGCTCCCGCCCGGCTCGCGTTCGCCCTCGACGAGGCGGGCCGCGCGGTGGCGGGCAAGATCCTGGCGTCCGTCCTGTGCGCTCTCGCCGCGGGAGCCCTGTTCCTCGCTGCCGGCCACCGCCACCCGGAAAGGGCGGCGCGATGGACGGCGATCCTCTTCGCGCTGGGGACGCCGGTCTGGGCGGCGAGCCACGTCCTGGGGACGCGGCCGCTCGCGCTCCTGCTCGTCGCCATCGCGTTGCTGTGCGTGGTGAAGGCCGAGAAGGAGCCGGCCTGGGCGGGGCGGGCCGGCCTGCCCCTGGCTTTGTGTGCGGCGGTCCAGCCGGCGGACGCTGCCCTGGCCCTGGCCCTCGCCCTCGGTCTCGCCGTGCGCTGGCCGCGACGGATCCCGTTCCTGCTCCTTTGGAGCCTGCCGGGGCTGGCCGCGGTGTGGAGGCTCTGGTCGCTGGCCGAGCCCCCCGGCCCCCTGGGTCTAGGGGGAGGCTCGGGCCATCTCGCCCTCCTGTTCTCCCCTGCGCGCGGTCTGGTGATCCTCGCGCCGCTCGTGCTCGTGGCCGTGGGCGGCATCGGCTGGGCGTTCCGGCGCGGCGAGCGCGCGCTCGCGGCCACGCTGGGCGCGGCCCTGCTGGCGCACTGGGCCCTCGTGGGCTTCCTCGGCGAGGACATGACGGGAGCGGCCTGGACCGGCCCCTTGATCGACGCGCTGCCCGCGCTCGTGCTGTTCGTTCCCGAGGGCCTGGAGGCGAGGGGAATGATCGCCGCCGCCGTTGCCAGCCTGTCGGTGCTGGTGCAGGGACTCCTCGCCGCGGCAGACGCGCCGCGCTGGGAGCGTCTGTACGCGGCGGATGAACGGGTCCGCACGGCCTCCACTTGGAGCCTCGCCGCCAACCCGGTCGCCTTTGTCGTCCGCGAGCGCACGGCGATCCTGGCCCTGCCGGGCATGGCCGGAGGGAAGGCGTTTCTCCGCGAGTACCCGCTCGCCCTCCAGCCGCCGGGATCGCGCGTCACCTTCGGGGTGGGCGATCTGTCGGTCACGGGAGCCCAGCCGCTCTTCGGCGACGTCCGCGCAACGGGCGGGGCGCGCGTGGAGGAGGGCCGCTTGCGGCTCCGGGCGGCCGGCGACGGCATCTTCCTGCGCGTGCGGCGCGAGGCCCGGCCGCGCCCGGCGCTGGAGCTGAGGCTCGTCGGCCGGGGCCGGGGGACGCTGGTCGTCTCCGAGAGGACCTTCTGGACCGCCGAGCCCCGCACCGAGGCCCACGCGGTGAACGGCGAGTTCCGGCTCAAGCACGACTACCAATACGCCACGTCCGGCGGTCCGGACCTGACCGTCGCCCTCGACGCGGCCGGCGGCGGGGTTGAGCTCGACTCGGCCACGCTCGCCGTGCCCGGGGAGCCCGAACCCATCCGGTTGCCCTGAGGGCGTCGGGAACTCTCGCCCTCAGGGCAACCTGGTATTGCCCCACTTGAGCTTGGTTCGCAGCACCTCGTAGTAGTCGCGCCCCGCGGGGCGGACCAACCGGAGCTGCCGCGGGCTGCGCGTCACCGTCACCACGTCCTCGTCGGTCAGGGAGACGCT
>Ga0214473_10006469_pt1 | contig 13976 bp, 10 predicted proteins | sample RVTome_7_FD_203509 | JGI IMG/M metagenome (GOLD analysis project Ga0214473, IMG submission 203509) | Soil microbial communities from uranium-contaminated site in the Upper Colorado River Basin, Wyoming, United States - RVT98D197 | ecosystem: Environmental > Terrestrial > Soil > Contaminated >... | reverse complement strand
GCAAGATGGGGAGCAAGATCGAGGCCAAGGCGATCATGGCTGCGGCCGGAGTGCCGGTGATCCCCGGCTGCTCGGGCGCGGGCCTCTCGGACGCCGCGCTCGCCGCGGAGGCGCGCAAGCTCGGCTATCCGGTGCTGATCAAGGCGTCGGCGGGCGGCGGCGGGAGGGGCATGCGGATCGCCGGCGACGAGGCGGCTCTCGCCGAGGCGCTCCCCGCCGCGCGCCGCGAGGCGGCGAGTGCCTTCGCCGACGATACGCTCCTTCTCGAGCGCTACTTCGAGGCGCCCCGGCACATCGAGGTGCAGATCCTGGGGGACGCGAAGGGTCGCGTCATCCACCTCTGCGAGCGCGAGTGCTCGGTCCAGAGGCGCTACCAGAAGATCGTCGAGGAGGCGCCCTCGACGGCGGTGGACGGCAAGCTCCGCGCCCGGCTGGGGGCGGCGGCCGTCGCGGCCGGTGAGGCGATCGGCTACCAGGGCGCGGGGACGGTGGAGTTCGTCGTCGATCAGGCCGGCGACTTCTACTTCCTCGAGGTGAATACCCGGCTCCAGGTGGAGCACCCCGTGACCGAGGCGGTGACGGGCCTCGATCTGGTCCGCCTCCAGGTGGAGATCGCGGAGGGATCGCCGCTCGCGCTCGCGCAGCAGGATGTCGCGATCGACGGGCACGCCATCGAGGTTCGCCTCTACGCCGAGGATCCGGGGAGCGACTTCCTTCCCCAGACCGGAACGGTCGCCCTCTGGGAGGTTCCGAGGCTCCCCGGTCTCCGCTGCGACAGCGGGATCGAGCTCGGGACTGTGGTGGGGCCCCACTACGATCCGCTGCTCGCCAAGATCATCGCCCACGGCGCGACCCGGGACGGCGCGATCCGAAGGCTGGTGCGCGGGCTCAGGGATCTCGGCGTGGGCGGCATCGTCACCAATCGCGAGTTCTTGATCGAGGTGCTCACCCACCCCGCGTTCGCCGCCGGGGAGACCGACACCCACTTCATCGAGCGTCACCTCCCGGCCCGGGCGCGGAGCGCCGCGCGAGACCCTGCGGCGGATCGCCTTCACGCGATCGCCGCCGCGCTTCACGACCACGAGCGGCGCCGGCGCCTTCCGGGTCCCCTGCCGCCGAGCATCCCCTCGGGCTGGCGGAACAACCGCTGGCGAAAGCAGGACGTCTCGTACCGGATCGGCGGCGAGGTGATCGAGGTGCTCTACCAGGCCGGGGCCTCCGGGAGCTTCGAGGTGGAGGCATCCGGATCGGCGTCGCGAGCGCAGGTGGTGGAGGCCTCCGAGAGCGGGATCACGCTCGAGATCGACAGCATCCGGCGTCGCTTCGGCGTCGCAGCGCGGCCCGACGCCATCTTCGTCCACGGCCCGCTCGGGAGCGCCGAGCTGGCTCCCATCCCCCGCTTCGCGGTCAGCTCGAGCGACGAGGTCGCGGGGAGCTACGTGGCTCCGATGCCGGGCGCCGTCCGGGAGGTGAGGGTCTCCGTCGGTGACCGGGTGGAGGAGGGCACCGTGATGCTGATTCTCGAGGCGATGAAGATGGAGCATCCGATCACGGCCCACAGCGCGGGCGTGGTCACCGAGGTTCGGGTGGAAGTGAACCAGATGGTCGAGCCCGACCAGGTGCTGGTGGTGATCGAAGCGGACGCGTGATCCGCGAGCGAGGGTCAGAACGATGACGTCACAGCAGGCGACCAAGTACGCGGTCGAGGAGCGGACCGCCTGGATCACGCTCGACTCGCCGCAGAATCGCAACGCCCTCTCGGTGGTGCTGGTCCAAGAGGTTGGGGGTCATCTCCGGGACGCGATGGCCGATCCCGAGGTGCGCGCGATCGTGCTGACCGGGAACGGGCCGGCCTTCTGCGCCGGGGCGGATCTCAAGAGCCGCGGCGACGCGGTCGCGCCGGGAAGCGGGCGGACCAACCCCTTCGTCGAGATCCTGAAGCTGATGTGGGAGGGCCCGAAGCCGGTGATCGCGGCGGTGAACGGGCACGCCTTCGGGGGCGGGATCGGTCTCGTGGCGGCGGCGGACATCGCGGTCGCGGCCGAGGGCGCGAAGTTCAGCTTCAGCGAGGTCCGCCTCGGGCTGATTCCCGCCATCATCTCGGTGGTCGTGCTCCAGAAGCTCGGCGTTCACCAGGCGATGCGGCTCTTCCTGACCGGCGAGCGCTTCGAGGCGGCCCGGGCCGAGGCCTACGGGCTCGTGCACCGCGTGGTCGCGCCGGACGCGCTCAGGGAAGCGGTCCGGGAGGAGGCGAAGGCCATCGCGCTCGGAGGTCCGAACGCGGTCGCCGAGGCGAAGCGGCTGATTCGAACCGTCTCGAAGGTCGCGATGGACGAGGGCTTCGCCTATGCCGAGGCGAAGATCGCCGAGCTCTTCGCCTCCCCGGAGGCGGCCGAGGGGATGGCGGCCTTCGTGCAGAAGCGCCCGCCCAGGTGGGCGCAGTGACCCGGTGTGCGCGTGGATGCGGGCGAGCCCTGGCGCGGATGGGTGAGAGATGACCGAGGTTCTCCGGATCGCGAACTGCAGCGGCTTCTATGGGGACCGCCTTGCCGCGGCTCGGGAGATGGTCGAGGGCGGTCCCATCGACGTGCTCACCGGCGACTACCTGGCCGAGCTCACCATGATGATCCTGCTCAAGGATCGCCTGAAGGATCCGAACCGCGGCTACGCGCGGACCTTCCTCCAGCAGCTCGAAGAGGTGGCGGCGACCTGCAAGGAGCGCGGGATCAAGATCGTCGTGAACGCGGGAGGCCTGAATCCCACGGGTCTCGCCGAGGCGGCGCGCGCGCTCTACCAGAGGCTCGGTGTCGCCGCCGTCGTCGCGCACCTGGAGGGTGACGACCTGATGCCGAAGCTCGCCGAGCTTCAGGCAAAGGGGATCTCCCTGGATCACCTCGACAAGGGGACTCCGCTCTCCGCGCTCGAAGGACCGGTGCTGAGCGCCAACGCCTACCTCGGCGCCTTCGGGATCGTCGAGGCGCTGGGTCGAGGCGCGGATCTCGTGATCTGCCCGCGGGTGACGGACGCCGCCCTCGCATTGGGGCCGGCGGCCTGGAAGTTCGGCTGGGCGCGCGATGACTGGGATCGCCTGGCGGCCGGCGTCGTCGCCGGCCACATCATCGAGTGCGGAGCCCAGTGCACGGGTGGGAACTACTCCTTCTTCCAGGAGGTGCCCGGCCTCGAGCACCCGGGATTTCCGATCGCGGAGATGCGGCCCGACGGGAGCTTCTCGATCACCAAGCACCCGGGGACGGGCGGCCTCGTCTCCGTCGGCACGGTGACGGCGCAGCTCCTCTACGAGATCGCGGGGCCGGACTATGTGAACCCGGACGTGACCGCGCGCTTCGACACCATCCGGCTCTCGCAGCAGGGGCCCGACCGGGTCCTGGTGAGCGGAGTCCGGGGCGATCCGCCTCCCCCCACCACCAAGGTCTGCATCAATCACTTCGGCGGCTTCAAGAACAGCATGACCTTGGTGCTCGCGGGTCTCGAGATCGAGGAGAAGGCGCGACTCGCCGAGGAGACGCTCTGGCGGCTGGTGGGGGGGCGGGAGCAGTTCGCCGAGACCAAGGTCACGCTCCGCCGCGGCGACCGCCCGGACCCGGCGAGCAACGAGGAGGCGTTCGCCCACCTGACCATCGCCGTCAAGGATCCCGACCCCAAGAAGGTGGGGCGCGCCTTTGCCAACAAGGCCGTCGAGATGGCGCTCGCGAGCTATCCCGGCTTCACGATGACGGGGCCGCCGGGTGGCGAGTCGCAGATCGCGGTCTACTGGCCCGCCCTGGTTCCCTCGGAGGAGGTGCCCCACTTCGCTGTCGTCGGGGGGGAGAGGATCGCGATTCCTCCGCCGAAGATTCCCGCCGGCTTCGCGTCGTCCCCGGCGGCGGCTCTCGAGGGCGGGAGCCTTCCCACGGGCCCCACCCGCCGCGCTCCGCTGGGCGCGATCTGCGGAGCCCGCTCCGGCGACAAGGGCGGCAACGCCAACGTCGGGGTGTGGGTGAGGAGCGCCGACGCGTACCGCTGGCTCGAGGATTTCCTGAGCGTTGCGACGCTGCGCGAGGTCCTCGCCGAGACGCGCGCTCTCGAGATCGATCGCTTCGAGCTCCCGAACCTGCTCGCGCTGAACTTCGTGGTGAAGGGACTTCTCGGCGACGGGGTGGCGGCCTCGCTTCGCAGCGATCCGCAGGCCAAGAGCCTCGGCGAGTATCTGCGCGCCAAGCTGGTGCCGATTCCGGCGTCGCTCCTCGACGCCTGAGGGACGGCGAGCGCGATGACTGCGGGTCGCGGCCGGGTTAGACTGCGGGATCGGTCATCGACGCCCGTGGTGCCGAGGGGACCGCGCCGGTCTTCGCTGATCGAGGTCGGGACGGGGAGGCGGCGGAGGATCCATGTCGGGTGGAGACCGGGAGCGCTGGGATGCCATCGTGATCGGCTCGGGACTCGGGGGTCTCACCGCGGCCGCTTATCTCTGCGCCGCGGGGAGGCGCACCCTGGTCCTCGAAGCGCACTACGTGGCGGGGGGCAACTCCCAGGTCTTCCGCCGCCGGATCGGCGATCGGAGCTACGAGTTCGACGTCGGAATCCACTACATCGGCGAGTGCGGCCGGGACGGGCTGATCACGAGCGTGCTCCACGGGGTCGGCCTCGCAGAGCGCGTGGTCTTCCGACCGCTCGACCCGGATGGCTACTCGACGCTCGTCTTCCCGGACTTCACCTTCCGGGTCCCGGTGGGCTGGGACCGCTATCGGGCGCGCCTGATCGAGACCTTTCCCGAGGAGGCCGAGGGCCTCGGCCGGGTCGTGGACATCCTCCGCGAGGTCGGCGAAGAGGGACGGAGGCTCCAGCGCGAGGAGATCCAGATGCGGGACGTCGCGACCGAGGCGCCCCGCTTCCTCGAATGGGGGCTGCGCCCGGTGAGCGAGCTCTTCTCGGCGCACCGGCTCTCGCCCCGCGCGAGCGCGGTGCTGCTCGGCGAGCAGGCGACCTACGCGGTGCGGCCCTCCAAGACGCCGGTCGTGGTGCAGGCGGGAATCTCGCATCACTTCCTCCGCGGGGCCTTCTACCCGGAGGGAGGCGGCCAGGTGATGGCGGGGCGCATGATCGAGGCGATTCGAGCCTACGGGGGCGAGGTGCGGACCCGCTCGCCGGTGACCCGGATTCGCGTCGAGAAAGGTCGGGTCGCGGGCGTCGTCCTGGGGAAGACCGGCGAGGAGATCGACGCCGATGTCGTGGTCTCCAATGCGGACCTCAAGCGCACCATCCTGGATCTGGTCGGCGCGTCCCACTTCGCGCCGGCGACGGTGGAACGGGTGCGGTCGTTCCGGATGGCGACTCCGCTCTTCTGCGTGTATCTCGGCCTGGACGTCGATCTCGCCGCACTGGGAATCCCCAACAGCAACCACTTCTTCCTCGGCACCTACGACATCGAGGGGCTCTACGACCGGATCGACGCCGGTGAGATCCCCGCGGACACCGTCGCGTACGTCACCGCCGCCACCCTCAAGGATCCGGTGAGCCGCCACTTCGCTCCGAAGGGCTACAGCAATCTCCAGATCATGACCCTGGCACCCGGCAGCCACGAGATCTGGAACGTGGATCGAAGCCCGGTCGAGGGCGGGCGCTACCACCGCGATCCCGAGTACCGCCGGCGAAAGCGGCAGGTGATGGACCAGATGATCGCGACCGCCGAGCGGGTGATGCCGGGCATCGGCGAGCACATCGACTGGAAGGAGGCGGCGAGCCCGGTGACTCAGGAGCGCTTCACGCGCTCGACGGGCGGGACCTCCTACGGAATCGCGCTCAGCACCGACCAGGTCGGCCCCTTCCGGATCGGACCCGCGACCGAGATCCCGGGCCTCTTCCTGTGCGGCGCGAGCGCACCCTCGGGTCCCGGGATCGCGGGGGTGATGCGCGGCGGGGTGTCCGCCGCAGGAGCGGTGCTCGAGGTGGATCTCCTGAGGATGGTTCTCGAGGGCCGGATTCTCGGAGACGTGAACCGCCTGCCCGAGATCCGCCCGGAGTGGGACGCGTGGCGCGAGAGCCACTGAGGGCAGGGTCGCGGGCTTCCCGAGCGGCGGGGAAGGGAGGGGCGTGAGTCGGCTTCGGATTCCGGCGGAAGAGATCGAGGTGAGCGAGGAGGCGGATCTCCTCGTCGTTGGAGGCGGGGCTGCGGGCACGGCTGCTGCGATCGCTGGAGCGAGAGCGGGCCTTCGCACCACGCTCGTCGAGGAGATGCCCTTCCTCGGTGGAATGACGACGGGTGGCTGCGTCGGGACCTTCTGCGGCTTCTACACCCGCGAGCCCGAGGGAGATGTCGTCCCGCTCGTGGGAGGCCTCCCGCTGGAGATCGCCGAGACCCTTCTCGAGCGCCGCCACGCCCTCGGCCCGATCCCCTACAAGGACACCGCGGTGCTTCCCTACGTGCCGTGGGGCGTGAAGATGCTCTTCGAGGAGCTCGCGCGCGCCGAGCCGCGGCTACGCGTGCTGCTCCACGCCAAGCTCACCCACGCGCTGGTCGACCAGGGCGAGATCCAGGGCGTCGCGGTGCAGACCCGCGCGGGGCGCATCGCCTTGCGCGCGCGGGTCTACGTGGACGCGAGCGGCGACGCGGAGCTCTCGCGCCTCGCCGGTGCCGAGACCCGGCAGAGTGACGAGCTCCAGTACCCGTCGATGATGTTCACCATGCAGAACGTGGATACCGAGGTGGCGTTCGCGCACCTGGCCGAGCTGCCGCGGATTCTCGAGGCGCACTTCGAGAGCGAGCGCCTTCCCCGCAAGAGCGGGAATCTGATCCCGACGGGACGGCCGCGTGAAGTGCTGGTGGCGCTCTCCCGACTCGAGATCGCGGGGCGCCCCGTGAACGCGACCAATGCCGAGGAGCTCACCTGGGCCGAGATGGAGGGACGGAGCCAGGCGGCCCGCCTCTCCGAGTTCCTTCGCCGCGAGGTGCCGGGCTTCTCGCAGGCCTTTCTGGCCGACAGCGCCGCGCGGCTCGGGATCCGGGAGACGCGGCGGATCGTCGGGGAGTACGCGCTCGCCGAGGAGGATGTCCTCGGGGCCCGGAAGTTCGAGGACGGAATCGGCCGCTCCGCCTGGCCGATCGAGCGCCACGTCCGCGGCGGCGAGACCCTGTGGCGCTTCCTCGAGCGCGGCGCCTGGTACACGATCCCGTATCGCTGTCTCGTGCCGCGGGGCGTAGGCAACCTGCTGGCTGCGGGTCGCTGCCTCTCCGCCGACGCGGGGGCGTTCGGATCGGCGCGGGTGATCGGGCCCTGCATGCTCGAGGGACAGGCCGTCGCCCTGGCAGCCCGCCTGATCCGCGACGCCGACTCCCGGGCGGCCGCCGTGGACGTCGACCGCCTGCGCGCCGACCTCGCGGCTCTCGGCGTTCCGCTGTGAGGAGGTGGGTGCAAGACCGCGCGCGAGCGCGGAGACGACACTCGGAGGAACCCCGATGATCGGTGCCCGGTCTTCGATCCGCCTGGTGGCGATCGCCCTCTGGCTCGCGGCGATCGCCCCCTGCTCTCCCGGCGCTCCCGACTCGTCGATCTCGCAGAGCGAGCTCGCCGGCCGGATCGGCACCCGCGCCGCCCCCCTCGTGATCGACGTTCGCAGCCGGGCGGAGTTCGACTCCGGCCACATCCCCGGCGCCGTCCACATTCCCCATACCGAGCTCCCCGGACGGCTGCGCGAGCTCGGGGCGGGGAGCGAGCGGGAGATCGTCATCTACTGCGAGCAGGGGAACCGCTCGGTGCTGGCGGCAGGCGCACTCCGCCGCGGCGGATTTTCGACGGTGCTCCATCTCGAAGGCGACTGGAGCGCCTGGCGCGCGAGCGGCCTCCCCTGCGAGGGGTGCTGACGAGCGCCGCCCTCTCCTGAGGGCTGCGCGCGCGGCGCAGCCGAGCGGAGTTCACGAGGGTCGAGCGTCGGCGAGCCGGGGGTGCAGCCCGCCGGGCGGCTCAGCGGACGCCCGCCCTGGATGGCCCGGCGATGCGGAGCTCCTCGACCACCTCGCCGCCGAGAATGTGCTCCTCGAGGATGCGCTCCAGGTTCTCCGCCGTGGCGTCGCGATACCAGGCGCCGTCGGGCCAGACGACCGCGATGGGTCCCCCGGTGCAGACGTGGAGGCAGTCCACCGCGGTGCACATCACCCCGCCGTTTCGCCTGCCGAGACCGCGCGCCTTCAGGCGCTTGCCGAATTTCCTCACCGCCCGCTTCTGCTCCGACTTCTTCGCGCACTTGCCCGCGGTGCAGACCAGCACGTGGGCGCGCAGGTTGCCCAGGCGGAGCTTCCTCGCACTTCGGTCCGGCTTCTTCTTGGCCATGGGTCGAGGATAGGGCTTCCCGCGTCAGGCGCATGTCCGCGCGCCGGACCCCGAGCCCTGCTCCCAGGCGTCGCGCTCGATCGCGTAGTGGATCTGCTCCCACTTGAAGCCCGGCGGCGCCGGCTCGCGCCCGATCTCGCGCATGCCGAGGCGAAGCAGGACGGCGAGCGACGCCCGGTTGGGAAGGTCGCTGCTCGCTCGCACGCGCTCGCGCCCGGCGCTGGCGAAGGCGTGCGCGATCACGCCGCGCGCCATCTCCGTCGCGAGGCCCTGTCCCCAGGCGTCGGGATGGAGCGCGAAGAGGAGCTCCTCGACCGGAGGGTCGTAGAAGTCGCGGAAACCGACCAGCCCCACGAGCGACGGATCTCCCGGGCGGCGCGCGGCCCACAAGCCCAGACCTCGGCGCGCGAAGTCGTCGCGCGAGTCGGCCACGACCGACGCGATCCAGGCCGCGTTCGGCACGTGTCCGTCGAGCAGATAGTGGCGAACCGGCTCCAGGCGGAGCAGAGCCAGCAGGGGCTCGCGGTCGCCCTCCGCGATGGGCGTGAGCTCGAGGCGCTCGCTCCGAAGAATCGCGGCCCCCGTACCCATCGGCTTCCTCCCGCGAGCGCGCGACCACTGCGCGCGGGCCCCGCGCGCGGCGGTTGACGTTACCTGGCTCGAGGACGAAGATCACCGCCTCTCGCAATTCCTGTCGCAAAGGGCTCGAGCTGCCGGGACCGCGATGGACGGGAGCGACAGGGGGGCCTTGGAGGACGATCACCATGTTCGAGCTCGACGAGACCCAGCGGATGGTGGAGAGCGCGGCGAGGAGCTGGTGCGAGAAGGAGCTCGCCCCGGCGATCCCTGCGCTCGAGTCGGGCGAGATCCTTCCCTACCCGCTGCTGCGCCGGCTCTGCGCGGATCTCGGCGTCTCGGAGATGCTCGCCGCGATGGCCGAGCGCCGGCTGGCTCGGCTCCGCGGTGGTGCGTCGACGCCGGAGGCGTCCGGGGCCGGTCCGGTCTCCACGGGCCTCGGCGGCGACCCGATGCTGACGAGCGTCCTCCTGAAGGAGATCTCCCGGGTCTCACCTGGCGTGGGGATGGTGCTGATCTCGAGCCTGGGCTGCGCGATGACGATCCTGGAGCGCGGCAGCGCCGAGGTGATCGAGCGCTACGCCCTCCCGATCTTTCGGCAGGAGAAGGTCGGCGCCTGGGCGCTCACCGAGCCCGGCGCGGGGAGCGACGCCTTCGGGGGGATGCGGACGGCGGCGGTCGCCGACGGCGACTCCTTCGTGCTGAACGGGCAGAAGACCTTCATCAGCAACGCGCCCTACGCCGACGTGTTCGCCGTCTATGCGCGGCTCCGCGCCGGAGGGGAGCGCGGGCCGGTGCGGGCCTTCGTGGTCGAGCGCGGGACCGCCGGCCTCGAGACCGGGCCTCCGATGCGAAAGATGGGGATGCACGACTCTCCCACCGGCGAGATCTTCCTCCGCGACTGCCGGGTGCCGAAGGAGTGCCTCCTCGGCGGGCTCGAGGGCGGGGGCGGGAGCCGCGGCGGAGCCGCCCTCGACACCATCAACGCCGAGCGCTCGGTGATGCCGGCGATGTGCCTGGGGATCATCGAGCGCTGCGTCGAGGAGTCGGTGCGCTACGCCAGGACGCGCGAGCAGTTCGGCCGGCCGATCGCGGAGTTCCAGGGGCTGGCCTTCAAGATCGCGCGCATGGAGCTCGCCCTCGAGAACGCCCGCAACCTGGTCTTCAAGCTCGCCTGGGCGCAGCGGGCGGGAAAGCTCGACCCGCGGCTCGCGTCGCTCGCCAAGCTCTACTGCGCCGAGGCCGCCGTGCAGGTCTCGCTCGATGCGATCCAGGTCCACGGGGGCGCCGGCTACATGGCGGATCTCCCCATCGAGAAGCTGATGCGGGATGCCAAGATGTTCGAGATCGGCGGCGGGACGAACGAGATCCAGCTCGAGACCATCGCCCGCTCCATCCTCGGCTGAGCGAGGCCGCCGCGCCCTCGCAGCGGTCGGACGCGGCGTGGTCGCGTTCGCCGGGAGAGGGCGGTTCGATGGCTCTCCGGCGCGGGTGTATACTCCCGCGCGAAAGCGCCGAGAGTAAGGAGGAATCGAGATGCCGCGTGTCGCCGTCGTGCTCTCGGGGTGTGGATATCTCGACGGAGCCGAGATCCACGAGAGCGTGGTCACCCTGCTCGCCCTCGATCGCGCGGGGGCCGAGGTCCAGTGCCTGGCTCCCGACAAGCCGCAGCGGGACGTCGTCGACCACCGGACCGGCCAGGCGGTGAAGGGGGAGTCGCGCAACGTCCTCGCCGAGTCGGCCCGCATCGCCCGCGGGGCGATCCGGGACGTCGCCGAGGCGCGCGCCGCGGAGTTCGACGCGGTGATCCTTCCCGGCGGCTTCGGAGCCGCGAAGAACCTCTGCAGCTTCGCCGCCCTGGGGCCCGATTGTACGGTCGATCCCGGCGTCGAGCGCCTGCTCCGCGACGCTCACGCGGCGGGCAAGCCGATCGGTCTCATCTGCATCGCTCCCGCCATCGCCGCCCGCCTCTTCCCGGGAGTCGATCTCACCATCGGCTCCGATCCGGGGACCGCCGGCGCCCTCGAGAAGATGGGCGCGCACCACAAGGCGTGTGCGGTGGACGCCTTCGTCTGCGACGAGCGCGCGCGGGTGGTGAGCTGTCCGGCCTACATGCTCGGCCCCGGAATCAAGGACGTCGCCGCCGGGATCGAGAAGCTGGTCTCGGAGGTGCTGCGCCTGGCAGCCTGAGCGTCGCACCGCCAGCCGGCCCCGCGAAATGGTGAGGAAGCGCTCCGCGCGCGGGATCACCAGCGTGTGGCGCTCGGACTCGGGACCTTCGAGGGTCGCGCTTCGCCTTCCGCGGATTCGTGGCGCCTCGCCCGCTATGACGAGCGTCATACCGGCCGGGGTGGCGAAGCGGAAGAGTGGAGTGCCAGGAAAGCAATCCTGGGAATGGGGGATCGCCCCGGGGATGAGTCATCGCGTCGAGATCGCGCTCGAGCCCCTCGGACAGACCCTCAAGGTCGAGCGCGGCACCCCCTTGCGGGACGTGCTCTTCAGCTACGGCGTCGAGTTTCCTTGCGGGGGCCAGGGGCGCTGCCGGGGCTGCCGGGTCCGACTCCTCGGCGGATCCGCGCCGGTCACGCCCGAGCAGGAGGCGATCCTCTCCCCCGACGAGCTGCGCGAGGGCTGGCGCCTCGCCTGCCAGCTCACCGCCGAGGGTCCGCTCGCGCTGCAGGTGGCGCAGTGGGAGACGGCCATCCTCACCGACCACTCGAGCTTCTCCTTCACGCCGAGAGAGGGCCGCGGGATCGCCGTCGATCTCGGGACGACGACGGTGGTGGCCCAGCTCCTCGATCTCCAGTCGGGGCGGGTGCTCGGGGTGCGGACCGCGCTCAACCCTCAGGCGCGCTACGGGGCCGACGTGATGAGCCGGATCCAGTTCGCCTTGGCTTCGGGGGGGCACGGGAAGCTCGTCGACCTGATCCGCAGCAAGATCGGGAGCCTGATCCAGCGGCTCGTCTCGTCGACGGACTCCGAGGAGACCGAGGTCCGAAGCGTCGTGGTGGTGGGCAACACCGTCATGCACCACTTCCTCGGCGGCTTCGACGTCGAGCCCCTCTCGCACTGGCCCTTCGAGACGACGGCGGGCGGCGCTCACGAGCTACCGGCGAGCGAGCTCGGCTGGAAGCTTCGCGGCGATCCGCGCGTGCGGCTCCTCCCCTGCCTCGGCGGCTTCGTGGGGAGCGACATCCTGGCCGGTGTGCTGGCGACCGAGATCCACGAGAGCGACTCCCTCGTCGCCTTGGTGGACCTCGGCACCAACGGTGAGATCGCTATCGGGCGCCGGGAGCGGATCCTCTGCGCCTCCACGGCGGCGGGGCCCGCCTTCGAAGGCGGCGGGATCAGCATGGGGATGCAGGCGACCACGGGCGCCATCACCGCGGTGCGGATCGAGGAGGGAGGGCTTCGCTGCCGGGTCCAGGGCGAGGTTCCCGCGCGAGGCATCTGCGGGAGCGGCCTCGTCGACGCCGTTGCGGCCGGGCTCGACCTCGGCGTGATCGAGCCGAGCGGCCGCTTCTCGCAGCCCTCCAGTCGCTTCGAGATCAGCCCGGGCGTGTCCCTGACCCAGCGCGACGTGCGACAGCTCCAGCTCGCCAAGGGGGCGACCGCGGCCGGGATCCGCATCCTCCTGAAGCGCTGGAATGCCGGGCCGGACGACCTCTCCCGGGTCCACCTTGCCGGCGCCTTCGGCAACTACGTGGACCCGGCGAGCGCGCGCCGCCTCGGCCTGATCGACTTTCCCGACGAGGCCGTGGAGCCCGCGGGCAATACCGCGCTGCTCGGCGCCAAGCTCGCGCTCTTCGCCGACGAGACCGAGGCCGGAGGTCTCGCCGAGATCTGCGCGAGGATCCGTCACGTTCCCCTGGCCGCCGACCCGGAGTTCCAGGAGATCTTCGTCGAGTCGATGGCGTTTCCTGCGCGCGGAGGCTCGGGAGGGGCTGCTAGCCGGTGACCTTGGGATCGATCATGACGTTGAGGCAGGCCGGCCTTCCGCTCTCTCTCGCGCGCTCCAGGGCGGGCCGGATCTCTTCGGGATCCTCCACGCGCTCTCCGTACCCGCCGAGCGCCTCGACCATCTTCTCGTAGGGCCGATCGCCGAGCTTGGCGGCCACCAGCCGCTCCTTCCCGAAGAGCGAGCTCTGGGCGCGCCGGATCATCCCCCACGCGAGGTCGTTTCCGATCACGCAGATGAAGGGAAGGTCCAGTCGCACCGCCGTGTCGATCTCCATGGCGCCGATGCCGAAGGCGCCGTCGCCGGTCACGCAGATCACCGTCTCATCCGGCGCGGCCGCCTTGGCTCCGATCGCAAAGGGAAGCCCCGGACCGAGGGAGCCGAGGATGCTGGCGTTCGAGAGCTGGGAGCCCGGTCGATTCGCCACGAGATGTCGCGCCGCAGCGACGCCGATGTCCCCGCCATCGACGGTGAGGGTCGCGTCCACGCTGGCAGCGAAGCCGTTGATCTCGTGCAGCAGGCGCATCGGGTGGATCGGCGTCGCGGCGGAGTGGTAGCCGGCCGCGAACTTCTCCCTTCTCTTCTCGACCGCCGAGTCGAGCGCGGCGATCCAGTCGCGCGGAGCCTGGTATCGATCGAGGGCCGCGGTCAGCTGCTCGAGCACGAGGCAGGCGTCGCCGCAGACGCCGAGGTCGATTCCGCGGTTGTCGCCGAGCGCCGCGGCGTTGCAGTCCACCTGGATCACGCGAGTGCCCTCGGCGAAGCGACCGTAGAAGAAGGTGGCGTTCATGCGCGACCCGATCACCAGCACCAGGTCCGACTTGAAGACGCCGAGGCCGGGCGATCCCCCGTAGCATCGCGGGTGGGAGTCGGGCAGGAGGCCGCGGGCCGCGTTGCGCGTGAAGACGGGGAGCCCGGTCCGCTCGGCGAAGTCGGCGAGCGCAGCCGCCGCGCCCGACCAGAAGCCGCCGCTCCCCACCACCACCACGGGTCGCTCCGCCCCCCGCAGCATCGCGGCTGCCCGCTCGATGTCGCGGGGATCTCCCGCGGCCTTCGGTGTCGGGCGCGGGCCGAATCCCACCGGCGCGTCCTCCCCGAGCGGCTGGTAGAGGACGTCC
>Ga0214473_10006468_pt1 | contig 13976 bp, 13 predicted proteins | sample RVTome_7_FD_203509 | JGI IMG/M metagenome (GOLD analysis project Ga0214473, IMG submission 203509) | Soil microbial communities from uranium-contaminated site in the Upper Colorado River Basin, Wyoming, United States - RVT98D197 | ecosystem: Environmental > Terrestrial > Soil > Contaminated >... | reverse complement strand
CGCCGCCTTCAGCCGCTCGGCCATCCCTCCAGGAAACATGTATTTATACCAGATTCGGCCGCCGCGAGGGAGCAAAAAAGGGGGTCCGGGACGGCCGCAAATGCCGATGATATGATAGGCGATCATGGGATTCAACGATCCACCGGCGTCGCTGCTGGTGCGGGCGACGAACTGGCTGGGCGACGCGGTGATGACCACCCCCGCCCTCGCGGGATTGCGCGGCGCGTTCCCGGGGGCCCGGATCGCCCTTCTCGCCAAACCGCTGGTGGCCGAACTGTTCCGCCATCATCCGGACGTCGACGAGGTGATCGTCTACGAGCGGCCCGGACGCCACGAGGGGGTCTCGGGGCGCCTTCGGCTGGGCGGGGAACTCCGGCGGCGCCGGTTCGACGCGGCGCTGCTTCTCCAGAACGCGTTCGACGCGGCGCTCCTCGCCTTCCTTGCGCGGATCCCGGAGCGCGCGGGATACCCCACCGATGGCCGCCGGCTGCTCCTCTCCCTTCCTGTCCCGCTGACCTGCGGCATCCTCCAACGTCACGAGGTGGAGTATTACCTTTCCCTTCTCGACGGCCTGGGGGTCCCCCGCCCGGAGCCGCCGGTCCTGAAACTTCTCGTGACGGATGAGGAGCGGGCGGGAATCGCTTCCCGCCTCGCGTCCCTCGGGCTCGAGCCGGGCGCGCCGATCGTGGCGATCAATCCGGGCGCGACGTACGGTTCCGCGAAGAGGTGGTACCCGGACCGGTTCGCCGCTGTCGCGGATGCCCTCTCCGAGGAGTGGGGGACCGCGGCCGTCCTTGTCGGGTCGCCCGCGGAGGCGCCGCTGGCCGGGGAGATCGAGGCCGCGGCGCGAAGAGGCGCCGTCAACCTGGCGGGGAAGACCACGGTTCGGGAGATGATGGCGCTTCTGTCCCTCTCCTCCTTCCTCGTGACCAACGACTCCGGCCCGATGCATATCGGCGCCGCCCTCGGGGTGCCGCTCGTGGCGATTTTCGGCCCCACCGACTGGCGCCGCACCTCGCCGTGGACCGACCGCGCCCGGGTCGTCCGGGTCGACGTCGACTGCTCGCCCTGCAAGCTCCGGGTGTGCGACCGGGGGCACGAGTGCATGCTCGGAGTGACGCCGGGGATGGTGATCGACGCGGCGCGGGACCTCCTGCCGGGCGGGGTGGCCGCCGGTGCCTGACTTCCGGCGGATCCTCGTCGTCAAGCTCTCCGCGATGGGGGACGTGGTGCACGCCTTGCCCCTGATCCCATACCTGCGCCGCGCAGCCCCGTCCGCGGAGATCCACTGGGCGGTGGACGTCCGGTTCGCGGGACTTCTCGAGGGGAACCCGGGGATCGCGAAGGTGGTCCCCCTCCCCATAAAGGAGTGGAAGGGGCGGACCGGTTCCGCGGGGACGTGGCGGGAGGCGCTAGCCGCCGTGTGCGCGTTGCAGCGGGAGCGGTACGACGTCGCATTCGACGTGCAGGGGAACATCAAGAGCGGGGTGGTGACGTGGCTGTCCGGCGCCCCGCTGCGGTACGGCTTTCCGCGGGAGATCGCCCGGGAGCGCCAGAACCTCTGGTTCACGAACCGGCGGCCGGCGGCATCGGCGGAAGATCGACATGTGACGCGGAAGATCCTCCGAGTGGCGAGCGCCCCCTTCGGCGGGGAGTTCCGCCTCGATGACCTCAAGGGGGAGGTCGCGAACACGCCGGAGGAAATCGCGGCGGCCGAGCGGCTGCTGTTCGACGCCGTTCCCGGCGCGGCTCCCCGCCTCGCCGTCCACCCCGGCACGACCTGGAACACGAAGCGGATGGATCCGGCGTTCTGGGCCGACGCGGTGCGTCTCCTCCGCGGGACCTTCCCGTCGATGGGGGGGTTCCTGTCCTGGGGAACCGACCGGGAGCGGGAGGAGTGCCTCGCGATCCGGAAGCTCGCCGGGGGGCGGGTGGAGCTGTTGCCGCGCCTCGGATACAAGGCGCTCGCGGCCGTCTACCGCGCCTGCGGCCACATGATCGGTCCCGACACGGGACCGTTGCACCTGGCGGCAGTCGCCGGGGCGAAGACGGTTTCGGTGTTCCGCGGCAGCGACGGGAAGTACGCCGCGCCGGTCGGACCCGAACACCGGTTCCTGCAGGCGCCGCTGCCGTGCACCGCGTGCCAGATCAAGGGGGACAAGGTGTGCCCGCGCGACGCGGAGTGCCGCGCCAGCATCAAGGCTGGAGATGTCGCGGCGTCGATGGCGGAGTTGATGGCGGATTCCGACGTGGATCCGGCACGAAAAGGGAGGGTCCCGTGAAGATCAGTGCCCTCGTCATCACGAGGAACGAGGAGCGTAATATCGCGGACTGCCTCGCGTCGCTTGCATTCGCCGACGAGATCATCATCGTCGATTCGGGAAGCACGGATCGCACCGAAGAGATCTGCAGCCGGGATTCGAGGGTCCGGTGGTTCTCCGAGCCATGGAAAGGATTCGGCCGGCAGAAGAACAGCGCGCTCGACAAGGCAGGAAACGACTGGGTCTTCAGCATCGACGCCGACGAGCGAGTCTCCACCGGGCTGGCGGCGGAGATCGACGCGCTGAAACGTTCCGACCCCGGAGGGGACGCGTATCGGATCCCGAGAAAAAGTTTTTTTGGAGAACGATGGGTCCGCCACGGGGGATGGTACCCGGACTACACGATACGGCTGTGGCGTCGGGGGGCGGGCCGCTTCGTGGATCGCTCCGTCCACGAAGTGGTCCGGGTCGAAGGAAAGGTGGGCACCTTTCGGGGCGATCTGCTCCACTACACCTACCGTGACACCGCAGACTTCGTCGAACGGATGAACCGCTACTCGACCCTTGGAGCCGGGGAACTCCGGAAGAACCGGGTCCGGTGCACGCTCCCCGACCTTCTCTTCCGGCCCCCGTTCACTTTCTTCCGGATGTACATACTCCGCCGGGGGTTCCTCGACGGAGCGCTCGGGTTCCGTCTGGCGGTTCTCTACGCCATGTACACTTTTCTGAAATACGCCAAGTTGAGAGATGCCGATGGAGGGTAGCCTCCTCGGGCGGGATCTCCGAGCGATCGCGGTCTTCATGCTCCGCCACATCGGCGACACGCTCCTTTCGACGCCCGCCTTCCACGCGCTGCACGCGGCGTTCCCATCCGCCCGGATCCTGGCCGTGGTCAACGAGGGGACGCAGGAGATGCTCGAAGGGAATCCGGACATCGGCGGAATCCTCGTATTCCACCGGCACCGCAAGAACGAGGGGGGCTTCGGGCGGTGGAAGGAGGAGGCGGCCCTGATCCGGTCGTTGCGGGCATTCCGGCCCGATCTGTCGGTGAACCTGACCGAGGGGGATCGCGGTGCGATCCTCTCGGTGCTCTCGGGGGCGAGGTACCGTGTCGGTGTCACCCCCAACCGGAAAGGGTTCCTGGGGAAAGAATTCCTTTTTACCCATCTGTGCGGACCCCACGACTGGTTACGGCACGCTGTCTTGAGGGATCTGGATGTCGTGGCCGCGGCGGGAATCCCGCCTGCGGATCTTCGCCTGCGCCTTTCCATCTCCGACAAGGACCGGGAAAAGGCGGTCCGGATCCTCCGGGAGGCAGGGATCGCGGCGGGTCACCCCTTCGCCGTCGTTCAGCCGACCTCCCGGTGGACCTTCAAATGCTGGACGGAGGACGGCATGGCGGGGGTGATCTCCCATATCGCGGATCTGGGGTTCGCTCCCGTGGTGACATCGGGCCCCGCACCGGTGGAGGTGGCACAGGCGGAGCGGATACGGGTCCGGGCGGGGGGCCGGGCCGTTTCCCTGGCGGGGTGTCTTTCCCTTAAGGAATTGGGCGCGGTCATCGCCTCGGCGCGCCTGTTCGTCGGCGTCGACTCGGCGCCAATGCACGTCGCGGCGGCGGTTGGCACGCCGACGGTCGCGCTCTTCGGACCGTCCGGGGCGTTCAACTGGGCGCCGTGGGAAGGGATCGATTGGGGGTACTCCGCGCAGCGGAAGGGCGGCACCCGGTTCATCGGGCGCCACGCGGTCGTCCAGGAGGAGTGGGATTGCGTGCCTTGCGGGAAGGACGGGTGCGAGGGAACGAAGCGGAGCCGCTGCATGGAGGAGATCCTCCTCGATCAGGTCATCCAGGCCGTGGACCGCGTCCTGGCCGGCGCCGCGGGACCGGCGGTCGGGGGCGCGGCGTGACCTGGTCCATCGTCCACACGGAGTGGTCCGACGGGTTCGGCGGGCAGGAGCACCGGATCCTTCTCGAATGCGGAGAAATGATCCGTCGCGGACACCGGGCCGTCGTCGTCTGCCGCCCGGAGGCGGAGATCCGGCACAAGGCGGAGGAGGCGGGGGTCCCCGTCCACCCCATGCCGATCCGCTCCTCCTTCGACCCCGGCGCAGTGACCGGCATGGTTCGTCTCTTCCTGCGGGAAAAGGCCGACGTGGTCAACACCCACAGCGGGAAAGACTCGTGGGTGGGGTCCATGGCGGCGAAAGTCGCGGGCGTTCCCCTCCTCCTCCGGACGCGCCACATCTCCGTCCCGGTGCGGAGGGGGTGGTACAACCTCATCTACCGTTGGCCCGACGGTTATGTGACCACGGGGGAGATGATCCGGGAGCACCTCATCGGGGTCGGAATTCCCCCCGATCGCATCGTCTCGATTCCGACCGGCGTGGACGTGGAACGCTTCTCGCCGGACGTTTCCGGCGACGCGGTGCGCGCCGAGTTCGGTGTCGGCCGGGGGGCGCCCCTCGTCTCAGTGATCGGTGTTCTGCGCAGCTGGAAGCGCCACGACGTATTTCTCGAAGCGGTCCGCCTGCTCCGTGAAGGGGGCTCCCTGGTGCGGGCGCTGGTCGTTGGCGAAGGGCCGCAGCGGGATCGGATCGCCGGCGAGATCGCCGGGAAGGATCTGGCCCGGGTCGTCCGGATGACCGGTTATCGACAGGATATCCCGGAGATCGTCGCGGCCTCCGACGTGATCGTCCTGCCTTCCGACCGGTTCGAGGGGGTTCCGCAGGTCATCCTGCAATCGTTGGCGATGAGGCGCGCCGTCGTCGCATCACCCATCGGGGGGATCCCGGAGGTGGTCCATCACGACAAGACCGGGCTCCTCTGCCCGGCCGGGGACCCGCCCGCCTTCGCGGATGCGATCGCGCGGCTCCTCGCCGATCCGCAGCTCCGGGAACGACTCGGGGGGGAGGGCAGGAAACTCGTCCTCTCCCGCTACTCGTCGACGGCGATGTGCGAGAGGACGGAGGCGTTCTACCGGTTCCTCGCGCAGTCCAAGGGAGTTCCCGCCGGATGAAGGTCGCCCTCGCCCGATACCGCTACTCGTCCCATGGGGGGGCGGAACGATACCTCGACGGGCTTCTCGCGCGGATGGCCGGCGCGGAGGGAAAGCAGGCGTGCCTCCTGGCTTCGTCGTGGGAAGGGGAGGGCGCCTCCGTCGTTCCGTTGGTCCGGATCGCCGTGCCTCCGAAACCGGCTCCCTTACGCCTCTTCCTCTTCGCCCGCGCTGTCCGGGCATGGGCCGACGCGCACCCCGACCACCTGGTCTTCTCCCTGGAACGCGTCCCGGGGGCCGACGTCTACCGCGCGGGGGACGGGTGCCATGCGGAGTGGATGGAGCGGAAGCGGATCCTGCGACCCCTCTCCTGGCCGCTCGATTACCTGCGCCCGCTGAATCTCGCCTACCTGCGCCTTGAAAGGGAGCTGTTCACCTCTCCGAGACTGCTGTCGGTCATCGCGAATTCGGAGCGGGGTCGGAACGAGATCAGCCTCCGGTTCGGCGTACCGCGGGAGCGCATCGCCGTCGTCCGGAACGGGGTCGACCTCGCCCGCTTCCCGCCCGCGCGACGGGACGCCGCGTCTTCCGCCCTCCGTTCGACGCTGGGAATCGGCGCGGACGAGACGATCTTCCTATACGTCGGTTCCGGCTTCGCCCGCAAGGGAGTGGGGGCGTTGGCGAGGGCGACGGTGCGACTCGCCCGGACGGGGGCGGGATTTCGCGTCGTTGTCGTGGGAAAAGGGGACGCGGGGCCGTACCGGAGAATCCTCAGGGAAGGGGGTGCGGAGGGACGGGTCCGCTTCACCGGGCCCGTGGCGGGGGCCGCGGATTACCTCCTCGGCGCCGACGCGTTCGTTTTCCCGACAATCTACGAGCCGTTCAGCAACGCCTGCCTCGAGGCGATGGCCGCCGGCCTGCCGGTGATCACGACGGCGGTCAACGGGGTGTCGGAGGTGATCCGGGACGGGGTGTCCGGGTTCGTCGTCGACGACCCGCAGGATGACGCCCGGATCGCGGCGCGGATGGAGGCTCTCCTGTGCGCGGACACGCGTCGCCGGATGGGGGAGGAAGCCCGCCGCGCCGCCGCGCCCCTTACGCCGGAGAGGAACACATCGGAAACGCTCTCCGTTCTCGAGGCGGCGTGGCGGAAGAAGGTGGGATTGAGCGAGGATGCGCGATGAGGCCGATACCCGTCCACGGGTGCCGGAAAATATCGGGGGGGGCGGGCCATGACATGGGGGGATGTCTCCATGGACCGCGGGATCCGGTATGCGAATCGTAGAGAACTTCTTTTTCGCACTGTTCCGGATGCCCATCCTGGGGCGAAGGTTCGCCCGTGCGGCGGACTACATCAAGGGACAAGTCCGGCAGGCGATGATGCGAGCCTTCAAGGATCAGGTACGGCCACGCAATTGGTCCAACGTGGAATTAAGAAAATTCACTCCCCTGTATGATGGGGACGCAATCAACGTGAGCGGCTGGCGAGATGAGGATAAGACAGGCTCCTGTTACAGGGAGTACTTTACGGCGGCAAGATCCTATGCGGTATCAAACTTCGTTGGGGAACGGGGGGTTCAAGGGCAGCCTGGGGAAGTGGCGCTTGACTTGGAAGGAGAAATCCCCGAGGCCCTGCGGGGACGTTATCAAGTCGTATTCAACCACACCACCTTGGAGCACATCTATGATATCCGGAAGGCGCTGGCCAATCTGTGCTCCCTTAGTTGCGATACCGTTATACTGGTGACCCCCTTCATCCAGCTTGTGCACACGGAACCCGGGTCCTATGGTGACTACTGGCGCCCTTCGCCCATGGCCCTGGAACGCATGCTGGCGGAGAGCGGGTTCGAGGTGCTCCATCAAAGCAGCAACGATAACGCATGGTATTTTGTCTATGTATTCACCTTGGCGAGCCGGTGCCCCGAACGCTGGAGAGCCAGGATTCCCTTCCATAACAGTGCTGCGGATTCAGGGATGAAAATGTTTTTAAAATGACCGGGCGGTGAAGAGGGAATGAGACGGCACCCCGCCGACGCGCTGCTCCTCGCCGCGATGAGGGGTTTCCATGCCTTCGACCGGAGGGAGCGGGGCGCCTCCGCCTTCGATCCGGAACGGGTCCGGCGCATCCTCGTCGTCTCCTCCACCGCCATCGGGGATACGCTCCTCTCCACTCCCGCGATCCGGGCAGCGCGAGAGAGATACCCGAAAGCGGCGATCGCGGCGCTGTTCAACGCGAAAACCCTCGACCTCTTCGGGAACAATCCCGACGTGGACGAGGTCGTCCCGTACCACGGCGGCTACCGGCATTTTTTCCGGGCGGTTCTCGCGCTGAGGCGGCACCGGTTCGACGTGGCGTTCATCCTCCACGGGAACGAGCCGCAGGCCACGCCGATCGCGTACCTTGCGGGGGTCCCCTTCATCTTCAAGTGGCCCAACACGAGCGAGAACCGGTTCCTTCTCTCGAACGACGGTCCGGTACGGACGTGGGACGACTTCCCGCACGCCGTCGACCAGAGGCTCGCCGTGACGGCGCTGGCCAAGTGCGATCCGAAGCGGCGGCCGATGATCCTGCCGATCGCCGAGGAGGGAAGGGAAGCGACGGATCGGCTTCTCCGTGAGGAAGGGGTCGAAGACGCCGAGCTGCTCGTCGGTTTCCAATGTGGCGCCTCGACGCTCTCCCGCATGTGGTTCCCCGACCGGTTCGCCGATTTGGGACGGCGGCTCGTAAAGGGGCGCGACAGGGTCCGGATCCTCTTCACCGGTTCTCCCGCGGAACGGGAGTATTGCGGATCGATCGCAAGGCGGATCGGGGAGAGGACGATCGTCGCGGCGGACCGGCTCCCCCTTGCCGCGCTCCCGTCCCTTCTCGCCCGCCTGCGCGTCCTCGTGACCGGCGACACGGGGACCATGCACATGGCGGTTGCGGTGAGGACACCGGTCGTCGGTCTTTTCGCCGTCTCCGACCCGTCGCGGTCCGGCCCATACTACGACCTCGACCGGCACGTGATCATCAAGAAACCCCGGACTTGCGTCGACTGCGTGAGCAAACGATGCACATACCAGAAGTGCATGGAGGCCATCGAGGTGGAAGAGGTCTTTCATGCCGTGATGCGGATCCTCGCAAGGACGGCGCCGGGTACAACGTCGGGTGCGTCGTGAAGAGGATCCTTGTCCTCGACACCGGGCGGGAGTGGGGCGGAGGGACGAACAGCCTCCTCGAACTCCTCAAGCGGATCGACCGGCATCGATTCGGCATCACCGCCCTGTTCTACGAGGACGTCCGGATGGGGGAGGGTCCTTCCATCGGGACCGTCGTCGGCTCCCTCGGCTTCCCATTCCTCCTGAAGGGGAGGCGGGCGGTCCCCGGGTGGGCGAAGGCGGCGAAGGAGGCGGCCCGAATCGCCGCGGCGTGGAGCCCCGCCCTGCGCTCCCGTGCCGTCTTCGCCGTCGATTTCCGATGGAGGATCCGGCCCGATGCGGACACCATCGCACGGATTCTTCAGGAGGGGCGGTTCGATCTGCTCTACATGAACAACCAGCCTTCGACGAATCTGGAGGGAATCCTGGCGGCCGCCGCGTGCGGCGTCCCGTCCGTCCAGCACGCCCGAAGTTTCGGATCCCTCACTCCCGCGGAGTCGCGGATTGTCAACCGGCACCTGGGCCGGATGATCTGCGTCTCCGAGGGGCTTCGGCGGGCCTACGCGGCGCAGGGAGTCGACCCTGGACGGATGATGGTAGTAAATAACGGCATCGACCCGTCGGCGAGACCCGGCCGACCGGGCCGTGAGGTCCGGGCCGAAATGGGGATCGCGGAGGAGGCTGTCGTCATCGGAACCGTGGGGTCGCTGATGCGCCGGAAGCATGTTGAACTGCTGATCCGGGCGCTCGCCCGCACGGCCGGGAAGGTAGAGGGCGGGATAACCGGACTCATCGTCGGGGAAGGCCCTGAACGGTTGACGCTCGAGGCGGAAGCCCGTCGCCTGGGAATGGGAGGGTCGTGCGTCTTCGCGGGGTTCCAGGAAGAACCTCTCTCCTTCCTCGACGCGATGGACATCGTCGCCCTCACCTCGGAGAGCGAGGGGCTGCCGCGGGTCCTCCTCGAGGCGATGCTCCTTTCGAAGCCGGTCGTGGCCACGAGGGTTACCGGGTGCGAGGATCTCGTCATCGACGGGGAGACCGGTATCCTCGTTCCCTTCGGGGACAAGGGGAAGCTGGACGATGCCCTCGGGCGCCTTGCCGCGGATGCGGCGGAGCGGGACCGGATGGGGCGGAAGGGGAGGGAACGGGTCTTGTCCGAATACACCATCGAGAAGTACGTTCGTGGAGTCGAGGAGGTTTTCCGGGAAATAACCCCCCAATGACCCGTCGGGAGGAGAAGGACCACCAAGGGGAAGGACCGTGAGGATCCTCGTCGTCACGCCGGACTTTCCGCTCTGGGACGGGGGGATCTCCACGGTCGCCCTGGAGTGGTCGGGTGGCCTGCATCGCCTGGGTCACGAGATCGTGGTACTCACCCCTTCCCAGGATCCGGGGGACCGGGAATTCGACCGGAACCTGCCGTATGAAACGATCCGGCTCCGCAACGTCAAGGCCCGCCACGCGAAGACGCTGTATCACGTCTGGGAGGCGATCCGTCTGTGCAGGCAGAGGCGGTTCGATGTCATCGTGGCCACGGTCTGGTACCCGTCGGGCATCGCGGCGTATTGCGCCTCGCGGTTTAGCGGAGTTCCATTCGTCGTCATGGTCGCCGGAAACGAGATTCTCCACCGCCGGTTTCAGACCCCGTATTGGATGGGGTGGATGCGGCGCGTATTTTCCGGATCGTCCGCCAATCTGTGCATCAGCGAAGCGGTGGCGGAAAAGTTCCGGTCCGTTCTCGGGGGCAGGGAGGATCTCGGCGAAAAAATCCGTCTCATTCGGCTCGGCGTCGATCCGATCCGTTTCGTCACCGGCGGGACCGGCTCACCCGTACGGGCCCGGTTCGGCCTGGAGGGGAAGAGAATCCTTCTGACGCTGGCGCGACTCGTGGAACGGAAGGGGCAGGACAAGGTGATAGAAGCCCTTCCCCTGATGAAAAAAGAGATCCCCGATGTCCGCTACGTGATCTGCGGGAGGGGGAACGACGAGGCGCGCCTTCGCCGGATCGTGGCGGAAACGGGGGTCGAGGGGGAAGTCGTCTTCGCAGGGTTCGTGCCGAACGAGGAACGCGGAGCGTTCTACGATGCCTGCGACGTTTATGTCATGCCGAGTCGGGAGATACCGGAAAAGGGAGACATCGAAGGGTTCGGGATCACCTATCTCGAAGCCAACTCCTTCGGCAAGCCGGTGATCGGGGGCAAGAGCGGTGGCATCTCGGAGGCCGTCATCGACGGCGTCACGGGACTGCTGGTGGATCCGTGCGACGTGGAGGCCATCGCCGGGGCCTGTATTCGCCTTCTCCGGGATTCGGATCTTGCCGGTCGCTTGGGAAAGCAGGGGCGTGACCGCATCCTGAAGGAGTTCAACTGGGACGCGATCTGCGCGGGATTGTCGGGAATTCTTGAACAAGTCGCCGTCCGGCCGCGGGTGTCCCGTTGAACCGGCCCGCCCCCGGTTTCCCCCCGAACCCTCCTGCCGGCATTCTCTTCATCCGGCGGGACAACATCGGCGACCTCATCTGCACTACGCCCGCGCTCCGGGCGGTCCGCGGCGCCTTCCCCCACGCCCGGATCGACGTCCTCGTCAACACCTACAACGCCGATGCGCTCCTCGGCAACCCCGACGTCGACAACGTTTTCGTCTACGAGAAGGCCAAGCACGCCGGGGGGCGAAGCTTCGTTTCCACCTGGGCGCGGAACGCATATCTGCTCGGCAGGATCCGCACGGCACGATACGATTGGGCGATCGGGTGCGGGTCCGCGTCTCCGCGCCTTGCGCGGTACGTGCTGATGACGGGGGCGGTGCGGAGGGTGGGGTTCACGATCGGGTCGGAGGAGGGATGGTTCCGAACCTACACGGACGCCCTGCCCGAGCCCGATGGCGGTCTCCACGAGGTGGAGCGTACGTTCCGCCTCCTCGCGCCCCTCGGCATCGCCGGCGACCCCCCGCCGATGCGGCTCGTCCCCGACGCCGCGTGCGTCGACGCGATGCGGGAAGCCCTCGGGAAAGCGCCGGGCGATGGGGCCGGGCCGTTGGTGGCCTTCCACATCAGCAGCAGGCGACCCGAGAACCGATGGTCCGCGGAGCGCTTCGTCGCCCTCGGGAGGGTGCTCCTGGCGAAGGGCGCGCGCATCCTCCTGCTCTGGTCGCCGGGGAGCGAGGCGAACGTCTTCCACCCCGGGGACGACGGGAAGGCGGAGGCGATCCGGAGGGATCTCGGGGAGGGTGTTCTCCCGTTCCCCACCGTGCGCCTGCGGGAACTCGTTGCCGCCTTGAGCGAAGCCGACTTCGTGGTGTGCGGGGATGGCGGCGCGATGCACGTGGCTGCGGCGCTCGGCAAGCCGATGGTCGTGATCTGGGGGAGGACCGACCCCGCGAGGTGGCGTCCCTGGGGGACGCCGCACATTCTGCTTCGCGCGGAGAGCCGCCGGGCCGCGGATGTTGCGCCGGATTCCGCGGCGGATGCCGTTGTACGGATGTTGGAGGATCCATCGGGTCACCAAAAGCGTTAAGCGGGAGTGTAACGTAACGGTTTTTCCACGCAGGCAGCCCTCCCCCCGCCACGAGGATTCCGGAATAATTCTTCCTCTGCTTTTCCGCACATGCACTGAAGATTCATGGAGAAACGTCCGATAAACATAAGGAAGGGTGCGGTCAATACGAATTTCGAGGTGACCGGCATGGTGTCCACGAGCGGGATTTTGCCGCTGGACGAGGCCCGGGAGGAGTTGCTCCGGGAGGCATCGATCGAAGCGGAGAAGTCCGGGCGGGAGAAGGCGCAAGAGGAGGCCGGGCCCACGCGCTCCCTGCTCGTGTTTTTCCTCGGAGCGGAGGGATTTGCCGTCGACCTTGCGCATGTCCGCAAGGTGCTGCGGCCGGACCGGATCGCCCGCGTCAGCGGCGCGGCGCCCGAGGTGCTCGGGCTCATGAACTGCCATGGCGAGGTGCTGTGCGTCCTCGACCTCCGGCGGATCCTTTCTCCCGGGAAGGAAACCGCCCCGCCCGCGGCGGCGGAGGGGAAGTTCATCGTCGTGATCCAGCACGGAGGGAAGGAAGCGGGATTTTTGGTCGACGCGGTCCGGGACGTGACGGAACTTCCGGCCTCCTCCGTCCACCCGGTGCTCGATTCGATCGATCCGTCCCGGGCCCGCCTCTTCGAGGGGACGGTGGCGTGCGGCGGACAGTTCGTCGGCCTGCTGTCGCCGTCGGCGTGCCTGAACCCGTGACGACCGGGTCCGTCGATCTCCTCGTCATCGACGACGGGGCGGCGCTCCGCGGCTACGACTGCCGGGACGTCGTGCGCGTGGAGGTGGTCGCGGGGGGGGCGGGGGGATACCTCGTCCGGCTCGGCAGGCTGGGTTCGCCACGCGAGGTCGCATGCCGCGAGGTCCTCGGGTCCGTGGCCCTGTCGACCCGGGAGATCCGACCGGTGCCCGAGACGCTGCGGGAACGGATGACGGGGGAGATGCCGTGGGCGGTGGGGCTCACCGAGCGGGGGATGTACCTGTTGTATTAGCACCGCGAGCGCGGGAAACCTCGGAACGAAACGGGAGGGGATCGAATCATGGCGGGATGGAAAAGTTCCTGGAACAGCCTGGCGGTGCGGCTGATGCTGTCGTTCACCCTGTACGTCGTTGCGGTGACGGCGGTCTTTACGATCTCCCCCTACACCTTCGTCCGGGACACGCTGGCGGAAGGGCTCGCCCGGCGCGGGGAGGCGCGACTAAAGACGGTTCAGGGTTCCATATCCGGCTACCTCCTCCTGGGCATGGGCAACTCCATCCAGAGCTACCTCGCGGAGTTCCCGAAAGAACTGACGGAGGTCTCCTACGTCGCCGTGGCGACCCCCAACGGGGCCTTCCTGGCCCACTCCGACCCCACCCAGGTGGAGAAACCGTGGAGCGGCAAGGACGTCGTCCCACCGGGAGCAGGGGGGGGCACGCGGCAAGGCGCCACGTATCGGGGGGAGCGCATCCTGGAGGTGACGGCTCCGGTCCTGGTGGAAGGAAAGCCGGCGGGGACGATCATCATCGGTCTGAACTACCGGGAGGTGGACAACATCCTTGGCAAGTTAACACGGCGGCTGGCCCTCATCGGCTTCCTCGTGCTCGCCGTTTCCCTGGTGAGCACCCGGCCCTTCACGACGCGAATCATCTCCGGCCTCACCCGTCTGGGGAAGATGACGCGCGAGGTGGCGCGGGGCGAACTTCGGGAGAAGGTCCCGGAGGAGGGTTTCGAGGAGATCCGTGCGCTGGCGCGGGACTTCAACGCGATGTCGGAGAACCTTCGGGGTGTTCTTGCCCAGATCCAGGAGACGGGTGCGAGCGTGGGGACGTTCTCCTCGAACTTCATGACGGTGATCCAGGAGCAGGCGGCGAGCGCATCGCAGCAGGCGACGTCGGTGGCGGAGGTGACGGCGACGATGGAGGAGCTGTCGCGGACGTCTCGCCAGATCGCGCAGAACGCCGAGTCGGTGAAGGAGGCGGCGTCGAAGTCGGTGGAGGTGGCGCAGGCGGGGACGACGCTGGGCCGGGAAGGGGTCGAGGCGATGGCGCAGATCAAGGAGCGGGTGGGGGACATC
>Ga0214473_10006467_pt1 | contig 13977 bp, 18 predicted proteins | sample RVTome_7_FD_203509 | JGI IMG/M metagenome (GOLD analysis project Ga0214473, IMG submission 203509) | Soil microbial communities from uranium-contaminated site in the Upper Colorado River Basin, Wyoming, United States - RVT98D197 | ecosystem: Environmental > Terrestrial > Soil > Contaminated >... | reverse complement strand
CAACCCCTGCATTCCCGCTCTCTTCCTCATCCCTGAGTGACCTGACCAGTACGCCACGATAACACCGCCTCGCAACAGATGTTTCGGCTGTTGCGAGAATTACCTACCGCTACCGGATCCCGAACCCCTCCAGTCCCTCCGGCTCCTCCTCCACCACCTCCACCCGCTCCACGAACGCCCCCCGCGGCCCCTCCGCCGCGAACCGGACCATCGCCTCGACCGCTTCGGGGTCGCCTTCGAAGGCCGCCTCGACGGTGCCGCCGGGGTTGTTGCGCACCCAGCCGGCGACGCCGTGCTCGGCGGCCCGGCGTCGCATCGTGTCGCGGAAGAACACGCCCTGGACGTGGCCGTGGATCACGACCCGACGCCGGGTTGCATCGCGGGGCGCTAGTACTCCTCGTCGTCGTCGTCGTAGCCGGCGGTCTTGCCCGCGAGCTGGCGGTCGTACAGCTCGTCCACGGACACCGCCGGCGATTGGACCGAGATGCACGCAAACGAGTCCTCGCCGTCGTTCGCGATCGAGTGGTCGGTGGCCGGCGGGATCAGCGCCAGGTCGCCCTGGCCGAGCAGCTCCTCGTCGCCCGCGGCGGACAGCTTGCCCTCGCCCCGGACGACGACGTACACCTGCTCCGCCTCCTCGTGCGAGCGCAGGGTCTGGGAGACGCCGGGTGGGACCTCGACCAGCGTCACCGACATGTGACGCGAGCCGAGCTCACCGGCATCCATGAGGATGTGGGTCTGGAGCTGATGCCACTCCTCGACCGCCGCGTCCGAGAGCCGCCTCACAAGCATGCGCCGAGACCTTCTAGCAGACCCGCGAGCCCAGCGCGGCGCGAGGATGTGAACTAGCGGACGACGAGGTTGACGAGCTTCCCCGGAACGACGATCTCCTTCACGATCTGCTTGCCGTCCAGGTGCTCCCGGACGCGCTCGCTCTCGCGAGCTGCGCTCAGCAGGTCGTCCTCGGGGGCATCCGACGCAACCTCGACCCGATCGCGCAGCTTTCCGTTCACCTGGACGATGAGCGTGAAGGTGTCGCGCTCGAGCAGCGCCGGGTCGGCCTCGGGCCACGGCTGCTCCCATACGCGTTCGCCGGTCAGCAGCTCGTACGCCTCCGAGCTCAGGTGGGGGGCAAACGGGAGCAGCAGCGAGGTCGTGGTCGTCGCGGCGAACCGAAGCGCAGCCTCGCCGGCCGGGTCCCCGTACAGGGAATCCTTGAGCCGGTAGGAGTCGTTGACGAGCTCCATCAGCGCTGCGATCGCGGTGTGGAAGTGGAATCGGCGCCCGATGTCCGCGGTCGTCTTGTCGATCGCCCAGTGCGCCTTGCGCACGAGGTCCCCGCCTGAACCATCGGGAACGCCGTCCATCGGCGCGTCGCTCGTACGCTCGGACACCTCCTGCGACAAGTTCCACACCCGTCGCAGGAACGAGTGCGCGCCCTCCACCCCCTCGTCGGCCCAGTCGGCGTCCTTCTCGGCCGGGCCCATGAAGCAGATGTACGTGCGCGCCGTGTCGGCGCCGTAGCGGTCGACGTATTCCTGCGGGCTGACGACATTGCCCTTCGACTTCGACATCTTGTCGCCGTCGCGGAGGATCATCCCCTGCGTGAACAGGTTCGCGAACGGCTCCTCCACGCCCAGGTACCCCATGTCCGCGAGCGCCTTGGTGAAGAAGCGTGCGTACATCAGGTGCAGGATCGCGTGCTCGACGCCGCCGATGTACTGGTCGACCGGCATCCAGTAGTCGGAGGGCTCGCGCCCGAACGGCGCCCCCTCGTTGCGCGGGTCGAGGTAGCGGAGGAAGTACCACGAGGAGTCGACGAAGGTGTCCATCGTGTCGGTCTCGCGGCGCGCGGCCCCACCGCACTTCGGGCACTCGGTCGCGACCCAGTCCTCGACCGCGGCCAGCGGGCTCTTTCCCTTCGGCGCGTACTCCTCGACTTCCGGGAGCAGGATCGGCAGGTCCTCGTCGGGCACGGGGACGATCCCGCACTTCTCGCAGTAGACGACCGGGATCGGGCATCCCCAGTAGCGCTGCCGGGAGACGAGCCAGTCGCGGAGGCGATAGTTGACGGCGTGGTGGCCGAGGCCCTCCGCCTGCAGCCAGGTGGTGATCTTCTCGATCGCCTCGGGAGCCGGCATCCCGGAGAACTCGCCCGAGTTGACCAGGCGCTCGTCGTCCGAGTGCTCGACGTAAGCGGCGTCCTTCGGGGCGTCCTCGGGGTCCTCCGGCTCGACGACCGGGCGGATCTCGAGGTCGAAGGCCTTCGCGAACTCGAAGTCGCGCTGGTCGTGCGCGGGGACCGCCATGATCGCCCCGGTCCCGTACTCCATCAGCACGTAGTCGGCGACGAACATCGGGATCTGTTCGCCGTTGACGGGATTAGTGACCGTGCGGCCGAGCGGGACGCCGGTCTTCTCGCGGTCCTCGGCGCCGCGCTCCTCGATCCCGGCCCGCATCGCGGCGTCGACGTACTCGCGCACGGCGCCCTCGGCGTCGGTGCCGGCGACGAGCCGCTCGAGCTCGGGGTGCTCGGGGGCGAGGACGAAGAAGGTGGCGCCGAACAGGGTGTCGGGACGGGTCGTGAACACGGGAAAGTCGATCCCCAGCTCCTCGCAACGGAAGATCGCCTCGGCACCCTCGGAGCGCCCGATCCAGTTCCGCTGCATCGTCACCACGTGCTCGGGCCACGACTCGAGCCGGTCGAAGTCGTCGAGCAGGCGTTGCGCGTAATCCGTGATGCGGAAGAACCACTGCTCGAGCTTGCGGGTCTCGACCTGGGCCCCGCAGCGCTCGCACCGCCCGTCGACCACCTGCTCGTTGGCGAGCACGGTGGCGTCGTTCGGGCACCACACGACCGGGGCCTCGGAGCGATACGCGTGCCCGTGCTCGAGCAGGCGGAGGAAGATCCACTGCGTCCACCGGTAGTAATCGGGGTCGTGGGTGGAGATCTCGCGCGACCAGTCGATCGAGATCCCCCAGGAGCGGAACTGGCGGCGGAAGGTGTCGATCGAGGACTGGGTCGAGTCGCGCGGGTGCTCGCCGGTGCGGATCGCGTGGTTCTCGGCCGGGAGGCCAAACGCGTCGTAGCCCATCGGGTGGATCACGTTCATCCCGTGGCGGCGGCGGAAATGGGCCAGGGCGTCGCCGATCGAGTAGACCTTGAGGTGGCCGATGTGGGGCTCGCCGGAGGGATAAGGGAGCATCTCCAGCACGTAGCTCTTCGGCCTCGAGTCGTCAAAGCCCGGGTCGCCGGGATTCGCGACCTCCCAGGTGCGCTCGTCGGCCCACACCTGCTGCCAGCGGCGCTCGATCTCGTGCGGTTCGTACAGCCTCACGCGCCTGAGTTTAGGCGCGGGAACGCTGCCCTATATTGATCGGAAGCGGCCCTGGGCCCTGTGGCATCGGGGCAAACGAAGCGAGAGGAGACTCAGATGGCTCGCCTGATCAGACTCGACCGCAGCGGCCACACGACGCTCGCCGAGTGGGCGCCGGAGGACGCGACAGCGCACGAGGCCGCGATCGAGGCGTTCCGCCGCGAGCTCGACGCGGGGATGCTCGCCAGCGTCAGCCACGCCGACGGCTCGGCCGAGGTGGTGCGAGAGCTGCCGCGCGACGCCGATCTGGTCGTGCTGCGGCGCCCGATCGCGGGCGGCTAGGCCGGAGCGCCGGCACCACGCCGATGGCATCGCACGCCGGCGGCCTCGTCGAGGCCGCATCATTCTGGTGGCGCGAGCGTCCCTCCCAGCGCAGCCTGCGCCGCGACGGGCGCCGGTGGACGCTGTGGACGGCCGCGATCGCGACCCCGTTCTTCGCCGCCGGGGGGTTCCTGCTGTGGCTCGAGCCGCTGACGTTCCCGGTCGCGGCGGGCAGCTTCGCGCACGGGTGGCTGATCCCGGAGCTGTACGCGCGCCGGGGCGCGGGCTCGGTGGTACCGATCGGAAGCGTTGGGAGCGCGCGGCGGCGGCCTGGCGCGAGCGAGCGGGCCGAGCGGACGGCGCTGGGCCTGCTCGGCGACCTCGTCGGCCACGAGCAGCGCGACCTTCTGCGGCGCGCCGGGCTGGCGATGGAGCGGGGACGGCTCGGCGTGTGGCTGGTCGGAGAGCAGGGGGCGATCCTCGTCCGGCCCGGCGGGCGGCGGACGGACTGCTGGTGCGTGCGGATCGCGGAGCCGGGGACGCTGCCCGCAGGCGACCGCGTCGCGCACCTGCTGCTCGCGCTGCGCGAGGACGAGGAGGGGTTCGCGACCGTCGCGAACCTGGCCTTCTCGGGGGCGACGTGGCGCGTGCGGAGGCGGATGCCGAAGCTCTCGCGGCCGGCGCTCGACGCGGCGCGGGCGGCGGCGCGTGCCGGCGGCTGACTCATCGCTCCGCCGGACGCGCCGCGGCGACCGCGGCGGGCGGCTCCGCGGCCGGCATGGACGACGCGATGCGCCCATCCCGCAACGTGTGGACGCGGTCGGCCCGCTCGGCCACCACCGGGTCGTGGCTGATCGCCACCACACTGGGGCGTCCCGGGAGCTGACGCAGGTTCTGCAGCAGCCGCCGGATCGACTCGTCGTCGAGGTGCGTGGTCGGCTCGTCCAGCACCAGCAGCGCGGGCCGCGACAGCAGCGCCCGAGCCAGCGCCACCCGCTGACGCTCGCCACCCGACATCAGGCTCGTCTCCCATCTGGGTGTCATAGCCCTGGGGCAGCGATTCGATCCAGTCGCCGGCGGTGGCCGACCGCGCGGCCTCCTCGACCTCCTCCGCGGCCGCGTCGGGCCGGCCGTAGGCGATGTTGTCGCGGATCGTCTCCGGGAACACGATCGGGTCCTGGAGGATCACCCCCATCTGGCGGCGCAGGTCGATGATGTCGAGCGCGTCGCGCACCGGCGGCGGGGAGCGAAAGGCGTCCGTATGGCGCCACGGGCTCGCCTCGGTCGACGGGCACGTACAGCTCCCCCTCTCCCTCGCGGTCCGACAGCGCCACCGGGTGGACCTCGACCTTTGGATGCGCCTCGGCGAGCGCGGCGAGGACCAAACGTCGGGTCGGGTAGGGCTCGAATGCGTGCACGCGCCCGGTCGGGCCCACCAGCTCGGCGAGCCTGGAGCTGTACAGCCCGAGGTCCGCGCCGACGTCCACCACCGTCTCGCCCTCGCACACGATCCGCTCCACGATCGCCAGGGCGGGATCGCTGGCGTGGGCGCGGGCCCACCACAGCCTCGCGACCCTTGGGTTGAACCCCTCGCCGGCGCTCACGAATCGATCGCCGCGAGGGCCTTCTCCTCGCGCAGGATCGACTCGAGACGGATCACCGATCCGTCCCGAAACGTCCACACCTGGAAGTACTCGAGGGTTACCGGGACACCGCTTTCCTTGCCGACTCCGGTCTGCCTGACCGCGACCAGGATCGCGTCACCAGACTGCTTGAACGACTTCGCGGCGATCGTGAGCGATTCCCACGCCTCCAGAAAACGGGTCATGTACGTCCTGATCCCATCGAGACCTTCGAACACACCGCCGTCCGGGATACCGGGATCCACGACCAGAGTCGCGTCGGGGTCGAAGGCGGCGACTCCAAACGTGAAGTCGCCGCCTTCCCAGCCCTCGTAAATGCGGGCGACGGTCGCGAGGTCCTCGTCCGACATGGCCCGAGGAGTATCGCGCCGTCTACGCCTTGCAGCGCTTGCCCTGCGCGGGGAGCTCGATGTTGCGGTCGTGCTTGACCTTGAGCAGCTCCTCGACGCCGCCGCCGCCGGAGGTGCCGATCGCCATCAGCAGGCCGACGCCCCGGGCGTACAGCTTGTACTCCGAGACCTTCGGCTCCAGCGGGTTGAGGTCCTTCGTCATCAGCACGTCGGTGAAGTGCCCGAACGGCACCTCGGTCTGCTCGTCCACGCTCAGCACCTTCGCCCGGTCCTCGGCGTGGCCGGCGTAGTACTCCTGGCGGTAGGACTGGCCGGCCTTCGGATCGGCGGGCATCGCGATCCCGGCCTGGGCGCCGTCGACGCCGGCCTCGAACGCTCCGGCGTGGTTCTTGATCTTGCCCCTCTTGCACTCGACGGTGTCCTCGCCGAGGTACCAGACGTTGCCCTCGGAGTCCTGGGCGTACCAGTCGAACGTGTCCTCGACCACCTTGCCGCCCTCCGTCACCCGGTCGTGGACGACGCGAGCGGTGATGCCGTTGGCGATCGCCCTCGTCCGGTCGCTGACGGCGAGCACGACCCGCAGCTTCTCCCCGCCCTCGGTCTCGCGGTAGGTGTACCGGTCGCCGGGGACGAGCGGGAAGTAGGGGTTGTCGATCTGCGTCGTGAACTCGGCGGGGTCGAGGTCGACGGGCTCCGCGCCTTGCGGCAGGCCCGCCGACGCACTCGCCGGGATCGCGGCGAGCGCGACCGCGGAGCCCGCCACGCAGAGTGTTGCTCGGATTTGCTGCTTGGGGTTGAACATCGGATGCCTCTCATTCCTCGTGGTGGGCCCACGACCCACCTATTGGCCTTCCGCACCGTGTGGTATTCCGGGGCGATGAAAGGCGGGTGAGGATTCGATGAGGCGGGGATGAGAGGCGGGCGAGATAGGCTGCCGATTCCTTGATGCGTCGATGGCTGGACGACCCGCGGCTGGCGGCGGTGCGGCGGTGGCTGGACGAGCACCTGTTCCGGGATGCTCCGCCGGCGCCGGAGCTGACCGGACGCCGCGCGGCGGTGATCGCCGCGCTGGCCGTGATCGGCGTGGCCATGCAGCTCGCGCGCGTGTGGGCGTCGAACCCGCTCGAGACGCTGTGGACGGAGGACGGGTCGGTGTGGCTTCAGGACGCGATGACCAGGGGCTTCGGGGACGCCCTGACGACGCCGTACAACGGATACCTGCAGACGCTCGGCCGGCTGGTAGCGGAGCCGGTCGCTGCGTTGCCCGTCGAGTGGTTCCCGGCGACGATGGCGCTGATCGGGGCGGCGATCGTCATCGGGATGGCGTTCCTCGTGTGGCGGGCGAGCGCCGCGCACATCGAGGACCCGTACCTGCGGGGGGCGCTGGCGGCGCTGATGGTGTTGCTGCCGACGTTCGGCGTCGAGGACCTGGCCAACGTCACGAACTCGATCTGGTTCCTGCTGTTCGCGAGCTTCTGGGTGCTCCTGTGGCGGCCGCGTTCCTTCGGCGGCGCGCTCTTGGGCGCGGGGGTTCTGTTCCTCGCCGCGGTGACCAACGCGGGGATGGTGGTGCTGGCGCCGCTCTGGGCGGCGCGCTTGATCGCGTTCCGCGACCGGCGCGACGCTGCGATCGTGATCGCGTTCGCGGTCGGGCTCGCGATCCAGCTCGGGATCTCGGCGGGCGACACGAACCTGCTGTCCGAAGAGGGGCGGAAGCAGGTCGTCGCCGAACCGAACTGGGAGTGGGAGGTGGTGGCGGCCTACGCGCAGCGGGTGATCGGCGGCGCGTTCGGCGGATACGAGGTCAGCGCGTACCTGTGGAGGGAGCTGGGGGGACCGTTCCTGGTCGCGCTGGCGCTGGGACTCGTCGGGCTGGTCGCGGTGGCTGTCGCGCGGGGCGGCCGCGCGGCGGTCCTGGTGGCGGTGGCGGTGGCGGCGTCGGTTGCGATCTTCCTCACCGCCGGGTACCGAAGGTGGGACTTCGGCGGGTCGGCGCTGTACTGGCCTTCCGGCCTCAGCGGTCGCAACGCCACGCATCACGTGATCGTCCCCACGCTGCTGCTGCTCAGCGCCGTGGCGGTGCTGCTGGACAGCGTCGCGCGCGCCGGAGGCGCGGAGACCCGGTTGCGAATGCGTGCCGTGATGGCGGGCCTGGTGGTCGTCGGGCTGCTGTCGTTCGACGCCTCGGACGCGATTCGCAGCGTGCCGACGTGGTCGGAGGAGGTGACCGCCGCTCGCAGCGCCTGTCAGCGTGGCGGCGAGACCGCCCGCCTGCGCATCGCCCCGGTGCGGCTGTTCGACAAGTGGGTGGTCGAGACGCCGTGCTCGAAGCTCGAGTGAGCTCAGCTTGCCGCGACGGCCTCGAGCGCGTCGGCCTTCGACTGGTACAGCTTGATGCTCAGGGCGACGCCGTCGACGAGCGTCCACAGCTGGGCGCCGACGGCGTCGACCTCCACCCCGCTGCCGCGCCCGCGCATGCGGATGTGGTTGACGGCGATCAGGTGGTCGTCGTCGATCTCGATGATCTCCTCGGCGTTCCAGCTCAGGTCCTCGAAGGCGTCGAGGTAGGACCCCAGAAACGCGCGAACCTCGTCGCGACCGTGGTAGACGCCCTTCGCCGGGCCGATCGAGTTCGACCAGTCCATGACGAAGTCGTCGGCCGTGAACTCGAGCGCACCGTCATAGTCGCCGCGGGAGATCGCAGCGAAGGCGGCGTGGAGGATCTCGACGTTCTCGCTCGGAATTGCCAGGAGTATCGCGCTCAGGCGGCTACGTCGAGGGCCTCCTGGCGGGCGGTAGGAGGACCGAGGCGGGCGTATGGCTTGCCGTGGCGCCGGATCAGGATTTCATCGCCGGCCGCGGCACGCTCCATGTAGTAGCCGAAGTGGTTGCGGAACTCGTGGGCGCCGACTTCAGTGATGGACGCGTCGGCCGAAGTGGAGCCAGTGGGACTCGAACCCACGCCCTCGTCGCTGCCAGCGACGCGCTCTCCCAGCTGAGCTATGGCCCCGAGGTCGTGCGCAGAGGCGAAGTGTATCGCCGCCCTCTGCGAGTTCCGTGGTGGCGTCAGCCGCATAGCGAACGGACGGAATCGGCTAGCCGGGGCCCCAGGGGGCGTCGCGCTGCTGCGGGGTACGCGGGTCGTCCGCGCTCGGCGGCTTCGGTTTCGCCGCGGTCGCGCTTCCGGTCGCGTCCCCGGCGCGCGGCAGGTTCGTCCGCACCGCGGTCCACCGGCCGCCGGCCTCGAACGGGAGCCACGATGACGCCCGGTCCTCCTCCTCCCGCTCGCGGCAGTACGCCTCCGCCTCGGCCCGCGTCTCGAAGCTGGGCCGCTCCTCCGCCATCTGGGAGATCCTACCCACCCGACAACATCCGTCCGCTCCCCCGCTCGACACCGCTTCAGCACGCCCGGCACGCAGTCGATACTGATCGTGATGAGGGCGCGAATCGCCTCCTATTGGGCTGCACCGACCGCATTGGCCGCGGTGGCGCTGCTGTGGCTTGCCGCATCTCCGGCCCAGGCCTTCAAGGGAGGGAGCTTCGAGGGCGCCGTCAACCTGGAGCCCTCGTCGCAGATCAGCTTCGATCTGACCAAGAAGAAGAAGCAGATCGGCCCCCACCGGTGGCGGCGGACGGCGAAGATCGAGAACTTCGCCTTCGAGCAGGCGCTGGCCGGTTGCGGGCCCGGCGTGATATCTCCGATCAGCGCCACGATCCCCAGCTCGGTGAAGCTGAAGAAGGGGAGGTTCGTCCTCAAGGCCTCCACTCCGAGCCTGTCGGTGTCCGTCTCCGGCACCTTCGTGAAGCGCTTCGGGGGCGCCTACGGCGAGTTCCACCTCTCCGGGTCCTTTCTCGTCGACGCTGAGACGCGCACCTGTGACACCGGGCCGCGAGGATGGGCGACTCAACGGACCTCGTCCTCGAACTCCCAGAGACGATGAGCAGGGTAGGCACACGCATCGTCGGTCCGGCACGGCTGGCCGTCGCCACGGCGCTCGCCGCGCTCGCCACCCTGATCGGGTTGATGGCCTCCCCCGACGCCGCGAGGCCGGTCGCGACCGCCGCGACGACCCCATCCGGCTTCTACGGCGTCGCGCCCACGACGGCGCTCACCGCCGGCGACTTTCAGCGCCTGGCCGCGGCCAACATCCGCACCGTGCGGGTGATCTTCTACTGGCCTTCGATCTCGACCGGCGACGGCACCTTCAACTGGCTCAACGTCGACGGCGCGGTCATCCACGCTTCGGCGGCCGGGGTGCGGCTGATTCCGACCCTGCTCGGATCGCCGCGCCATGTCTCCGGAGATCCGCTGCAACCGCCGCTCGGCTCTCCCCAGGATGAATCGGATTGGCAGGACTTTGTCCGCTCGGCGGTCGAGCGCTACGGCCCCGGAGGGGAGTTCTGGGACTTCGTCGACAACTGCCCGCCGGACCCCGGTCATTGCCGGCCCGACGTGCCATACGCCCCGATCCGCGTGTGGCAGGCCTGGAACGAGCCGAACCTGGATCGGTTCTGGCGCCCGGCGCCCGCGGTCGGCGAGTACGCCCGGCTCCTGGAGCTGACACACGAGGCGATCGAGGAAACGGACCCTGGAGCGAGCTTGATCACGGGCGGGATCTCCGCCGGCGGCGGCGGAGGGGCGGGAGCGATCCCCCAGAACGACTTCATCGCCGGGCTCTACCAACGCAACGCGGCCCCGCACTTCGACGGCCTCGACGTGCATCCGTATCGGCGCAAGCCGAAGCAGGTCGGCCGAGCGGTGCAGGACGCCCGCGCCGTCACCCGCGCCTACAGCGACGGGGACACTCCCCTGTGGATCACCGAGGTCGGGTGGTCGACATCGGGCCCGGAGGGCGAAGCCCTCGTCACCAGCCGCAAGAAGCAGGGCAAGTACCTGCGGAAGACGATGCGGATGCTGACGGCCATGCGCGAACCGCTCAACATCCAGCTGGCAAGCTGGTTCACCTACAGCGACGGGCAGCGGATCTGCGAGTGGTGCCACGGCGCGGGCCTGTTCGACACCAAGGGCAAGGCGAAGCCGGCGTGGAAGAAGTACGTCTCGGTCACCGGCGGCCAACCCTGATCCCACCTGAACTCGCGGTCCCAGGCACGCCCGGCGCGGGTTGACGGCTAATCGGCCGGGCGCTCGTCGTCCACGTCGAGCACGACCCCGTCCTCGTGCAGCGCCCGCACCTTGAACTCGAGGTCGCAACGCTGCTCGAGCTCGTGCAGCAGAGCGACGGGTTCGTCGAGCCTGACGTCGAGCGTCGCGCGGCCCTTCGAGAATCGCTTGATCGAGATCTCCGACGTGCCGTCGATCGACTCCGCGGCGTCCTCCAGCAGCACGAGCTGGGAGAAGTCGGTCAGCGGGCCGACGTCGACGCTCACCGTCCCCTCGAACACACCGTCGGGGACCTTTCCGTTCGACGCGGGCTCGGCCTGCGGCCTGGGCGGCACCTCCTCGATCGCCGCCGCCTCGACGCCCGACCCGTCGAGCGCCTCCAGCAGCTTCCCCGCCGCGTCCGGGAGCTTCGCCGCCTCGGACACCCTCTGCACGAGCTCGGCCGCGTCGCGCAGCGCCCGCATCCGGATCTGGGTCGCCTGCCCGCGCGCCTGCGCGCGCAGCTCCTCGATCTGGCGCGGTAGCGGAAACGTGCCGGTCTCCGGCTCCTCGGGCACCCGCAGCTCGGCGATCTCGTCGCGCAGCCTGCGCAGCTCACGGTCGCGCGCGATCACCGCCTGCGACAGCCTTTCGGTCGCCGCCTCAAGCTCCGTCACCTTCCCCTGCCACTCGGCGCGCGCGCGCTCGCTCGCCGCGAGCGCTTCGTCTCGCGCGGCGAGTTCCGCATCGACCTCGCGCGGCCGGTAGCCGAGCAACGAGCGCCTGAAGCTGCCCCTCATCCAGCCCGCAATGTAGGTGCCGGACCGGACGCGACATCGAGCCTCGGCGCCTCACCCCACAGGTTCTCCAGGCGGTAGTACTCCCGCGCGTCGGGCAGGAACACGTGCAGGACGCAGTCGAGGTAGTCCATCAGCACCCAGCTCGGATTCCGCTCGCCCTCGACGTGGTCGGGAAGCCGCCCGTCCGCCTTCAGCTGTGCGTACACCTCGTCGTGAATCGCCTTCGCCAGGCGCTCGTTCCGCGCCGTGCAGATGACGAGGAAGTCCGTGTACCCGACGAGCTCGCGCACGTCCAGAACGACGATCTCCTCCGCCTGCTTCGCGTCCGCGATCGCGGCCACCCGCCGTGCGAGCTGCTCCCCGCTCACTCCCCCGCGGCCCTCCCCTCCGCCCCGCGGTACAAGCCCCGCTCCGCGATCAGGCTCGCGACCGCGTCCGGCACCAGGTAGCGGATCGGCCGACCGGCCGCCACGCGCTCCCGCACCATCGAGGACGACACCTCGATCGCCGGCATCTCGATCCGCTCGGCCCGTCCCGCGCCGCCGAGCGCGGCCAGCACCGCCTCGACCCGGGACGGATCGACGCCCGGACGCCCCGCGATCCCGAGCCGCGCCAGCTCCAGAATCCGCTCCGGGCTGCGCCAGCTCTCCAGGCCCGCCGCCGCGTCCGCGCCCAGGACGAGGACAAGCTCCTGGTCTGGCCGCTGCTCTGCCAGCAGCTCCAGCGTCCTGAACATGAACGAGGGCTCGTCGCGCTCGGTCTCGAGCTCGGACACGCTCATCCGCTCATCGCCGTCGACAGCGAGCCTCGTCATCTGGAGACGTAGAACAGCACCTGGGTCGGACTCGATCTCCTTGTGCGGTGCGCGACCGGTCGGCATCAGCACCACCCCCGACAACCCGAGCTGCGCGTGCGCCTCCTGCGCGAGCTCGAGGTGGCCGACGTGGGGCGGGTTGAAGGCCGAGCCGAGCACCCCGACCCGCGTGCGCCCGGTGGCGCCGGCCTGCGGCTCGAAGGACGGCGAACCCCCTACTCCCTCACCTGGCCGGCGCCGTGGACCACGTACTTGGTGGTCGTCAGCTCGCGCAGCCCGATCGGCCCCCGCGCGTGCAGCTTCTGGGTCGAGTTTCCGATCTCCGCCCCCATCCCGAACTCGAACCCGTCCGTGAACCGGGTCGAGGCATTCACGTAAACCACCGCCGCGTCGACCTCGCCGGTGAACCGCTCCGCGGCGTCGTCGGAGCTCGTCACGATCGCCTCCGAGTGGCCGCTGCCGCACCGGTTAACGTGCTCGATCGCCTCGTCGAGCGAGTCGACCACACCGACCGCCATCTTCAGGTCCAGGTACTCGGTCACCCAATCCTCGTCGACCGCCGTGCCGAGCGCGACGTCCCCGGCGAGATCGCGGACTCGATCGTCGCCGACCAGCTCCACGCCGGCCGCGGCGAGATCGCCGAGCAATCCGGGGAGCAGGTCCGCCGCGACGCCGGAGTGGACGATCAGCGTCTCGGCCGCGTTGCACACGCCCGGCCGCTGCACCTTCGCGTTGTACGCGACCCGCCGCGCCATCTCGAGGTCGGCGTCCTCGTGCACGTACACGTGGCAGTTGCCCGATGCCGCGTAGATCACCGGCACGGTCGCGACCTGCTTCAGCGCCGCCTTCAGGCCCTCCCCGCCGCGGGGGATGACGAGGTCGACGAGGCCCTCGGCGCTCGCGAGCTCGGCAAGCTCGGAGCGATCGCCGCTCAACAGCTCGACAGCGTCGGCCGGCAGCCCGGCGCTCACGACCGCCTCGCGGACCAGCGCCGCGAGTGCGCCGTTCGAGCGCTCCGCGTAGCTCGATCCGCGGAGCACGATCGCGTTCCTACTCTTGACACAAAGGGCGGCACAGTCCACGGTCACATTCGGGCGCGCCTCGTAGATCACCGCGACGACGCCGAGCGGGACGCGGACCTTGCGCAGCTCCAGCCCGGACTGCAGCGTGCTCTCCTCCAGCACCTCGCCCACCGGGTCGGGCAAGGCAAGGATCTCTCTCACGCCCGCGGCCATTGCGCGGACCCGAGCCTCGTCCAGCGTCAGCCGGTCGCGAAGCGCGTCCGTGAGATCGACGGCGCGCTCGTCGGCGAGGTCGGCGGCGTTCGCCTCCAGGACCTCGTCGACGCGATCGTCGAGCAGCTCGGCCAGCCGCTCCAGTGCCGCGTCCTTCGCGGCAGTGTCGGCAATCGCAATCGCTCGGGACGCGCGCTTCGCCCGCCCGCAGACCTCGGACACGCTGGTAGTGGCGGTGGCCACGGGCACAGGGTAGCCGGGCGGTGTCGCGATCCGCTCAGCCGGCCTGGAGACAGATCGCTCGTGTGATCAGCGTCGCGGCCGCGGGGTTGCCGTTGTACGCCGCGGCGTCCCAACCGTTGCCCGAGGGGCCGTTCCTGGTGATCGTCCAGCTCC
>Ga0214473_10006466_pt1 | contig 13980 bp, 9 predicted proteins | sample RVTome_7_FD_203509 | JGI IMG/M metagenome (GOLD analysis project Ga0214473, IMG submission 203509) | Soil microbial communities from uranium-contaminated site in the Upper Colorado River Basin, Wyoming, United States - RVT98D197 | ecosystem: Environmental > Terrestrial > Soil > Contaminated >... | reverse complement strand
GTCCAGCTGCTCCAGACGGGTCCCCTCGAGCAGGGTCGCGCCCGCCGCCACCGCCGCTCCCGCGAGCACGTGGTCCAGCCGCTCGCGGGGCAGCGCCAGACCGTACTCGGCGAACGGCCGGAAGGCACGGGCGCCGGCGAACCGGCCGGCGAAGCTGGTGCCGTCGGGGCTCACCACCTGCATGCCGGCGAGGTGCGCGGGGTGCTCGGCCTCGACCCCGGGGAGGGCGCCCAGGCGCGCCAGTACCCGCCCCGCCTCGGGACTCAGGTATTCGGCACAGGCCTTGGGGCGGGGGAAGGTCGCGCGGTCGACCAGCGCGACCCGCACACCGGCCCGGGCAAGGAGCGTCGCGACCGCGCTGCCCGCGGGCCCGGCGCCCACGACCAGCGCATCGGAGCGGTGGGCGGCGACTACCATGCCCAGAGCGCCGCCGCCATCGCCGCCGTCACGGGACCTCCGGATCCCGGCCGGACAGAAGGCGGTCGAGGATGCGGCGGCGCAGCTCCGGCGGGGCGCTCCTGGCCTGGGCGCGGGCCTCGAGAAAACGGTGGTAGGCGTCCTCGAAGCGGTGGAGCGCGTAGCAGTGGGCGCATTCCGCGAGGTGCTCCCGGACCGCCCGCTCGACGGACGGGTCGAGCTCGCGGTCGAGGTACTCGTAGAGGTGGTCCACCGCTTCGCGGCAGCCGGCCGGCCGGTCGGGCGTCGTCATGGGCCCCCTCGCCGTACATACCCCATTTCCACCGCATACGCGTACAGCCACTTCTGCAGCAGCTGGCGCGCGCGGAACAGGCGCGACTTCACCGTCCCCACCGGCACGCCCACGACGTCCGCGATCTCGGCATAGGACAGGCCCTCGACGTCCGACAGGACCAGCGTCTCGCGGAAATCCGGCGGCAGTGCGTCAATGGCGCGCAGGACCTCGTCGTCCACGATGCGGGCGAAGAACGACCCCTCGGGGTCCACGTCCTGGACTTCGCGGAACACGGTGAACGGCTCGATCTCATGGACGTCCACGGTCTCCCGCCGGTGTTTCGCGCGGCGATACCGGTTGATGAAGGTGTGGCGGAGAATGGTGAGCAGCCACGCCTTGGCGTTGGTCCCCGGACGATACTGCTCCCAGGCGCGGAAGGCCTTGAGCATGGTTTCCTGGGCGAGGTCCTCCGCCTCGCTGCGATCGCCGGCCAGGCGGAGCGCCACGCGATACACGGCGTCGAGATGCGGCAGGGCCTCGCCCTCGAATTGGGCGCGGCGCGCGTCGGAGGGCGACGACACGGACGGCGGCTCCCCGGGGGCGGTGAGTGTAGCGGTCGTGGCTGGGCGACTGGCGACTGTAGAATGCCCGGGGTGTGCGGGACGGCGCAATGGCTACTGGTCGCCGCCGCGCGCCCACGATAACTTGCGCCGTCCGCACTCGAAACGCCGTGACAATCGCTACGCCTCCGCTCCCCACCGCGCCCGTTCCGGCCCTGTTGCCGCTGGCCCTGCTCGAGGCCGTGCGCGGGCTGGACCGGCCCGCGCCCGACGCGCTGGACGAATACCACGACGAGCTGTCGGCCAAGCGACTGGGCCTGAACCGCACCGTGTCGCTCGAGATCGAGCGGTTGGAGCGCCTGGGCGCCCGGGGCCGCGTGACCACCGGTGAGCTGGCGGCGCTCCTCCGGTTGGTGGCCCGCCGCCACGATGCGGCGCTGGTGTTCTCCGAGGCGGGGCGGCGGGCCGCGCGGCGGGCCGCGCGAGGGCTGTCCTGGGGCACGCGGGCGTCCCTCGCGATCCTGCCCCGACCGCTCCGCTCGCTGGTGGGCTTCGCGGTCGCCGCGCGACTGGCCGCGCGCGTGCTGGGGCTGGACCTCCGGCGCGACGGCGCCGCCGCCGGCGCCGAGCCGCTTGCCGGCGTGACCCCGCCCGAGAGCGGCAGCGCGTGTACCTTCTACGGGTCCGCGGTGGCCGAGCTGCTGCGGCTGCTGACCGATTTCGACGGCGCGATGGTGCACGTCGGCTGCCGGAGCCGCGGCGACGCGGCCTGCCACTGGCGCTCCGCCCGCCTGCACTCCTGATCCGGAGCACCCGATGACGGTCCTCGAACGGGTCGACCTTCCCGCCCTCCAGTCCGCCCTGCGCGAGCGGGGCCTCGATGGATGGCTGATCTACGACTTCCACCATCTCAATCCCGTGGCGGGCCGCGTGCTGGGCGTGGGCGGCATGGGCACCCGCCGCCTCTTCGTGTGGCTGCCGGCGGCCGGCCGTCCGGTGGCCGTGGCGCATCGCATCGAGCTCCAGCCGCTCGACGGGTTCCCCGGTGAGATCCGGCAGTACAGCGCGTGGCAGGAACTCCACGAGCACCTGGGCGCCGTGGTGCGGGGCAAGCGGGTGGCCATGGAAACCTCGGCCGACGACGCCGTCCCGTATCTCGACCGGGTGCCCGCGGGCGTCCTGCAGCTGATCGAGCGCCTGGGCGGCCGGGTCGAGGAGTCGGCCGATCTGGTGACCCTGTTCTCGGCCCGGTGGAGCCCGGCCGAGCTGGCCGACCATCGGGTCGCCGCCGAGGCCCTGGCCGAAATCGCCGTGACCACACTCAAGGAGGTAGTTCGGGAGGCGGGACGCGCGCGCGAGGTGGCGGTGCGGACCCGCGTCCTGGAGCGCATGGCGCGGGCCGGGCTGGTGACCAACGAGCCGCCCATCGTCGCCTTCCAGGCCAACGCGGCCAACCCGCACTACGAGCCCATGGAGGGGTCGGACGCGCTGCTCGCGCCCAATCAGGTCGTGCTGCTCGACCTCTGGGGCGGTCGGTCGCTCACCACGGTCTTCGCCGACCAGACCTGGATGGGCTTCGCCGGCTCCTCGGTGCCCGACGAGGTCCGGAAAGTCTGGACCATCGTGCGCGACGCGCGCGACGCGGCCGTCGCCCGGCTGCGGGCGGCCTCCGCTGCCGGGGACCGGGTTTCGGGTGCGCAGCTGGACGCGGCCGCCCGGTCACACATCGCCGCGCATGGCTACGGCGAGCACTTCGTCCACCGCACCGGCCACTCGATCGACGTCGAGCTCCACGGCTCCGGGCCGCACCTCGACGGATTCGAAACGCATGACAACCGGCTGATTCTGCCGGGCGTGGGGTTTTCGGTCGAACCAGGGATCTATCTCAAGGGACGCTTCGGGGTGCGGAGCGAAGTGAACGTGGTGCTGCACGACGCCGGACCCGAGGTCACGCCTCGCCAGGTCCAGACGGACCTCATCATCGGGTGAAGAACGGCCACTGTCCACAATAAAGGACACCACCTGACCCTGCTGGTTGACGCTCCGGTGACACGCCGGTAGCTTCTCGGCATCAGTCACCCGTTGACGTGAAAAGGAGGAGATACACTACGCGTCGTATTTCGTTCGATCGCTTCACATTCCCACAACACGGAACGATGTGACGGTGCAGTTCGCCACGCGCACGTCGGCCTCTGTGTCGCGCTCCTCGTGGGGATGGCGGGGTGTCCGTTCCAGGGCACCCCTGGCAGGAATCCGTTTGCTCACCTCGTTGGAGGAATCCATGCAACAACCGGGTAGAGTCGCCTTCACCCGCCTGGTGCGCTTCGCGCTCATGGCGGTCGCGCTCGCGGTCGGGGCGCGGGGGCTCTGGGCGCAGGGCACGTCAGGCAAGGTCGAGGGAACGGTGACCGATCCCAACGATCAGCCAGTGGCCGGAGCCCAGGTCCTGATTCTCGGCACCTCCCTCGGCGCCACGACCAATGACGCCGGCTACTACTTCCTCAACAACGTCCCGGCCGGCGTGTACACGCTCCGGGCGCAGTTCATCGGGTTCTCGCCCAATGAAGTGCGCAACGTGCGGGTGCTCGCCGAACAGACCGTCACGGTGAACTTCGACATCCGGCGGGCCCTCGAGCTGGGGGCGATCACCGTGACCGAGCAGCAGAACCCCATCGTCCCGCGCGACCAGGTGGCCACCAAGTCCATCGTGACGGGACAGCTCATCAACGACATGCCGGTCGACAACATCCGCGACGTGCTGTCGTTGCAGCCGGGCGTGGTCGAGTCCGGCAAGGACGCGGGGTTGTCCATCCGCGGCGGCCGGCCGGGCGAGGCGGCGGTCTACGTTGACGGAGCGCTGGTCCGCAGCCAGTTCAGCGGCGGCGCGCGCGGCAGCGTCGGGACCAACGCGCTGGAAGAGGCCTCCATCACGACCGGCGCCATCGGCGCCGAGTTCGGCGAGGCCCAGTCCGGCGTCATCTCGGTGGTGACCAAGAGCGGCGGTTCGGCCTTGAGCGGCTCCGTGTCGTACCAGACGGACGAGCCGTTCGGCTCCGGCACCAGCGTCGGGTACAACCGGTTCGAGGGGTCGGTGGGCGGCCCGATCGCGGGCAACCTCACCTTCTTCCTTTCGGGGACGCTCGACGGCCGGCAGTCGAACTTCATGGGCAAGGACTGGGACGGCGTGCCGACGTACGTGCTCGGCGGCGTCGACACCACGGTCACCGGCGCCGACGCCGACGGCAACCCGGTCGAGGTCGACGTTCCCCGCTTCGTCCAGTACGGCGGTCAGTGCGATCCGGCGCAGAACTTCGGGTTCGAGTGCCAGGGTCGCGTGCGGCCGTACAACTGGCGGACCGCCGCGACCGCCAACGCCAAGCTCCAGTACACCTACGGCGGCTCGCGGATCTCCAGCACGGTGATCTGGAACCAGGACCAGACCCGCAACTGGAACAACGGCTTCGCCGATCAGCGCTCCCGCGGCACGCGGGACTGGAACCGCGGCCTGATCGTCGACTGGTCGCAGCAGCTCATGCGGTCGGCCGAGCGGGCGCTGGCGTTCAACGTGAACCTCTCCTATCAGGCGGACAACCAGCTGGCCGGGCCGATGGCGCGCGAGTACGAGCTCGCCCACCGGAGCCCGACGCTGGGCCTGGCGCTGTCCCCGATGGATTTCGTGATCGACTTCGATCACTTCTCGGATGACGATCCCAACGATGCCGGGTCGGTGACCCAGCTCAAGTCCCAGGCCGACTGGGATCGGCTGATCACCAACGTCCGGACCAATCAGGGCACCCGGACGCCGTACCTGGACCGGCAGGACCTGGCCAACTCGCAGCCCTATCGGATGAACCCCTGGGGGCTGGCCACCGGACTCCAGAACAACGGCTGGGACGTGGGCGTGAGCCTGTACCAGGAGCGGCGGCTGTCGGGCCGGGCCAACGTGGACTTCCAGCTGGACCGCTACAACCGGTTCAAGTTCGGCGGCGACGCCAACAGCACGCGAGTCAACTGGTACTCGAGCGGCGTCCTGCGGCAGAGCTTCATGGAGTCCTACTCCGAGAAGCCGATGCGCTACGGCGCCTACGCCGAGGACCGGCTCGACCTGGGCGACGTGGTGGTCGAGCTCGGCGTCCGGTGGGACTACTTCAGCACCGGCGCGTTCATTCCGGTGAGCCCGGGCGTGACCTTCTCGCATCCCAACTTCGACCCGGCCGATCCGCTCGACCCGGCGGACGGCGTGTTCGCCAAGGCGCCGTCGCATTCCAACTGGTCGCCGCGGGTCCGGGTGTCGTTCCCGGTGACGGACAAGACCGGGTTCCGGCTGTCCTACTCGCACCAGGTTCAGACGCCGGAGCTGCAGAGCATGCTCCAGGGCTTCAATAACGACCTGTCGTTCACCAACACCAACGACATCTTCGGGCGCGACCTCACGTTCGGGAAGACGATCCTGTTCGAGTTCGGCGTGCGGCACGCCTTCAGCGAAGACCTGGTGTTCGACATCTCGGCCTACAACAAGGACAAGGTGTCGGACATCTCGACCCGCATTCAGGAGTTCCTCGATCCGACCGATCCCAACGGCCAGCGCACCCAATTCATCAACGTGCTGACCAACGCCGACTTCGGGAACGTCCGCGGCGTGGACGTGAACCTCATCCGCCGGATCGGGGACTTCTTCAACGGCTCGCTGGCCTACACCTTCCAGGTGGCCAAGGGCACGGGGTCCGATCCGTTCAGCTACATCCGGACCACGTCGCGGCAGATCTCGGCGGTCACGGGCGAGCGGGTGGATCCGCCGCAGGCGGTGCTGCCGACCGACGACAACCGGACGCACAACTTCAACGGCGCCCTGTCGTTCTCGTTCCCCGGCGACTTCGCCGACGGCACGTGGTACGGCTCGGTGCTCCGGAACGGCGGCGCGTTCCTGCGCTTCCGCTTCGTGAGCGGCCTGCCCTACACCCGGCTCAAGAACGACGGCAACGGCCAGACGGTCGGTCAGGGGGCCCCGCTGGCGTTCGGGCTCTCGGGCCAGCAGATCGAGCCCATCAACAGCTCGACGATGCCCTGGCTCAAGGAGCTCGACCTGCGGCTCACCAAGGGCCTGCGGCTGGGCGGCCTGGAGCTGACCGGGTTCGCCGACGTCCGCAACCTGCTCAACTTCCGGACCATCAGCACCATCTTCGCCGAAACGGGTGACGTGGTGAACGCGGAGCACCGCGATCGCGCGATCCAGCCCGAGATCGACCGGCTCCAGAACGACGCGGGCCAGTTCCTGCGCTCCACGGAGATCGGCGGCGTGATCACCAACGAGATCCGGCTCCCGGGCAACTGCGACGACTGGGGCAAGGGTCCGGTGGACTGCGTACTGCTAAAGCGGGCCGAGTCCCGGTTCGGCAACGGCGACGGCACCTACACCGAAGACGAGTACCGGGCGGCGTTCAACGCGCAGTACGACCTGAACAACGGCCCGTGGTGGTTCTACGATCAGCCGCGGCACATCCGCCTCGGCTTCGAGGTGCGGTTCTAGGACGATTTTGGGGGCGGCGTCCGACCGGGCGCCGCCCCATGAGGTTTCACAGCTCTCGAGGACGGACCGACTATGCATTCACGCCTGTTCAACCGAGTGGCGCGCTTCGCGGTCGCGATCGCGGTGGTGGCGGCGTTCTGCCTCCCCGCCACGGCCGCCGCGGCGGCGCGCCCGGAGCCGGGCGCCCGGCGCCAGCGGAGCGGCTTCAGCCTCTTCGCTGAGGTGTTCACCCTCTTCCTGGTGAACAAGGTGGCGTGCGGCATCAACAACCTGGGTGAGGTCTGCGTGGACCCCGGCAACTCGCCCATCGGCGGGGGCGGATTCTGGCCGCGCGGCACGCCGGACCAGTACATCTTCAACTCGGGACTCCAGATCGCCGGCATCATCCCGTCCGACGCCGGGTTCTCGTGGGCCGGGGACACCGTCGGGGCATTCTTCATGGATCCCCGTGGCACCCAGCAGCAGGGTGACGGGGTCACGCCGGTGTTCAACTCGCTCGACCCGGTGGACGCGCAGGACTGGCCCAACGGCGGCTTCGTGCGGGACACGGCGATCTACGCCGACGTCCTCCTGGGCCGCTCCAACGTGTCGCAGCAGGACCTCTGGGTCCGCTCGTGGGACGGCAACCCCAACCTGCTCTCCGGCCGCACCCATCCGATGGGCGTGCTGGTCGAGATGCGGGGTATGGCCTGGAACTTCCCCACGGGCAACGAAGACATTCTCTACTTCGTCTATACGTTCTATAACGTCACCGCGTCCGACCCCGCCGCCTACGCGGGGCTCGACCCGGCCATCTCGGGCGAGGTCGCGGCCATCGGGGCCCAGTTCCAGCAGGGCGTGCAGAACACGCTCGACGTGGACATTCCCGCCGGCGGCTACACCATCTCAAACATGTTCGCCGCGTTCTTCATGGATCCGGACGTCGAAGACGCGTCGCACAACTACTCCACCGCCGTGCTGCCGTTCAGCCTGGCGGCCGCCTACAAACACGACTGGCAGGCGCCCACCTGGGTGTTCCCGCCCGACGTGTTCAGCGCGCCGGTGTTCGCCGCGGCGCCCGGCTTCGTGGGCGTGAAGTACTTGAAGAGCCCGGTCAACCCGGCCAACGGCCTGGAGTACGGCCTGACGCTGTTCTCCAACACACGCAACGCGGCGACCGGCTTCCCCGATCCCGTGGGCGTGATCCAGATGTGGCGCTACCTGTCGGGGAACATCAACCCGGCGGCGGGTGACAACCCCTGTACGGTCACCGACCCCATCGGATCGCACCTCTGCTACCTCGACCAGGTGGACACCGATACCCGGTTCTACCAGTCGTCCGGGCCCCTGACGCTCGCGCCCGGAGAGTCGCAGACGATCGTCGTGGCCTACGTCCATGCGGCCCCGGTGGCGTCGGCCATCTCCATCGGGACCAATACCCGGCCCGGCATCCCGCCCTCGGGCGATTCACTGGCGCTGCTCACCGACACGCTCCGGGTCATCGACCGGGCCGTGGGCTGGGTGAGCCACGCCGACAGCCTCGACTGCTCGGATGTCGTGCTCGGTTGCATCCCGGGGACCGACGGGCTCATCACCCAGGAAGAGGTCACCACGGTCCCCCGGTCGCTGCTGCAGAAGTCGATGGTGGCGCAGGCGGTGTTCGACAACAAGTTCCTGCTCCCCTTCGCGCCCGAGCCGCCCACGTTCTTCCTGGTGCCGGGCAACGACCAGGTGACGGTGGTGTGGCAGCCCTCCCCCACCGAAACGGTGGGCGATCCGTTCTTCGCCATCGCCAATGACGCGGGCTCGCCGCTGTTCGATCCCAACTTCCGCGAGTTCGACGTCGAGGGCTATCGGGTGTACCGCGGACGGACCGCGGGCGCGCTCAGCCTGATCGCGCAGTTCGACTACGCCGGCACCAGCTTCGTTGACTTCACCGGCGCCATCGACTACGGCGACTGCGCCCCGGAGCTCGGCATCACCGGCGACTGCCCGGTGGCGTTCGATTTCCCGATTTCCAAGACCGGGGAAACCAACCCGGTCGACATTTCGGACCTGGTGATCCAGGTGCCGCGCGGCGGTCGCGTCGAGCTGGCCGACGGCTCGGTCTTCGTCATCAAGGCCGACACCGCCGTGATCGGCGGGAACAGCGGCCGGCCCGGGCTCGTCAACTCGGGCGTGCCGTTCGCCTACGTGGACCGGGGGGTGCGCAACTCCCTGACCTATTTCTACGCCGTCACGGCGTTCGACGTGAACTCCGTCGCGTCGGGTCCCACGTCCCTCGAGTCCGCGCCCATCGCGCGGGCCGTGACGCCGCGCGCCCCGGCCAGCAACGCGCAGGCCGCGGTGCTGGTGCGGAGCGTAACCGGCGACGACGATCAGCCCCTCAACCTGGACGCCGAGTGGCCCACCATCGACACGGCCACCGGAACGTTCAGCGGCAACATCCCGCCCACCAACTCCGGGGCGTTCGACTTCCTGGGGGCGGTGCTCGAAGCCCTGCCGCCCGGTGACATCGAGCTGCGCATCGACTCGTTGAACGGCGGGTTCCAGGGCGGCTTCGGCACAAGCCCGGACCTGTTCGTCACCATGAGCGCGGGTGGCAACACGGTCCTGGCATCACAGTCCACCTCGCACCCGAGCTTCAGCGCCGCCGCGGCCGCCGAGTACGAATTGTCGGCCCCGCTGGTGCCGTATGACTCGGCGCTGTCGCTGCGCATGGGGCTCACGTTCACCGATTCCACGGTGCGTATGCCGGTGAAGTTCACCGGGTCCGCCGTGCCGTTCGCCCACTCTTCGCCCGGGGTGGGTACCGCCTCCGGTCGATACGGCGTGGCCGGGTACGGGACCTCCCGGTACCTGGCTCACTCGCGGTGGTTCGATGAGGGCGGGAGCGAGCCCCCGGATCCCACGATCGCGGCGTACGCGGACAGCGCGAAGCACGCCGGGACGCTCACCGGAGTGGGTCGCATCTATTCACCCTCGGCCTACCGGCAGGATCTGGCCGACGTAAGCGCCTTCCTGCGTGGCTTCAACGCGGCCGGCTCGACCGCGTGGTATCCGGCGGACTTCGTGGTCACGTGGGCTGCGGGCGGGGCAGTCACCGTGCGCGACGTCACCCACAACATCTCGCTGCCCTTCAGCGGCGGCACCACGGCGTCGGGGTACTCGTTCTTCAACATCTCGGACATCCTGGCCACGGGCATTACCCAGGGCACGTTCGGTGCCGAATTCGACCTGACCGGGTCCGGGGCGTTCGACATCATCAACTATCAGCATCTGTTCATGATCGAGCCGACCTGCACCGGGTATTGGGGCGTGGTCAACTTCCCCTGCGCCGTCACCAGTGAGACCGCCGAGTTGTCGCCCCTCGACTTCAACAACGACGGGACGACGGACGGCCAGGGCATCGTGATGGTCGTGAACGGTGAGCCGTTCTTCATGGAGATGAACGCGCTGCCGGCGGCCGGCACCCAGTGGCACCTGCGGGCGATCAGCGGGGTCATGACGGCGGACTGCACGCCGGCGCTGGGCATCGCGATGACCGATTGCACGAACTACACGTTCGAGCCCAATCCGGTCCGGCCCACCAGCGTGCCCGGCCTCAAGTACAAGATCACGGTCGAGCAGCAATTCGCGGTCAATCCGGACGCGGAGGCGAATCTCGACTCCGTCCACACGGTCCCGGATCCGTACTACGTGACCAACGCCATGGAGATCACCGCCAACCGGAAGGTCCTGAAGTGGGTGAACCTGCCGGCGCGCGTGATCATCCGGATCTACTCGCTGAGCGGGGTGCTGATCAACATCATCGAGCACAACGACCAGACGGGTGGCGGTGAGGTCGCGTGGAACCTGCGGAACCGGAACAACCAGTTCGTGGCGTCGGGCGTCTACTTCTACCATCTCGAGACGCCGAACGGCCAGGAACGGGTCGGCCGGTTCACCGTCGTCAACTTCGCCCAGTGAGCGACCAGCGCGGCGCGGCGGGTCACCCCGCCGCGCCCACGGAGGCTGAAATGAAGCGATTTCTGAATGAAGCCATCCTCGCGGCGGCGCTGGGCCTTGCCTGGAGCGCCCCCGCGATGGCCCAGGGAACGGCCGACAACACGGCCTACGGCTCCACGTCCGCGGAGTTCCTGCTCCTCGGCGCGGGCGCCCGCGGCGCGGCCCTCGGCGGCGCGTTCGCGTCCCTGGCGAACGACGTCGAAGCCCTGTACTGGAACCCGGCGGGCGTCGCCCTCATGGAGCGCCCCGGAGTCACCCTCGGCACGTACAGCTACCTCGCGGAGACGCGATACAGCTGGGCGGGCCTGGCCTTCCCGATGAGCGGTGGCTCCCGCGCCATCGGCATCCACGGAGGGACCTTCGGATTCTCCGACCAGCCGGTGTACACGGTCGAGAACCCCGAGGGGGACGGGTCGACGTACAGCGTGCGGGAAACCTACGTTGGGCTCACCTATGCCCAGAGCTTCTCGGACCGCTTCTCGGCCGGCATCACCGGGAAGCTGATCTCCGACAAGCTCGGCCAGACCAGCGGCACCGGGTTCGCTCTCGACTTCGGGACGAGCTTCCATGCCCTGATCGGCGCGCGTCCCATCCGCGCGTCCTTCGTGATCCAGAACCTCGGCTCGACCATCCAGCATGAGGGCTCCGGTCTCGACGTGGCCGTCCGCCGGGCGCCACCCCAGGGGCAGGAAGACCTTCCCCAGGAAGGACAGCCCGCGCGGCTCCAGACCAAGGACTTCGGCCTGCCCGTCATGTTCCGAGTGGGTCTGGCGTACGATTTCATCAATAGCGCCGCCTCCCGCGTGACGATCCTGGGTGAGTTCAACCAGGCCAACAACACCAACGCGGGCGCCGGCGGGGGTCTGGAGTGGGCCCTGACCAACATCGGCAGCTCGGGCTTCAATGTCATGGCCCGGGGCAGCTACAATTACCAGGCGGACAACAGCCTCGATCCGGATGCCGCGGTGGTGGGCTTCGACACCGACCTGAGCAGCAAGGAAGGGCTGGACGGCCTCGCGCTGGGTGGCGGGCTCGGGTATACCGCCCGGAGCGGGTTCGGCCTGAGTGTGGACTACGCGTTCCGGCATATGGGCATTCTGGGCGGGACGAATTTCTTCAGCGCCACGATCCACTGGTAGCGCTGGAAGCGGTACGGTGGGGTCGGGCCTCGCGCCCGGCCCCTCCGCACCCGGACGTGGGACGATGATCGGCGGGACCGGACCGGCACTGGCCGTGTTGCTCCTGCTTTCGGGATTGCCCGGAGGACAGGAGGGCGACCGAGACCTCGCGGTGACCGCGCGGCGGTTCCATCGGCGCGACGGCCGCACCGCCGTCGAGGGTGTCGGTCGCGTGTCGTTCAACCTGATCGAGCCGGTGCGCGGCGGGCCGGACGGATTCGGAGCCTACCGCATGGGACTCGTGGTTCGGGACTCGGCGGGCGTCGTCCTCACGGAGCAGTCGTGGCAGCAGCGGGTTCCGGCCGGCATGCTGGACGTGCCCGGAGCCTCCGTGGTCGAGCAGTTCCGATTCGGCGTGCCCGCGGGTCGGTACACGGTCGAAACCTCCATCACCGATTCGGCGTCCGGCCGGGTCGTACGCAGCAGCTTCGAGGTCGAGGCGTACCGGGAGCCCCCGCTCGCCTCGGACCTGGTGGTGAGTGCGGCCATCCGGCCCGCGACCGATTCGGCGGAGCCGGCGGCCGGGGAGATGCGACTGGGGGGGTTCTTTGTCGCCGCCCATCCCGAGCCGGTGCTCACGCCGCTGCAGAGCCAGCTGTTCTACTACGTGGAGCTGTATCCCGGTCGCACGGCGGACGTCGCCGTTCAGGCGCGGGTCCGCACCGCCGACGGCCGGCCGGTCATCGCCACCCAGCCGGAGACCATCCGGATCGATTCGGCGGGCGTCGCGACGAGCGGCGTAGAGCTGGCCGGCCTCCCTCCCGGTGCGTACCGGCTGGAGCTGGAGCTCGCGCTGGACGGCCGGACGGAGATCCGGAGCGCCGCGTTCCGGATGGCGGGGCTCGAGACGCAGTCCAAGATCGCCCAGGCGCTGGGGACCCGCGAGGCGGACGTCTTCGGCCGCTTCACCGAGGAGCAACTCGATTCGCTCTATCGCCCCCTGCTGTATCTCCAGGAACGGGGCGAGCGGGGCGTCTACGAGGGCCTGTCGATCGAGGGGAAGCGGAACTACCTGCGGCAGTTCTGGGCCCGCCGCGACCCGACCCCGGGCACTCCCGGGAACGAGGTTCAGGACGACTTCTACCGCCTGATCGACCGGGCCAACGATGAATTCCGGGAGGGCGGCGCGGGCGACGTTCCCGGGTGGCGCACCGACCGCGGCCGGATCCTGATCCGGTACGGCGCGCCCGACGAGGTGCTCCGCCGGCCGGCCTCGGGCCCGACCCGGCCATACGAAGTCTGGAAGTACACCCATGGCCGGCCCCGGAAGTTCCTGTTCTACGACGAGACCGGGCTGGGACACTACGCGTTGATCTTCACGGACGAGCGCCGCGAGCCGAGCCGATCCGATTGGGAGGTGTTGCTCGGACGGGAAGCGGCGCTGGATGTCCAGCGGTTCTGATACTCGACCTGTAGCTCTGACCGATCACCCGCGAACGAGGCACGCATGAAAGCACATCTCTTGGGGATCGTGATCGCCGCCGGTGCGCTGGCGGCGACCGCCTGCGTCTCGGACCCGACCAGCGAGCTCTCGGGCGATCCGGCCCGGGTCGTCGCCAGCGTGGCCGGGCTGACGCTCAACGTCGGCGACACCGTGGTGGTCACGGCCGAGAGCCGGACCGCGCAGGGGGTCATGAATCCCACCCTGCCCACGGCCGCGTCCAGCAATAGCGGCGTGGCCGGCGTGGCGGACGCCGAGTACCTGCCGCCGCTTCCCGTCGCGCGCTTCCAGATCTTCGGAGTCGCGAGCGGTGAGACCCTGGTGATCCTGACGGCGGGCACGGCCGCGGACACCGTGGTGGTGACGGTGAACTGATTCTCCCGGGCGTCTCAGGGAGGAAGTGACACAGGCGTGGGCGGCTTTCCGCCCGCGCCTGTGGCTTTTCCGGTGCCGCAGGAAGGTTCTTCTAGGCCGCCGCTGGTGACCGTGGGCCCACGGCGACCCAGCAGAGTCCCACCAGCAGGGTCCACACCAGCGCCCCCAGGGCCGCGTGCGTGACCCTGAGGTCCAAGGGCAGGAACCGGACGACCATCAGC
>Ga0214473_10006465_pt1 | contig 13981 bp, 11 predicted proteins | sample RVTome_7_FD_203509 | JGI IMG/M metagenome (GOLD analysis project Ga0214473, IMG submission 203509) | Soil microbial communities from uranium-contaminated site in the Upper Colorado River Basin, Wyoming, United States - RVT98D197 | ecosystem: Environmental > Terrestrial > Soil > Contaminated >... | reverse complement strand
CAGGTCCGCTCCAGAAGTACCTGATCGGCGAAACCGAAGACTACTACTTCGTGCCGGATCTCAGCTTCAACATTTGTGAAGACTTCAACGGCGACGGCGTCGTCAATACCCAGGACCTTGTTGCCTTTACGGCGGCATGGCTTGAGAATTGCCCCCAGTAGGCAAGAAGTTTTCTGACATCCTTGTGTGAATCGGGCTGTGGGCCTTCGCTCACAGCCCTTTTTTCATACGTGCGCCGCAGATGCCCAGGCGGCCCCCGCCTGTTTTGTCGGGGACCGTGACAAGCTTCGCTACGACAACAGCTTGGCTACGTCTTTGGCCGAATAGGTGATGATGATATCGGCGCCCGCTCGCTTGATGGCGGTCAGAACCTCCATCGTTGCGGCCTGCTCATCGGCGAGACCCGCCGCGGCTGAGCTTTTGACCATCATGTATTCGCCGGAAACGTTGTAAGCCGCAATCGGACAATCGAAACGCTGCCGGGCGCGATAGATGATGTCCAGGTATGCAAGGGCCGGCTTGACCATGACGATGTCGGCGCCTTCTTCGATATCCAGCGCCATCTCGGCCATCGCCTCGCTGGCGTTTGGCGGGTCCATCTGGTAGGTTCTGCGGTCCCCGAAGGCCGGGGCTGATTCGGCGGCGTCCCGGAAGGGGCCGTAGAAAGCCGACGCGTATTTGGCCGCGTAGGACATGATCGCCACGTTCTCAAATCCGTTCCCCTCCAGCGCTTCGCGGATGCTCTTGACGCGCCCATCCATCATGTCCGACGGAGCGATGATATCGGCGCCGGCCTGAGCGTGCGACAGCGCCATCTTTGTCAGGAGCCCGCAGGTCGAATCGTTATCGACTTTGTTGTCTTTGACGACGCCGCAGTGGCCGTGGCTGGTGAATTCGCACAGGCAAACGTCCGTGACGACCAGAAGGTTGGGGGCCGCCTGCTTGATTTGCTCGATGGCCCGCTGGACCACGCCGTCCTCGGCCCAGGCTTGCGAACCGATCTCATCCTTCTTGTCCGGCAGGCCGAAGAGCAGCACCGCCGGGATGCCCAGCGAGGCCACCTCCGCCGCTTCGGCGGCAATCGTGTCGGGCGAGAAGTGAAAGCAGCCGGCCATCGACTTGATCGGTTCCCGGATGCCTCTACCCTCGCGAACAAACAACGGATAAACCAGGTCATCCACGCTGACCTTCGTCTGACGCACCAGCCTTCGCATCGCCGGGCTGGTGCGCAGCCTTCGCATTCTGTTTCTGGGAAAACCCATAATAGACTCCTGCAGAAGAATCTCGAATTTCGTATTTGAGCTAATGTGTCTCCATTTGTTCTATGGCGTTCAGCAATCCGTCGAGGGTATGCTCTTGCGCCGTTACATCGACCTTCACGCCGAGCTGCTTTAATCGCGCCGAAGTCACCGGGCCGATGGAGGCAATCTTGACGCGGCTCGAACGGACCACGTCGGCCGGAACCTGCTCGAAAAAACCATCGACCGACGAAGGGCTCGCAAACGTCAGCCAGTCCACGGTCCCCTCGCGGATAGCGTTGACCAGCCGGGGCGATTCGTTTTTTTGCGTCACTGCTGTATAGATGGCGACGTTGTCAACTTCCGCGCCGGCCTCGCCCAGAAGCTCGACAAGCTCGTTCGAGGCAATCTGCGAGCGAAGCAGAAGGATTCTCTTGCCCTTCAGATTGGCAAAGCCGATGAGCTGCCTGCCCAGCTCCCTGCCGGTAAAGACGTTGGGCACGAAGTCCGCCCTGACGCCGAAGTTCGCCAGGCGGGCGGCTGTCCTTGCGCCTATCGCGGCCACTTTCGCCGGCCCCAGGACCCTTGCGTCCTTGCCCAGTTGCTCCATCGCCTCGAAGAAGACTGCCACGCCGTTGGCGCTGGTGAAGATGATCCACGCGTATTGGCCAAGCTGCGCGAGCGCTCGCAGAAACTCGTTCGAGCTCGTCAGCGGTTTGATCCGCAGCGCTGCAAAGGGCAGCGGATTGCCGCCGCGAGCGATGATCTTTCCCGCGAAGTCGGCGTTGCCTTCGGCGTCCCGCGTCGCGACGATGGTCTTGCCGAATAAGGGCCGGCTCGTGAACCAGTCGAAGCGGGTATCCCCGGCGGCGACGGCGCCGATGACGACAATCGCGGGCGGCTTGATCTTCTGCCGTTCACATTCTTCGTGAATCCTGGCCAGCGGCGCCCTGACGACGCGCTGCGTCGGGAACGTGGCTTCGGCGATGACCGCCGCCGGCGTCTGGGTGTCACGGCCTTCTTCGATAAATCGCTTTGCGATGGATTCGAGATGGCCGATGCCCATATAGAAGACGATGGTGCCGTTGAATTTCGCCAACAGGCTCCAGTCGATGCCGGTTTCCTCCTTGCCGGGCGATTCCTGGCCCGTGATGAAGGCAACCTGCGAGCTGGTGTCCCTGTCGGTGAGCATGATGCCGGCATACGACGCGACGGCGACGCCCGCCGTCACGCCCGGAACGATCTCAAAGCCGATGCCCGCCTCGGTCAGGGCGGCAAGCTCTTCCGACGCCCGGCCGAAGATGCATGGGTCCCCGCCCTTGAGACGCACCACGATTTTGCCCGCCGAGGCGTTCTCGACCAGCATCCTGTTGATTTGGTCCTGAGTGCACGAGCCTTGGCCGCCGGCAGGCGAGCCTGTGCCGATCCGCTTGGGCACGTGGATAATCTCGACGTCTTTGCGCGCGAATTTCAGCAGCGCCGGGTTGGCTAACTTGTCGTAAACCACGCAATCGGCAAGTCCCAGCACCTCGGCCCCGCGAACGGTAATCAAATCCGCCCTCCCGGGCCCGGCCCCGACCAAATATACAAAACCGTTCTTCATAGCGTAAAGCGTTCAGCGTACAGCGTGCAGGGTGGGGCTTGCCCCACCAATTCTTCCTACCATACCAAAACCACGCCCAAAAGGCCATTGATTTCGCATTGCGTTCGCAGCAAGTCGTGAAGTAAAGCACCCGGCAGCCGGTGTTTGAATAGAAGACTTGGAGCAAGAAAAGCGATTGAATCTTGCAATCCTGGCGGAAATACGTAAAATCCATACAGATGAGGTAGTCGCGCTCCAAGAGAGCTCCATAATCAGGTGTAACTCGCGTGCTTGATTGTGGTGTTGAGCGAGGTGGTTGCTGAGTGAAAGGATTTTACGATGAGAAAGAGAAAAGAAACAGTAACGAGAGTGATCGATGGTGATACTTTTCTGACCACATCACGAAAATACGCTGTTCGCTTAGCGAATGTTGATGCCCCCGAAAAAAGAGCCAAAGGAGGGGCAAGGGCTACGCAGAAACTGAAAAACCTCATTCAAGGCAAAAGAGTAGAGGTAGAGACTGTAGTCAGAGACACGTACGGACGAGCTGTCGCAAGGGTCAAGGTCTCGGGAAAATCCGTAAACAAAGCCATGAGTAGGAAGGCTTCAAAATGATAGCCTGCATGCGTACAGCTTAGGCTCTTTCTTATACTAAAGTAGAATGGCGAGTCTCCTAATCAAGAGTGATTTCAATAAGTTCTTCAGCGCCATGGCCCAGTACACGGATTTGCTGTTGAAGATAACAGAAGCCAGAAAGGTTGTGGTGCCCCCGGAGAAAGAAAGGGAGATTTACACAAAGCTCTTGGTGTCTGAGAAGAGGCAGATTCACGAGGCCTTCGTGCTGAAGATTTACGTTGCCTGGGAACTCTTGGTTGAGAATGTATTCATTGAGTGCCTGTACCGCGATCCCTCTGGCTACGCCCAACATAAAATGCTGGCATTACCTGCTAAACTGACCAGAGACATCTGCAGAGGGCTTATTTCCGGGCTGGGTTATTTTGATTTTAGAAATACAGGTGATTTGAAAGGAAAGGCCAAGAAAGCTCTTGTCGATCGATTCAATCCCTTTGCGGTACTTCCGCGAGAGGCAACCGATAGGATTGACGAGTTCTACGTAATACGAAACTACCTCGCTCACTACAGTGATAGTTCCAGACAATCCCTCGCCGCCATGTACCGGCAGAAGTACAACGTGCCGTTTCGAGAGCCCGGCAAGTTCTTCTTCGAATATGACGCGCACCACAAACAGATTCGCTTCGCAAACTACACAAATGCATTCCTTAAAGCCGCTGACGAAATGGCTCTATTTCTGAACGTGTAATCGGCTGCCGGCGCTGGCCCTGCTGATCCCCTACCATGCGTCCGACCGGGAGTCGAATGGGCGAGCATTTCCTGGTGGAGAGGGCCAGAACCGGCCGGATTTTCGCTCGGACTACAGCAAGACCACCCACAAATCCCTGCATTTCCCGCGTGTTTTGTAGAAAATGCTTGTTTTCCGTGTACGGATGGGCATAATGCTAACACACGATAAACAATGCTTTTATGGAGATAGGCTATAGCAGCTTCGAATGAGACTATGCTGCTGGCGGTCAGGTTCAAGGTGGAAGGGAGTCTGCGATTTCTTTCGCACGCCGAGATGCTCAAGCTCTTTCAGCGGGCCTGCGTCCGCGCGGGGCTCCGCATTCGATACAGCGAAGGTTTCAACCCTCGCCCGAAGCTTTCCCTGCCGCTGCCGCGGCCCGTCGGCGTCGAGTCGGACGACGAGCTGTTGTGCCTTCGGGTCGAGCGAGATCCGCTGCCGGAGGCCGATATTCCGGATGAATCGGCGGCGCCGGACCAGGAATCCCGAATCAAGGCGGCACTCGCGCGTCAACTGCCTGAAGGCTGCGAGCTGCTTTCGGTCGGCACGCTCCCGGCGGGAGCATCGTTCCAGCCGCGTTCGGCGACGTACGTGCTGCCGGTGCGGCGGGAGTATTCCAGCAAGGAATTGGAGGCGACGGTTGAACGCGTGCTGGCCAATGAACATTTGCCCCTGCAACGGCCGATAGACGAGAGTGGATCGAAATTCAAGAATGTCGATGTCAGGGGCTTTTTGAAATCGATAAAGCTGGAGGATGCAAGTATAATCGTCGAGTGTGAAATCAGGCCCGACGGTTCGGTGCGGGTCGATGAGCTTCTGAAGCTGCTGGGGCTGGACGAGGCTGCCCTGGCGGCGCCGATCAGGCGAACAAACGTGCAGTGGCATAGTGGCTGATCGTTTACGATTGAAGATTGACGGTTGGAAGACATGGGGGGCGGGCAAGAAAGAACCGACCGTTGCGCAAATATAATCAGTGGAAATAGGAATACGAGAATGTCAAGAGAGATGCTTATCAACGTGGCCGAAAGCGAGGAATGCAGGGTGGCGGTTGTCGAGAACGGCCTGCTCGAGGAGCTTTACGTGGAGAGGGCGAGCCTGGGCAGGCACGTCGGCAATATCTACAAGGGCAGGGTGGTCAATATCGAGTCCGGGATCCAGGCGGCGTTCATCGATTTTGGCGTCGGCAAGAACGGGTTTCTGCATATCAGCGACATCCATCCCCGGTATTTTGCGGGCGTCGGCGCAAAATATGTCGAGACCATCGGCCGGAGAAAATCGCTTAAAGACCGCCCGCCGATCCAGGACTGCCTTCGCAAAGGGCAGGAGGTCGTCGTTCAGGTGACCAAAGAAGGCCTGAAATCCAAGGGTGCGACCCTCAGCACGTACCTGGCCTTCCCGGGCAAGTACCTGGTGATGATGCCCTGGATGCGCAAACATGGCGTCTCCCATAAGATAGAGGACGAGGACGAGCGCAAAAGGTTGCGGCAGATCCTCGATGAGAGCGGTCCGCCGAAAGGGCAAGGCTTCATCATCAGGACCGCCGGAGAGGACTGCTCGAAAAGGGACATACAAAGCGATTTGAAATATCTGAGCCGCTTGTGGAGAGCGATTGAGAAACAGATCGAGACCGAAGGATCGCCCAGAGAGCTTTATCAGGAATCCGACCTGGTCATCCGCGCGCTGCGGGACGTCTTCACCAGCACGATCAGCAAGATCGTCTGCGATTCGGAAGTTGTGGTTCGCAAAATCCGGGAGTTCTTTTCCATTGCGACGCCGCGTCTGAAGCAGCGGGTCACCTGCTACGACGACAAGGTCCCGTTGTTTCACAAGTATCACATCGAAGAGGAAATCACCAAGGTCCAGTCCCGCAAGGTGCAGCTTAACGGCGGCGGCTCCATCGTCATCGAGCAGACCGAGGCGCTGGTTGCGATCGACGTCAACAGCGGCCGGTATCGCAGGCTCAAGAGCGCCGAGCAAACGGCGTACGAGAGCAACGTGGAAGCCGCCGCCGAAATCGCCCGCCAGTTGCGGCTGCGCGACCTCGGCGGGCTGATCATCTGCGATTTTATCGACATGCGGAACGCCAAGCACCGCAAGGGGGTGGAAAAAGCGTTTCGAGACGCGGTCCGGGCCGACCGCGCTCGCTCGAGAATCCTGGGCATCAGCCGGTTCGGCGTCGTGGAGATGACGCGCCAGAGAATGCGCCCGTCGCTGCAATCGAGCACGTACCTGGCGTGCCCCAACTGCGGCGGCACGGGATTCGTCAAGAGCCACGAGTCGCTGGCGCTGGAGATTATCCGGCTGCTGAATCTCTCGGCCTCGAAAGAGCAGATCAAGCGCGTCGAGCTATTCGTCTCGCCGGAGGTGGCCGACTACCTGCAGAACATTAAGCGCTCCGCCCTGTCGCAGATCGAGCAGTTCAGCGACAAGCGCGTCGTCATTCACTCGGCCGCCGAATACTCCGGCGAGAAACACGAGCTGGTCTGCTACAACGACCGCGGCGGCGTTGTAAAATTGTGAGCTTATGAAACAGGACCTGACTGTCAAACTTCTTTGCAGAGAGGCAGGCGTTTTTGCTGAAGCTGAATCCGCTCATGCGGAGCCTGCCCTATACGGCGTAACCGACGGAAAGGCGGTGGGGACATATTTGGAACATAAGTTTCAGGCATATCTTCGTGAAAAGTACGCCTATGAGGAAGGCAGTTCCGCTAAAGGTATTGACTTTCCAGAACTTGGAGTTGATATAAAAGTTACGAGTATTAAACAGCCGCAGTCTTCCTGTCCATTCAAGAACGCCAGACAGAAGATATTCGGCCTGGGCTATTCACTTTTGCTCTTCGTTTATGATAAGATAGATGATCAGAAGACCCGCACAGGAAGGCTAAACATTTTGCACAGTATTTTCATCGATGCAGACAAGACGGCAGATTATCAAGTCACCACGGGAATTCTCAACATCATAAAGAATAATGGCAACAAGGATGATATCATGGCGTTTCTGCAAGACCGGTTACTCCCCGTGGAAGAAATCCAGGCTTGCGAAATTGCGGACGACATTATGGCGAATCCGCCGAACATAGGATATCTGACTATTTCAAATGCTCTTCAGTGGCGGCTGCAATACCGCCGTGCAATTGAAGAGGCTGGCAAGGTGGACGGAATCGATAAGATTCGATAGAACTATGACGGTTGGCGGGAAGAGTAAAAAGAAGGCGGAGTTTGGTGATTTCCAGACGCCGATAGAACTCGCTCGGAAGGTCTGCTTTTTGCTGTCTCAACGCGGTTTAGAACCCGTTAGCATTCTTGAACCGACCTGTGGCAGGGGGAGTTTCATTGTGGCTGCTCTTGAGTCTTTCGCGTCTATCCGCAACATTGTTGGACTTGATATTGACAGTGAGCACGTTAGAATTGCTTGCTCTTCTGTTCAGGAGATAGCTCCCGCCGCTGGGTCGGTACATATCATGCATAAGGACTTTTTCGCCACGGACTGGAACCACGTGCTCGAATCCTTGCCGGATCCTCTTCTTGTGATAGGCAACCCTCCTTGGGTTACGAACGCTGCACTTGGACGCATTGGAAGCAGCAATCTGCCGGACAAGTCCAATTTCCAGAACCGTCGGGGCATAGATGCGATTACTGGAAATAGCAATTTTGATATTTCTGAATGGATGTTGAACAAGGCACTCGAATGGATCAACGGTAGAGAAGCTACCTTGGCCATGCTCTGCAAGACTGCTGTTGCCAGAAAGGTTCTTCACAACGCCTGGAAACGCGGAGAACATCTAAAGCGCTCGGAGATTTATCGTATAGACACGTCCAAGTATTTTGACGCTGCGGCGGATGCCTGCCTTCTTGTCATTACTGCCTCTATAGCGAACGGGAGTTTTGACTGCCAGGTCCATGACGAGCTTGAGGATGCTTTGCCGACCGTGACTTTTGGATACCGGCGGGAACGTCTTGTGGCAAATATCAGATGTTTTGAAGATTGGAGACATCTGGAGGGGAAACAACGATACAAATGGAGGTCCGGCGTTAAACACGACTGTGCTAAGGTCATGGAATTTCGCAAGGAAGGCAACGGATATCGAAATGGTCACGGTGAGCTTGTGGATTTAGAGGACGATTATCTCTATCCAATGTTCAAGAGCTCGGGCATCGCTAATGGTTTTGACCGACAGCCACTTCGGTGGATGCTCGTTCCCCAGCGTGTCATCGGCGAAGACACGCGTCAAATCCGCCGGTCAGCCCCCAAGACTTGGCAGTACCTGCAGAGGCACGCGGAACTATTGGACAAACGTGCCAGTTCCGTGTACCGCAACCGTCCTCGATTCTCGGTCTTCGGGGTGGGAGAGTATTCTTTCGCTCTCTGGAAGGTTGCGATCTCTGGATTTTACAAAAAGCTGGACTTCAGAGTTGTCGGCCCTCACGAGGGGAAACCCATTGTCCTCGATGATACGTGCTATTTCGTTGCCTGTAAGACACGAGAGGAAGCCTTCTTCATCGCTCAGCTTCTGAATTCAGACGTTGCAAAGGATTTCTTCCGTGCATTTCTCTTTTGGGATGAAAAACGCCCCATTACAGTGGGCTTGCTGAAACGGCTCGACCTTTTGGCTCTCGCACGGGAGTTGGACGTGGAAGACACCCTGAAGGAATTTCTTGGTCAGTACCCTGGAGATTGTGAGCAACCATTACTGTTTTCAGAAAGTTCTTTTGGTTCTTAATCGTACTTTAACAAGCCAGGAGCAGCTAACTTAGTGGAATTTGATTTTGACTATGCCAGGGAAGTGATTGAGGCTGAGGCGAAGGCGATTGCTTCGGTGACGCCGATTGTGGATGCTTCGTTCGGGCAGGCGTGCCGGATGATTTACGAGTGCACCGGCTCGTGCATCGTCAGCGGCATCGGCAAGGCGGGCATCATCGGGCGTAAGATCAGCGCCACGCTGGCTTCGACCGGCACGCCGAGCCATTTCCTGCATCCGGCGGAGGCCGTCCACGGCGACCTGGGCCGGCTGCGGAAGAACGACGTGGTGATCGTGCTCAGCTACGGCGGCGAAACCGATGAGGTCACGCGCCTGATCAACCTGGTCAAGCAGTTGGAGATCAAGCTGATCGCCATCACGGGCGAGCCCGATTCGACGCTCTGCACGTACAGCGACGTGGCGCTGTGCATGGGGCAGATGAGCGAGGCGTGCCCTCTCGGCGTGGCGCCGAGCGTCTCGACCGCCTGCATGCTGGCCGTCGGCGATGCGCTGGCCTTCACGGTCATGAAAGCACGCCGCTTCAGCGTTGAAGATTACGTCCGGTTCCATCCCGGCGGCTCGCTCGGCGCCAGGCTGATGACGGTCGAGCAGTCAATGATGTTCAGGCCGGGTGAGACGCTGCCGATTGCTGAGACGACCGACACCGTCGGGCGGGTGCTGGAGAAGACCGGCGGCGTCAAGCGCCACGGCGCCGTGATGGTTGTCGATGGGAACGGGCGGCTGGCCGGGATTATCACCGACGCGGACTTGCGCCGCCTGATGACCAGACATGGCCGTGATGCCTTCGATCTGCGGGCGGGCGAGGTCATGACGGCCGGCTGCAAGAAAATAAGGGCCGATGCCCTGGCCGCCGAGGCGACGGCTATCTTCCACAAGTACCGGATCGACGATCTTCCCGTGGTGGATGCCGACGACCGGCCCGTCGGTCTTATCGACGTCCAGGATATCGTGACCATCAAGGTCGTCGGATAAGAACGCGAGTTAATAGGGCAAGACAGATGCAGGGGAAAAATCACCCAAAACTCACGGGTACCGGACACATTTGATTCTCTGCGGAAATGCAAAACGGCTTTCAGCACCGCAATGTTGAAGATTTATTCCAGATGCACCCAGGTCGCCATTTGCCCGAACATATAGGAGCCGTTTCCCAGCCCTTTGAGATAGGCCAACACCTTCTCAGCCGACGGCGTGCGACTTTCACCCACAACTTGTGGCCGAGCCACTTGTGGCCAAGCCACCGGCATAAGAAAAAATGCCAAAAGGAGTACAAAAGCAATCCTCTTGCCTTTGGTGCGGTCATGGTTCACTGAACGTAAAGCTGCTTCCATAAAACGCCGGGCCAAAACTATGGTAATTCTGTTTCTGGAATAATTCATAATTCAAGATGTGGCCCCGTTTCTCCCCCCGACGGCAACGGCTGCTGAGACCGGGTCGGTCCCTTGATACTGAAGATGCCGTCACGAAAGAAGATGCGATCGATGTTGACGGTTCGCCGGCCGCTGGGGCGATTGGGATCTTCGTGGGCATGGTAAACCATGAACAGTTCCGAACCGTCCGGCGAGCGTGTGATGGAATTATGACCTGGCCCCGACACGCCGGGCGTCATCCCCGTCGCCAGCAGCGGATTGCCCGGATGTTTCGTCCACGGCCCGAGCGGCTTGGGAGCCTTCGCCCAGCCGATGCCATAAGCGGGACTGGCATAATGGTGGGCCGAGTAAGTCATGAAATACTCGTCACCCACGCGCATTACAAAAGCTCCTTCGTTACAGCGGGTATCGCGATCACCGGCAGGTTCCTCCCAGGGCTGGTCCGGCCGAAGGCACAGCACCGGCTCGCCCTCCAGCCGCGATAGATCGGACGCCAGACGCGCCCCGTAGATCCGCGCCATGATGACTCCGGACTCGTCCCGTTCGCCCACGCGTGCAAAGTACACATAAGGTTTGTCGTCCGCATCGACAAACAGGTGCGCATCAATGGTTGACCAGCCGACGTCGAACCACGGCGCATGAAGATCGCGAAACGGACCCGTCGGAGAGTCCGCCGCCGCCAGGCAAAGGCGAAACGATCGCTCGCCCGGCGGCAGGCCGTCCTTGCGGGCGCTGTACGCCAGGTAATAGCGCCCGCGATACCTGGTGACTTCCGGCGCCCAGAACATGGCCTCGCCCCACGTGTCCGGCCCTTTGCGGTACACGTACCCAACCGAATCCCACTGCACCAGATTCGTCGAGGTCCAGGCTTTGAATCCGTCGCCCGCATTGGTTCCGTAAAGGTAGTACCGTCGGCCGTCCTGAAGGACGAAGGGATCGCCCATCAATATCCCGTCACCCACCGGATTGATATAGGTCGCCGGCGACACCGGGGGACAGGCCGCAATCACCAGAATGACCGCTGCCTTAATCCTTTGCATGTTTGTCAAACTCATAATCGAGGCAATACCTTTCTGCTTTGATCCAGCCTGAACAATTGTATTGAGCGCAGGCGCCTGCGGCAACAACAAATAGGGTCATTGAACGTCCGTCTTTGAGCTGTCGGATTTGACAATCGTCTGCATGCAGGCTTTCTTGTTAGAATTCAGTATGCTGTCCCTAATGGCACCATTATTCGAGAAGGGCTGTTGATTGAATATCGAACACCGAATAAGAAATGTCCAATGACGAAGTAAATGGGCGGGGTCCTGTCAAGAAATAAATAGGTGACTGTCCCTAATTATCCACGTGGAATATCCAATGCAGAAAATCTCCTTACGGGTGTGAATAGATTCTGGTTTATTTGGTTTATTAGGTGGTTTATTAGGGACAGTCACCGGCTTCTGCGAACCGTCTCCAGTCATTAACAGGTGGCTGTTCATAGTTTCTGACTCCAAACCGTAGGGTGCCGATGAATCGCACCAAGAATTCTGGAATAATTCACAATTCAAGATGTGACCCCGTTTCTTTCTCTAGTTTTTCAGAGAAGGTCATTGCGAGTGAAGCGAAGCAATCTTCAACTATTAATTTGAGGATTTATATGTCTGAAAATATTTTATAAGTTCTCCCAACTCGGGCGGTGTACCTACTGTTATACTTTTGCTATCTTCATTAAAATAACCAGTAAATACTATGTATTTAATTGGCATATTAAAAGGTTCACTTGATGTAGAATCTGAATTATTAACATAAGAAACTTCGCCACTTTCTGCATAAAGAAAGACTTTTGATTCATTATAATACAAATTAAAAATAAAGTCCTTGGTATAAATCTTATGAGCATTGCCAACATTAATGAAATCATTTAGAAAAACTGAAACATTTTTTTCGTGTTCTGGTGAAGATATTATAATTCCAGGACCTTTTGTCGGATGATTTTTAAATGTTAACGTGACAGGTTCATATCGACCAAATTTATATTTTAAGGTAATCGGTATATCAAATTTAGAGTTAAGAAAATCATTTGCGATTTTAATTTTCATATAACCTTTTGAGGCATCAACAATGTGGCTTTCCAGAACTGTAACTTCGTTTTTAGCTTCTGTTAAGTCTTTGGAAGTTTCATATATAAAATTATTGTTTATGGTTACATCTCCTGTATCTTGAAGAACAGTATTTCCCGAACTATTGTTTATATCAACAATATTCTTGTTATTTGAACTTAAAATAGGTATTAGTCCGAAATAAATTGCCAGAAAAACTCCAATAATTGATGCGATACTACCCCAATGGGTTAATTTGCTATGTGGTTCTTTTGTTAGGACTTCCTTGCTTATTTTATTTCTTTTCTTTGTTTGTTTTCGACTCATAAAAAACTCGGGATAATTAGGGACAGCCACCTATTAAGGGGCAATCTCTGTATCGCCAGCGTTTATTCATGTTATCTCCATAACCATATGCCCTATTATTGGTCCCATTTTGTTCTCATAAAATGTGGTGTGTCCTATTTAACCCTACGTGACAAAGGCTGAACAATCCCGTGCGGTAATTCTCTGGGCTTTATTTCGCCTAAAACATTTTCACAAAGCTCTGATAGAAAAAGTTGAACCTCTATCAGTGAATCTTCAGATATCAGAAAATGGTCAGGTGGTGAAGGATTGGCATGTGCTGCTACTGTATTACGAATATCCAGGAAATGCTTGATAATATCAGAATACGATATGTCTTTCTTGTAACCCGAAAATGTTTCATGCCATCGTCGGTACATAGTTTCTGGTTGTATATCTGGGATTCCCAAACCAACCAGCCTATCTCCAATTTCGCGTTTTCTTATCTGACCAACTTTAAATATTCTCTCAATACCTTTGAATGCAGAAACAAATGACAGCTCATAGCGTTCTCTGTTTTCTAGATACTTCTTTTGCATTTGATGACGCGATAGCTCGTTTCGGTCGTGCTTATAGTGACAATGATAATAACTCCCTACCATGTAACCGTAAAAGAGGTAGCGGCTATGACCAAGATAGCTCAGCGCTTCAACAAGATGGACGTTGGGATATATTGCTTCAATGCCTGGACCAAGTAGACGAATGTCATATTGTGGCACAACCCATCCAGAGTGAAATTCGTAGACATTTGTAGGATTGATCTCTATGTTTCGCTCCCTAAGCTCCTCAATGAGTTTGTCACGAGTCCAGTTACAGTTGGGCAATTTCTTCAGTTCATTGAGCTTAGGAATAGAACGATCCAAAGACGGAGCTTCACCATTAGCCAGGTAAAAGAAACCATCTAGAGCTCTTAGAACGCGGTATGCAGTTGTTTGATTAGGTGCCTCAATTAAGAACAAACCATGGTCAATTTCAAAGAATACTACTCGAACCGATGTCTTAGGACTCGTAAAGAAATGAATTCGGTTTTCATGAGGTGTTGGGATCTATGGTGTAGTTCCAGTCTGGGCAGACCTCGTGTCGCTGAAGTCGGATTGTCCTCATCTGTGCATTGGATACCTTGATCCCTTTGGCATAGGGCTTGCCGTTGGCCTTGGCACAGACACGAAGGCCGGTTTGGGTGTGTGTATCACGAATATTTTCCAGCAGAATATCAAGCGTTTTGAAAGGAACACCCGCCCACTGACA
>Ga0214473_10006464_pt1 | contig 13985 bp, 18 predicted proteins | sample RVTome_7_FD_203509 | JGI IMG/M metagenome (GOLD analysis project Ga0214473, IMG submission 203509) | Soil microbial communities from uranium-contaminated site in the Upper Colorado River Basin, Wyoming, United States - RVT98D197 | ecosystem: Environmental > Terrestrial > Soil > Contaminated >... | reverse complement strand
CCGACCTTTTACAACATATTCAAACCATGATTGTACAAGAAAGCCTAAAATATTATCCCCAGGAGGGCTTGGGGATATTTTTACTGATATAGCCGGTCTGGTTATAACTGGTGCAAGCGCTGCGATACAAGTATATGGGGTAACGGAAGGATTAAAACTGCAAGAGCAGCAATTCGAGCTAGAAAAAGAACTGGCATTAAAGAAACTTGACCTTGAAGCGTCCTTGGTAGAAATGCAAAGAAGATTACTTGAAATACAGGCAACGGGAACAGAGGCACAACAAGACATTTCCATAGATATATTGAGAGCTAGAGCGCAGTTGGAAAAAGAGAAAATCCAGTATGAACTTGAGCAGGTAAAGAGAGAGCAAGAACGATTAGCAAGAGAGCGAGCGGCAGAGGTAAAATTAATAACAGAACAGCCAAGCATTGTAACAGAGATAGTTAGAGAACAGCTTACGACAATCAGAACGGTTGAGCAGACTAAGCAGGCAGAAGAAAAATTGAAACAGATAGATTATGGTTTCTGGTTAAAAGCGGCGGCCATAATCGGTGGCGGTGTTTTTGTAATAAAAAGTTTTATTAAGTAGGAGAATTTTTATGATGAATGGAAACGGGGTTGTCCTAATGTCTCCGCCTAGTTTTATACCACGAGAGAAGGAATTATTTGTACAACGAGAAAGGATTATCAGACCGGCCAAAAGAATCCCTATGCAAAAAATTGATACCGTATCCGTCTACGGAACAGAAGAACAGACACCTGTAGAGATGATAATTTATGAATCTGGTGATGGTAGACTTAGCGGACTTGGTGAAGAAGGTGTGCAAACACAATATTATAAAGCACCATCCACAACAGAGAGTGGTGGTGGTACAATGCAAACGATATTGGGAGGACTAACGGCTGTCGGCACTGCTGTCGGGAGTATATATAGCGCATATGAACAAGCACAAGCTGCTAGAAGGGCAGAAGCACTTCAAAGAGAGCAAGCGGCGCAATTGGCACAACAGCAGGCACAATTGGCAGCACAGCAGGCCGCCGTTGCTGCGCAAGCACAAGCACAGGCTATACAACAAGCAGCTTTGCCAGGGCAAAGAGTGGGGCAACAAGCAGGTCTAATACCTGGGATTCCCAATAATGTTTTATTGATTGGTGGTGTAGGGTTGGCAGCATTGCTATTATTTCTTAGAAGGTAATAATATGGCACGCAGGAAGAACCCAATACTGATAAAATTCAATAAGCCTGACGAGGACGTTGAAACTCAAAAACTTTGGCAGCAATCGCAGGCTATACGACCAGATATGACAAGGCAAGAGTTTGATGATGGCTTAAAACAGTTCCTTGCACAACACCACATTATGCCGGATAATATAAGAAAGGTAGATATTCCCGGCCTTGATCCGGAAATCAAGATTATGGTCAGCCTTGGTAAAACAAAAGAGATTGGGTATTATCCAGATTTTTCCAGTAGAAAAGCACCACACGAATACGTTCATAAAACCAAAGATGAATTCCTCGCTACTGATGCAAGCGGGAAAACTCTAATTTATGGTGGAAAAACCATTGTTAAGAGTGATGGCTGGCTGCATTTCTAGGAGAAACCCTATGTTAATGCCTAATATACCTCCGTACTGGATGTACGAATTAGCAAGAAATGCTAGAACCAAAGTATTGACACAGTATCGAAATGAAGGCTTAACACCAAAAGAAGCAAAAAGAAAACTGGCGTTTGTATTGCCGTGGAATGCGGCTATGTCTTATGCTAAAGATGTGCGTAAGAAGATTTTGGAACAAGTATTTGGCAGGGTCGAACATTCCAAGGACACAAGCGGTAAAATTATTGAAAAAGAGATTACACATCGAATGGCACAAAATGAGGACGAACGTAAAATAAGAAAGACCGTAATACCAAGAGAAGACCAGCCAATACGTGAATACCCAAAAAAATTTAAAAGAGCTGATTTAGACAAAATTACCGGCTTGGATATATTCAAACGTCCACTAACTTCGCAAAGGCTAGGCACAAGTAATATTACTGATGTTGTCAGTGATTTACCAGAAAAAGATGTAGAGTACAAATTTAAGTTTGAATTACCACTTATTCCAGGTTTAAAAAACAACCCATTTAGTGAGGATGACATGAGTTTAGTAGCGTTAATGAATCCACCAGAGCAAGCGCCAGCGGTATTGGCACAGCAGCAAAAACTAAAGGCTGCGTCCGATTATTGGCAAAAACTGAAAGCCTCCGGCAAGTCTTCTCAAACAAGCTGGGGGGACGTACGTAAAAAATTCTTAGGAACATCTCAATTAGAAAAGGAAGAAATCGTTATGCAAAATCCATTATATGATAATCCAGCCGTAGCCACGTTTTATAGAAAATTACTTTATGATGAAGCACGGCAAGCAAAAAAGTTAGCAAAAAAATCAGTAAAAGACTCGCCTGTGGAAAAAAAGAAAAGACAAGAGCGTTTGGGAGAAATTAGAAAAGCTTTGCCAAAAAAGAAAGACCCAAAAGCACTTAAAGCAAAAATTAAAGACATATCCGCTGCAACCAAAATATCCCAAAAAGATACCAGGGCGGTTTTGGAAAGATTTTTTTACGGTTTACCCGGGCACAAGGAAGTATTACCTACAAGTCGTGGCGCACAATATGGAATTACCCAATATTACAAAAAGTTTCCACACGTAAAAAGTGGGGGAGTTCCTCCGCAATTAGCGGGATACCAATATGAAAAGTCTAAAAAGTCTGAAGTTGAGCCCCTTTTATCTACTGGGCCTACTAAAGAAGAAAAAGCTAAAGAGGCTAAAAAGTCTAAAAAGGCTACTGAGTTTCAAAAACTAATGTTATTTGGTTATAATGAAAAAGACACAAAAAAACTTTTAGCAGCAAGAAAAGCACAACGTAAGTCAACGACGCAAAATATACAGCAAAGCGAACAACAAAAAGAAGAATATGCAAAAGTAGCTGCAAAGCTAAAGGCCGCCGGTGTGAAAGAAAACCCACCCGCCATACTATCTCAAGCCAATTTAATGGGTGCAGCCTGGGGTATTGGTAGTAATGCCGTCGTTTGGGGCATAAGTCAAAATAAATGGGTTTCTAAAGATAAACTTAGTCTACAATTTTCTGAAGGATTAGTAAGGCTTTTAGGAACTCCAGTAGGCGATAAGGAAAAGAAAACTCTCCTTGTCCACAATATCGTTTCTCCCCTTTCGACTGTAGTATTGCACGGTGTTACCTCATGGATACTGTATGATAACATAAAAGCTACACCTGAAGTTGAGGCAGATATTAACCCCAGGGTTGCGTTGTACAGCGGTCTGTTATTGGGTGGAATACGCCTAGCGGTTGATCTGAAACGGATGAATGACTCACGCATGTTAGCATTGCAATCTGGCGCCCAACACGCTCTTAATTTTGAACGCCAAAGAGTAGGCATTATCGCTGCACCACAACAGCCTGGTCAACTTAGCCAGAGCCCTGTTGGAACACAGATGGTAGCAGTGCCTCAACAAGACTTAAGTAATACGCCACCTTCTGGCGTGACTTTAGACACAGCAAGCGGATATTATAAAGATAACGCAGGTAATATATGGAACTATGATGGAGACAAAAATGTATGGTATGTAGCAGAACAGGGCCCTGGTGTTTTGGCCGACTATCTGACAGCAGAAGAACTTAGCGCCAACAGTGGAGTTGGAGATTTCATTACCGTAAACGAACGCGGCGGCGTTGATGGTATGGACGATGTTATGACCATTGAAGAATTAGAAGGCCGCAGAGGTTTTTAATACATTATAACATAAGAGGTTTTCCAAAGCCAATTTATGACATTTTCACAAGCGAACCAAAAACATAATCGAGAAAGGTAAATTTTTATGCAAACTATGATGAATCCTGGTATACCCAGAGTGATTGCACGCAAAGAAGGCCGTGCCTTATTAAACCCAGAGTATAAAACTCTATACCATCGCAGAGCATTAGCCGCAGGCCCTGTTACTGCCCAAACACTGTTGTTTTTCCGAGATTTTACTGCGGCCACAGCCCTGGATACGAACATGACCGTACCTGGTCAAATACCAAAACCTTATGAATTTAGTTGTTTTGGTGTTTCTCTCTTTGTCGACCAGGGAACAATTGCCGCCGATTGGCATAGGTTGCTAAATGAATCTGTGTTCTTTCTGCGATTAAGCGATAAAGACAAGCTACAAGAACCACTACACATGATTCCATCTGCTGGTGGTCTTACGGGCTTTGCTGATGGCATCGTAGCGCCTGCTCCTGCCGTAACTGAGATGGTTAATGGTTTACCAATGCCAACCAATTTTTTCCCAGTCTCAGTTCAGGGTCGTCCTGTACACTTTGGATCCAGCCAAACCTTTCAGGCGACTATTCAAACTTTCAACGCCGTAGCATTTACAGCCGCAATTAATTTATTTGTCCATCTGCATGGTATTTATTATATTCCGATGGGCAGCTAATCTAAAAGGAGGGTCTACATTATGCAAACGATGTTAAACCCAAGCATCCCGCGTGTAATTAAACGCAAAGAGGGCCGCGCCATATTAAACCCGGAATATAAAACACTATACCATCGTAGGATGTTTGCAGCCGCCACAGCACAAACATTGGTCTTTTTCCGTGATTTTGTGGCAACAACGGCCATAGACACCAACATGTCAATATCTGGCATGTTGGCTTCACCCCATGAATTTAGCCTTTATGGTATTTCTTGCTTTATTGACCAGGGAACGATTAATACAGATTGGCATATTTTACTTAATCAAACTGTACTCTTTTTTAGATTAAGCGAAAAAGATAAACTGCAAGAACCATTACACATGATCCCATCTTCTGGTGGGTTACATGGGTTTTCCTCTGGTGCTGTGGCCGCTATCACAGAAATGGGGAATGGCGTACCAATGCCATTGAACTATTTCCCGCTTAGCGTATATGGTAAACCAGTTCACATATCAAGTAATCAAGTGTTCCAAGTTACGCTACAAAGTTTTAATGCTGTGGCATTCACTGGTACACCTTTCGCTTTTGTCCATCTGCACGGAGTACAATATACACCAATACAAGGTTAGTTATAATACGTAACGCATGTCCTCGGTTAAAATGCGCATATCATTGATATGCGCATTTTTTTAAGGGAATTTACAATGGCAATGAAAGCTATATACCGCAAAGATTTCAAAAATGTTCCACCACTTGTTTGTGATGAAGGAAAATTAAAACCAAATCCAGCATTGGTGAATACCTATCCATATTGGCTTACACTAGATGACATAGGTAACGATAGCTTCGTTACACTGCTAGGTTCATCTACTGCAAGACGACAAATGACAAATGATAGTACCGGCACTGTGGATTTACGCAATTTAAAGCATATTGCAACCAGCAATGAGTATTTAGTCAACATCCTGGATACTCAAAACAATCGGTTCATAATGAACCAGCCCATTCATGCCGATACAATCTTTGGTACTGGCCCATTTCCTTTCAAAATACCATGCCCTCTTATACTCTATCCAAACAATAGCTTAGTCATAGACTTTCAAAATTTATCTCTTGTACCAAATACAATACGCCTGGCCTTCGATGGTGGCCCAAGATTTCATTTGGGGCAGTACGAGCGCATAATGTCCGATGTCGGGGAAGCAACAAGGATTGGAAGACCATATTTCTACACTACAGATACAGTCTTACAATTGCCAGCATCCGGTGTTCAGGTCTCTATAAATATGAGTATGATCGCAGAATCAGACTTTTATTTGCAAAGAATAACCACACACCAAACTGGAGCATTTAGAATAAGAATGACTGGCCCACATGGATTTGCTTGGGGTAACAGTTGGGTACACTCTACATTATTCGGCGGTAATGCAATAAATCATCTTGATTTTGAACAACCAATGTTCATTAAGAGAAGTACCATATTGAGATTTGATCTTATCAATCTTATGGCTCCGTTTGCTTTGAATGATGTATTTATAACATTCAGTGGCGTAAATTACTATTATCAAGAATAAAACCAAAGCATCTAGGAGGAACAAATTATGACCAGATGCTCTGGATCAGGTGAAGAAAAAACACTAAAACAAAATTTACGCTTTGTTATCTCTCTTGGTGGTTTTGACTTTGAACCATTTGAGGGAAACTCGATATCATGGTCTGCTCAACAACGAATGGTACTTTTGGGGACTACCGAAACAATACTATTTTGGATAGTACAAAAAAACTTCATTTTCAAACTGCATAAGATAGAAAAGAAAGTATTTTCAGCACAAGCTGAACAAGATTTGATACTTAGAGTGGTAATAGGGAACTCGGCTATAAACACAAGCGGTAAAATAATGCCATCTTCCACGGCACCATCAGCACCACCAACGCTTGTGACGGAAGCTAGAATACCAGCAACACCAGGTATGCCATTAGATTCTATCTCAAACATTACAGGAACGGGAATACCAGATAACTATGCTCCCGATGAGCGATTGTTTGGTATTGGATTTGAGAATGATCGTGTGATATGCCAAATTACTAACCAATCAGATGTTATAAACCATCCAATTAGACTAAAACTATATGGGTGGACATTTCCTATGGGGGGTAGAACGAAAGAAGAGATTTTGAGATTTTTGCAGAAATAAGCGAGAAAAAAGTATGCCAGAAACACAAATACAGATTCCAAGTCAACAAACACAAATAAGGATGCTAGAACAAACTAGTATCGTAATAAATCCATATAAACTAGCTGCGGCAATTGGAGCATCTATTCTTGTTTTCAAACTAACGCCCTGGATGATTGATGAAACAATAAAATCTTATGATACGCTCAAAAATAACTGGGGTAAAATGAGCAAAACCGATAAGGTAGTCGGCGGATTTCTTTTCTCTGGTATGATAGCACCATATTTTCCGATAGCATTTTTTTCTTTCATAAAATACATAAAAAAGAAAGGTCAGTAAGATGCAAGATGTCGTGACTATAAGTAATTTTTCTGGCCCAATACTGGCTTTGGCAACAGAAACTACGCCTAATGTTGCTGTGGTTGGGCAATGCCGTTTATATGGTGGTATATTTAGCAGTCAAGCCGCAATTCTAAATGTTGATTATTGCTTTAACGACCAAAGCGGCCCGCCACTAATCTTTCCCTACACTAGACCATTCCCAATCGCTGCCGGAACAGCGATAACCATAGAAATGATTCTGGCAGCAAAGGTAGCTAGATTACGTATAGTCTGCGGTGCTATAGCAACTACAATAGAATGTTACTTTGCCGCTAGACCAAATGCTTGAGGTATATTTATGTCTTTAGTTTGCTTAGGATGTGGAAACAATTTGACGGAACGCCATTGTGGTACATGTAACAGCAAAAACGATATTTTGGATATACCAATATCAGCATACTCTAGTAATTTAGCATTAAAACAAAAACCTATATCAGAAGAAGATGGTATAAAAGCTCCAGAGGAAAAAGAATATTACACAATACATGATATACTTTTAAACAATATTCCATGTAGAAGCATTCAAGGCTTTGAATTTATTGGAGAATTGCCAGATTGTTTTTCCATGATGCTATTTGGTCTACCCGGTAGTGGGAAAAGTACATTCGCTTTGCGTTTTGCTGGCTCGTTGGCATATAACAACAGAGTAACACTATATGTATCTGAGGAAGAAGCTGGAGCATCTTTTACTCTAAAGAAAAAAATAATAGATAACGGTCTTGTTGATACACCAAATTTCCTACTTATTGATCAATATAAGGGGAAAGCCCATTTACGAAAATTCATAGAACATTATAACGTAAAAAACGTCATCATTGATAGCATTACATCCATAAACTTGAAACCAGAAGAAATCAAATGGTACAGAGATTATGTGGTACATACACTTGGTGGTATACTTATTCTAATTTGCCACGCTAGAAAAGATGAAAAGCCAAAGTATAAGGGCGACTCATCTGTTGGGCATCTTGTAGATATAGTATGTCTTGTGAATGAAGGACTCGTGACAACTGATAAAAATAGATTATATTATAAAAAAAATGCTTGCTACAAAATCTGGGAAGACTAATATGTATACAAAAAAAAATCCAACAACATCCACCGTGATAGATATTGTGACAATGCTTTTATCTAGTATTGGCACATTTATCGTTAAGCAACAAACCGAAAAGATAGTACCAAATATACCTATTCCATTTATTGGACAAATACCACTCAAAAAAATAACTTCTTATGCTGGCACGATAGGAACTACACTAATAGCAAGCAATCTTGCTCCTGGGAATACTGGTAAATTTATAATGATTGGGGGTCTTGGTGGCATAATATTGCAGGAATTACTATCACCAGGAACAGCACCAGGAACAGCACCAGGAACAGCACCAGGAACAGCACCAGGAACAGCACCAGGAACAAACATTTTTACGCAGATTGGACAAGAAATCGCAGATAGCCCAACAGCAAATGCTATATATAGCTATATTGAACGAACAACGGCAGAAGGCGAATATATGAGTGAAAGAGAACGCAACATCTTTAATAATTCGTGGATATTTCATGGGGATACCAGACAATTTGTAAGTTGGCTTAGGGAAAGAGGATACGAATTACCAATACATAAGCAAGACGTAATTGCATCATATCGTTTTGAGGATATTCTTTCTGGGAAATATAGTCTCCAGGTCGGGAGGGTTCTCAACTTAAACTCAGAACAAGTAATCACTTTAGCTAGACAATTCACGGGTACGGTTGGCACAAATATAGCACAATCAACATTGTATAGCCAAGAGTATGCGGTAGAAAGATAAGGAATTACTATGTCCCAAATATTGCTACATGATGAGAGATTTGAGGTCAGTTTAGCAGGGATAGTACCCGGCTTGGTAATGGACATTAACATAGCATCAATTACGCCATTGCTTATACTTCCCGTTACGCTGAATCATCAGCAAACATTACTTCAATCAACAGCAATCCCGCTTGGTATAGGTGCAAGTTTTGTTTCAGCCTCATATCTGGTTGAAACTTATGATGAAATAATTGGAACTTGCTTTGCAGATCAGAACGGAACAATTTTCTTTGAATCATCATGGGACAATGTTACTTTTGATGGTGAAGAGCATACCACATATATTGCAAACAATCGCCTTGAATTTAAAGTACCAATTGTTGCCAGATACGCGAGGATAACGTTCACCAATGGCCCGGTACTCCAAACAATATTCCGTTTGTTTATGGCAGAAAAGAGATAAGGAGTAGGTTATGCCAATTAATACTTGGTTCAGAAAAGAAGATGGCTATGCCAAAAGCGACTACTCTTTCGATGAAACTCTGTTTTTGCTTATTACTGGCTCCAGGGCAATGACTGGAGACCTGAACCTAGCAAACCATAAAATACGCAATCTACCACTGCCCACCAATGAAGACGAGCCGACAAACAAGCTCTATATGGCTAATTGGGCCTGGCAACAGACAGTACAATACAATATCAATTATATCAAAGGAAGCGCACCGATAGGTATAGCAGCATTTAATGGCGAACGCTGCCTTGATACTGTTAATATCATGTTGTACACATTCGCCGCAGGTGTATGGGGGGCTGGAGTAGCACCTACATTTAATGATAGGTTTATTTTCAAAAATGATGGGGTTGACGCAAGTGGTGATTCTGGCGCAAATGTCCATACTGATAGAATCTATCAGTACAATACACCAGTAATTAATTCGTATATCCCACAACCATTTTGGGTCGCATCTATTGCAGATGAGGCAAAACAATATGCCTTTAACGCTATACTCGGATGGGAAGATATAGACGAACCTCACAACAATTTAGCTGGATTACAAGGCGGTATCCCTGGCGAATACTATCACTTGCCGCAAGCATGGTATAACGCAATAAGTGGAGCAACAACACCAAGTGGTACAAATTTATTCCTAACAGAATTAGACTTAGACCGAGTACCTATACAATTCACATTCGCATATAATAATTTCCTAGCCAATATGACCGACATCGAACTGTATGAGAGCCGTAGTATTTTCCAAAGAATACTAATGCACAAAAATTTCTCACTCGTTGGCATAACACTACAGTCAACGCAGAGCAGAACTGCTGGAACGATGACTGTTGAGCCTACAATTGATGGTGTCAAGGTCGTGCCTGGAGATTTAGACTTGACACTTAATGGAGTCACAACAAACGATGCCAGAGCAGCGGTTGATCCAAACATAGCAGGATTAATTGGAGTAGCCGGTCAAAAAATAGGATGTATGGTAACAACAGTTGGGTGGACTCCTATACCGACCACAATACAAATTACAATTTTTGTCGTGTTCAACTAAGGAGGATTTATGCCACTTTTTGCACCTCCTAGTAGTTTAGGCTATTTTACCGTAACGATAGGAACAGAAGTGAGCGCAGTTGATAAGAAATTTATGTATCTAGGTTTTCCAGCAAATAATATCTTGCAACTAAAAGTATTTGCTGGTACATTGAGTGATACAAGTTATTACATCCCCTATGCTGGTAGCATAATATCATCAGTTGTTGCGGCAACATCACCAATTGCTGCCGGCACACTAATTATTAGGCCAACAATAAATGGAATACCGTTAGGCTCTGACCTGTTAGATGCCCAGCTTGATATTGTCAATACAATATTCCATGATAGAATAACGGCAGATGGAAATTTTCCATTCGCGGCAGACAGTTATATTGGATTACAGGCTACTTCTAGCATAGGATTATTACCAATTACGGACATACGAGCAAGTGTATATCTTAAACTAACAATACCATAAAGAAAGGACATTTATGAGCAATATAATAAAACCAACACCTGGTCAATATATTGCACCAGGGCCAGAGACAGTTAAAACAAAAGAAGTAGAGCCACAACCAACAACCCAATTGCCACAAAAGCCAGATGATGAGGAAATTGATAAGGTAAAAAAACTATACGGGCAGGCCACAACACAATTATATGACCTTATACTTGGTAATTCTACTAAACAAATAACCGACACTATCCAAGAAATCAAACAACTCAAGGAAAAATTCAAACAAGATGCGGAACAACTGAAGTTGCAATGCGTAGAAGATATTCAAAGAGTATGTGGGGAATATCAAGCAAAAATTGATAAACTTCAAGCCAGTTACGACAAATTCATAGTAGAAAATCAAAGAAACATAGATGAAACAATACGAAAAGAACTTGCGCCGGTGAATTTGGCAATAAAAGGAGTAGAAAAAAAAGAAATCGCAAACCAGGAACGGGTTAAGAAAGTAGCTGGGGTACTCGGTAAAGCATCGGAGCTATTAGGAGGTGAATAAAAATGTTTTCCTCCCAAAATAAAAATGACCAACCAGGCGTGGTATCAGAACCTAACGGAATCAAAGAAATCAACGCTAAGGAAATCAAAGCCAAAGGAACAGAGAAACAAGCGCCAGAAACAGAGGAAGCCAAAAAACAAAAGGTATCAACCGAAACACAAAAGAAGACCGTAAAAATCCACAAAAGTAGCAAAGGGCTAACTATATTGTGGGCAACAAACTGTCTTAGTATATTTTCTTTCGGTATCGTAAAAAACGCCGATATTGGAATTGGTGGCGTAAGCTATTTCATGTTCGGGTTAGCAATTAATGCTCTTGCAAAAGGCCAAATACTTGACTCAATCATCTTTATTGTAGCAAGCATATTTACCACGCTGGCAAAACATAGAATACCAGAAGGCCCCATTATCCAATACATTCGACAACCAACAGGAATAATTCTTGCAGACATACGCGAAGAAATAGAAGAAGCCAAAAAAACCTTCAGAGGTGAATAATGAGTAGCGTCAATACTTTCCTGCAAGAATTCGCAAATACTCCAGATTATACAAAAATCACACCAGCGCAATGGTCTGAATTCTTAATTTTCTATGGTAAAAATTACCATTTCCTTGAATGTAGAGCAAAGGGTGGCGAAGGATTTATTTTACTTGTCGAAGACTTGGAGCTATCTCGTTATGTAATACTCAAAATAACGCTTCCTCAGCAACAAGAAATAATCGAAGGGACAGCGAATTGGAAAGAATCTTCTATCCACGAAATGTCTAGTGGTTCATATTTTCGGAGCATAGATATAAAGTCACCAACTGAATTTGTCGCAAGGCTTAAAGAAGATAAGCCAATATCGAACTTTTTGAGAAAAAGGTTCACAAAACAAATAAGCAATCTGATACTACAAAGCAAACCAGGAGTATTGCCAGTAAAACAATTTAGAGATAATCTGTCAAATGAAATTAACCAAATACTGTCTGGCTCACAGCTTTGGCAACAAAACGAGTTTGAACCACTCATAGATGATGTTTTCAGGGAATGGCTTGGCAGCAAAGACATAAAAATAGATGATCTGCCAAAACTAAACAGAATATTGATAGAAAAAGCTTTCCCATCAGAAATCGCAGAAAGCAATAGCTACAAAACACTTAAAAAAGAAAGCGAGTTTGTAAAAAGGTTCAAGCGAGGCTGCAATCTACAAATTGCCATGCACGATATTATCATGGAGGAGGCACTTGGTGTTGGCTACATACCGGCAATCATTAAATTATGTGACCAACCAACTCTTTTTTGTGAAATGGAATATGTAAAAGCAGCCCATCTGATGGACTGGATAAAGTCTAATCCAGATATAAAAGACATTCTTGGTCTATTATACAAAATGCTCGTAATAATCGAAATTGTATTACATAGTCATGGTATTGTTCACTCTGATCTGAAACCAGACAATTGGCTGGTAATGCCAGATGGGAGACCATGTTTACTGGACTTTAACATTGCCAAAAACGTAGAGGCCCGCCAATCTAGCATCACCATAGTAAATGGCACAGTAAAACGGCTAGGTTCGCCCCTTTATGCGTCCCAAAATCAACAAACCAATGCGTCAGAAAGAACCTATAGGGATGATATCATAACGCTCGGTAGAACAATGCACTCAATGCTCAGAGGCCACGAGCCACACATACTGAAATATAGCAGGAATCGTCAAATAGACTATGACAAAGTATTTCCTGGGGATGCCCTTCAATACGACTTTAGAGAAATATTCCAAAAAGCAACCAAGGAAGAGCGGGGATATTATAAGACAATATCTGAATTTAGGGGTGATATTGAAAATATACTGTCGGCAATACAACTCGGTAAAACGCAACGCATTGAATCTAAATCACTCAATATGGAAGCATATGGTCAAGTTTGTGGAATATTCCCACAAGACAGCCTTCAAGATATTTTCCTAAAATGTATATTCTTAGCAAATATTATCATTGAGAAAGGAAAAAAATGAGTCTTTTTGCACCACCAATGGCTGGTTCGGAAGTACCAATAGGGGTATTGTTAGATTATGGCGGAAGCGTGGCCCCCGCTGGCTGGTTTCTATGTGATGGAACAGCCATATCCAGAACAGTATATGCCGACCTCTTTGGGGTAATTAGCACAAACTTTGGCCCAGGCGATGGTCTCACTACGTTTAATCTGCCAGATTGTCGGCTGAAATCAACCATTGGAGTTCAGGCTGGCACAATAAACCTAGGACAGTCAACTGGAAGCCTTAACCACATACACAGCACGCCAGCACACCAACACGCATCAGGAACACATCAACACGAAACAAATTTTACCCACATACCTAGTGCGGGATTCCCATTTGAGGGAATCTTTGGTATGACGGGCTTCTTTGGAATTGGAGCAACCCCTAGACCAATAGAAAAAGTAGTCAGGGTTGTAGATGGAGGAACAATAGGTTATAATCCAGCAGTCCCATTATCTGAGCCAGTAGACTTAACGGGCCCAGGAATTGGTAATACGAGTATAGATGGTGCAAGCACCAGTGGGGCCAGTAATCCCCCAGTAATTGGATGCAATAAAATTATCAAATATTAGACTTTCAAAACATAGGACACCCCTAGTACGCTTGAAGTCTC
>Ga0214473_10006463_pt1 | contig 13985 bp, 11 predicted proteins | sample RVTome_7_FD_203509 | JGI IMG/M metagenome (GOLD analysis project Ga0214473, IMG submission 203509) | Soil microbial communities from uranium-contaminated site in the Upper Colorado River Basin, Wyoming, United States - RVT98D197 | ecosystem: Environmental > Terrestrial > Soil > Contaminated >... | reverse complement strand
TGTCGTGGCGCTGGCTGATATCAACCTGGACGGGCGCGAGAACAACTTCGACATCGACCCCTTTGTGGAGTTGCTCGGGAAGTGAGCACTCCCGGGGTAAGAGATGGGAATCAAGCAAGACAACAACACGATGCGGTCGCAGCGGCGGCTGCGTTGAAAGGAAGGAAGAAACCATGACTCGCATGTTGGCATACACCACGCTGGCGCTGGCTCTGGTGCTCGGGACACACGCGGCGTCAGCCACCCACTACACGTTCCAGCCCAACTGGGGGCTGTGGGACAACCCTGACAACTGGGAGCCGTGGGGAACGCGCGACGGCGATGATGAGGCGACGATTCCGGGCGGGAAGGTCTGCGCGATCGAGAACCGCGACGAGGCGATCTGGAAGCTGAACATCGCCTCGCAAGCAGCCCTGGAGATCAACAACGACCACGCCCTGACGTTCTCCTCCGATCCTGGCAACCCCAGCCGCTTCAACCTGGACGGCTATCTGGAAGCGTTCCAGGGCGAAACCGGCCGACTGGTTCTCAACGGCAGTCTCACGGTCGGCGGCACGGGAAGGATAAGCACTACCAGCACCACCCACGCTGCGCATCGAGCGCGGCGGTGAGGATCTCGGGATCCGCATCACCATCGACGGCGTGACCGTCACCGGGAAGGTTACCTTCCACCGGATCAACGTCACCAACAACGGGACGTTCCTCGCCGAGCAGGTATTCGAGCTGCTGGAGTTGGGTGGCCCGCCAAATGATGTGTACGCCTGGGAGATCTTGGGCAGCGGGAGCTTCACGGTCTGGTCGGGAACGATGCGGTTCGGTTTCAGCCGGCCGGGGTTCACCGGCGCCTGGTACCTGCGCGCAGAGGAGGGCCGGATCATCCTGTCGGCCAACAATTCCTATTTCTGGGTCAACGCGATTCATCCGATCGTGCTCCAGAATGGAACGCTGCAACTGGACTACTTCTTCCGCACCACCGGCGGTATTGACTTTACGGGCGGCACGATCCGCGTGGCGCAGCGCACGGCGGCCATGTTTGAGAAACCGTAGCCGTTGGCGCGCCGGAGGCGGGTGTGCTCCCCGCCGATGGCTCCGCGGGCAAGACGCGTAGGATGCGGCAGGCGCCGGAATCCGGCGCCCGCCGGTGTGTTCGTGAAGACCCAAACAAGAACCCATCCGGCAACCCCTCTCCCTGTTGGGGAGGGAGTACGGGGAGGGTCGGTCCGCCTGCCGCGTCTCACCCCTCTCCCAACCCTCTCCCCAATGGGGAGAGGGGTTCTGATAGCGGCTTTTTGCCCGTGCAGGCGGTCTCTGCCTCGGTCGCGCGCTTCAGTGGCGCGTACCGCGTGATCATGAACAGCCACGTCAGCAGCACGCCGTATGTGAACGTCGGCGCGGCCAGGTGGTGCAGCCAGTCCGGGAGCTTCAAGTCAAACCGCTGCACGGGCCAGATCGTGAGCAGAAACACGATCAGACTCAGCGAGGCGAGGTCAACGCGCGACGGCCTCGGCACCCGCGCCACGACCGACACGATGAGCGCGAGCGGCAAAAGCGTCTGCACGCCATGATGCGTCCATGTGATAGGGCTACATAGCAACACAACGGGCACCGTCGCCGCGATGCACTCGGCCGTCGTCAGGCTCCGCCGGTTGCAGATCATCCAGGCAATCGTCGCGATCGTCAGCACGCCGACGCAGGCCCACGCAACCGCCCTCGCGACGCCGGGCCCCAGATCAATCCACGGCGTCGATCGGCCACCCTCGTGCGCGAACTCCACGAACGCATTCGTGAGATAGCCCCGCAGGCTGACGTTATTCCACGTGAGGTCGCCACTGAGCCGCGCCAAATTCGCCCGCCACTGCGCCAAAGAGCCGTCGGGCAGCGGCAGCGCGGCCACCCCGATCAGACCGATGGTGACTACAACCGCGACCAGCAGTGCCTTAAACTCCCGTCGCACGAGCAGCACGATCAGGTACGCACCCGGCGTCAGCTTCGCCACGGTCGCCAGTCCCAGCCACACGCCGGCCTGCACGGGGTGGGCACGCTCCAGCGCCCACAGCCCCGCCGCCAGCAGCGCGACCACCACCATGTCGAACTGCCCCCAGCGAAAGAGTTCGCTCACCGAGCTGCTGAGCAGGAACGCGAACGCGACCAACACGGATACCGGCGACCCGACCGGGCATCCGACGATGCGACAGACCAAGAGCAGCGCACAGGTCGCGAGAGCGAACTGAAGCAGCGTCCACGCGACCTGCGCGATCTCCAGCGGCCAGTGCGAAAACACATAGGCGACGCCCAGCGTCGGCGGCGGGTAAACATAGGGCACCAGCGCCTGCCGCCCGGGCAGCGGGACGTTTCGGGCAACCGTGGCCGCGTCGTATGGGTTGATATCCATTCGAAGCGCGCGCCCGGCGGCGTAGTACGCGCGGAAATCCAGCAGGTAGTTGCGCAGCGGTGCCACCACAGCCAGGTTCAGACCCACGCCCGCCCACAGGATCACGACGACGAGCACCCCCGCCGGAGTTCGTCGGTCAGCGGTCGGCCAGTCGTCGTTGCAGGCGCGTAGCATGTGGACACTCGGGCGCTGGGCGACGCTCACCGGCGTCCGTCCTCTCACCGCACCACAGCGCTGCGGACTTAGTGGTTTATCGGAATCCCGCCCACAGGTCTTCATCCCCCAGGCGTGCGGGCGCGCCGTGCGACGTCGGAAACAGCAGATCGTTTCGCGATCCGAGCCGCGACCGTCAGGGAGCGGTTTCCCGCGAAGCCCAACGGGTCCGTTCCCTCACGGTCGCGGCTCGGAATGTCGGACTCCTTGCGAGCCAGAACGCTATGCCGACACGACGGGCAGCGCGGGACAACGGCGCGGGGCACTGATCGGCCGGTAGTACTGGTCGCGCTGCTGCGGGGTCCAGCCCGCGTCAGAAATCAGCCGGCGGATTTCGGCCTCCGTCATTCGGTACGTCGTGCCCGCCGCCGACACGACGTTTTCCTCCATCATCACCGAGCCCATGTCGTTGGCGCCGTAGAACAGCGCGAGCTGACCGATCTTCGGCCCCATCGTCACCCAGCTCGACTGGATGTTCGGGATGTTATCGAGGTACAGCCGCGCGATGGCCAGCATAACCAGGTATTCGTGCGCGTCGGCGAGCAGCAAGTGCTTCCCGTCGGGGACGGGACGACGGGAGCGTCCGAGTGCAGAATGTTCTTGCGTCCCCGCGCCCGCGTCGGTCGCTGCCCATTCTGCACTCTGCACTCCGCATTCCTCATTCACCGGCCGCTTCTTCCAGCGGCCCAGCGGCGTGTTCTCCGGCTGGAACGGCCAGTGGATGAACGCGATGAAGCCGCCGGTCTCATCCTGGAGGTCACGCAGGCGGCGCAGGTGTTCGATGCGCTCGGGGATCGTCTCGATGTGGCCGAACATCATCGTGCAGCTTGTCTTCATGCCGAGCCGATGCGCCTCGCGCATCACCGCCAGCCACTCATCCGTGAGCGTCTTGCCCTGGCCGATTTTGCGGCGAACACGATCGACGAGAATCTCGCCGCCGCCGCCGGGGATCGTGTCCAAGCCGGCCTCGCGCAGCCGCATGAGCACGTCGCGCAGCGGCATGCGGTAGGCCTGGTGGAAGGCCCAGATCTCCGGCGGACTGAACGCGTGAATGTGCAGCGTCGGGTAGTGGCGCTTGATGAAACGCAGCAGGTCGAGATACCACGCAAACGGCAGACCCTGGCCGCTGGGATGCTGCGCGTCTGGCACCAGCCCGCCCTGCATCAGGATTTGCGTGCCGCCGATGTCGAGCAGCTCCTCGATTTTCTGCGCGATTTGCTCATAGCTGAGGATGTACGCCTCGGGGTGGCCCGGCTGGCGGTAGAAGTTGCAGAAGATGCAGCGCGCCGTGCAGACGTTGGCGTAGTTGATGTTGCGGTCGACAACGTAGGTGCGGTACGCCTCGAGGTGCAGCTCCGTCAGCCGCGCGAACGCCAGCCGGCCCAGCTCGTGGATCGAGGCGTGCGCGTACAGCTCCGCCGCCTCGTCGTCGCCAAGGCGGGCGGAGGTCCGCAGCGGTGCCGTGAACATCGTCATCGACTCACCATCCCGGCCGTCGCGACACGCGATCGCCGGGGGGATTGCGCCAGCAGGCACGACGAGGTCGCCGGTGGCGCACCGGGCAGTTCGGGCGCCGGCACATTCGCCACTATATCGCCGCACAACTCCTCCCGTCTGCCGGGCGTATCTCCGCGCTCGGAATTTCAAAAGGGCTGAAAAACGAGCGTATAACCCCTCTCCCCGTTGGGGAGAGGGTAGGGAGAGGGCTCAAAAGGGCGCGGACTCCGACCCCCCCCAACCCCTCCCTTGGAGGGAGGGGCGTCGTGGGATAGGTTCTAGGCTCTCGAGCGCCGGAGCGCGCCATTCGCGGACCGGTCGGCGACGAAGTGGGAGCGCGCCCCAACCCGGAAAGAAAAACCGGGGCCGCTCGTCTTGGAGCGACCCCGGCTTGCTTGCCACGACAATGCGTTTGAGCCACCGACGAGGCAGCGCTGCGCCTGGCCAGGCCCGGCGCCGCGGCGACCATCGCGCGGGATGCGTTGGGCATACTGTCCGGCTGACATGTTTCCGCTTGGATTCATGGCCTGACAACGCGACTCAGCCAAGCGCGCGTCCCTGGCGGGCGCCCGCTTGCGGCGCCCGCCGGGGAACGGCTACCGATCTTGCATTACGTCTTCTTCACCGTCCGTCGGGCTACGGCCGCGTGAAAACGGCGCTCTTGCCGCCGGCCACTCTGATCTTTCCGCCGCTGAACGTCAGCGGGCCGGTGGTGCGGAACGAGTTGTTCAGCTCGACGGTACCACTCGTAACCTCGACCGAGTGCAAGGCGTTCGCCCAGCCGGTAGTGTTTTCTTGCGCCACCAGTTCAATGATTCCACCCTGAACCTTCCACGAGCCGGTGAACCCGGCCGTGCTCTGGAGGAACCGTATCGTTCCTTGCGGGTCCGCGGTGAAATCGCACTTGCCTTGAATCTCGATGCCCGTGCCGATTGCGAGACCGATCTCCATGGGACCATACAAGTCGTTGACGTGGAAACGGCCGTGTCTCAGGTTCGTTCTTACCTTGATGCCTCCCTCGAGCAGGGGTCGCGGGGGCTCGTCGTCAGCGTCCCCGAAGCTGAGCCACCGGCCCGCGGCGCCGGTGATAGAGAGCCAGTTGTTGCCGAGCGCGGCGGCGATTCTACCGGTCCCGTTGATCGCCAGGTCGCTGTCCAGGCGCAGCTCGGCGTTCTGCAGAGCCAAGATCTGGCCCGTAAGGGTACTTCCTAGACCGTCCGGGTCCATCGTAAGAACAGTGTTGTTGATCACGAGGGTCCCGGCGACGATGAGCTGCCGCACTTCCGCGTTGTAGCGGATGCGGCAAGTCCGGGCGATGGGGATCTCCGCCGTGTCGCCCCGCGTCGGCGGCCCGCCGACCGGTCTCCAGTTGTAGGGGTCGTCCCAATAACCGTCCTCTCCGAATAGCGGCTGAAACGTGAAGTAGCGTCCCTGCGCGGACGCAAAGATGCTGCCCAGGAGCAGGATCGGCAGCGCGATCAGGATTCGGTTCATGTGTGTCATGGTGTCTTTTCCCTTTCCGCCATGAACACCGTGAGTGTTCAGCGGTTTTATACGTCAGCCTCTCGGGGCGGGTCTGGGACCCGCCCGAAACGTCATCACTTCGTAAGCAGTTTCACGAACGGGTCGATGTCGAAGTTGTTCACTTCGCCGTCCAGGTTGACGTCGCCGAGCGTGCGGTCGCACTCCGGAAACCGCTGCTCGTACGCCCCGGGATCGACCAGCGCCAGTACGAACGGGTCGATGTCGAAGTTGTTCACCGCCCGGTCGCAGTTCAGGTCGCCCAAGGGCAGACGCTTCATGAGCTTGATGTTGCCTTCCGGCGGCTTGCCCGCTTGCCAGACGAAGTCGCCCCGGTCGTTGATGTCGCCAATCGAGTTCCAGAACGGGTCGCTCGTGATCTGGTAGAACTTCCCGTCCCGATAGAGCCAGACCTGCCAGAGCTTCGTGTCCTGGTGCCAGCGGTGGAACAGGATGTCGCCGTCGCCGCGGTTGTTGAGTGCGGGCGCGCCGCCCCAGTCGGTCAGAAGGCGGGTCTGCCCTTGTTTCCAGATGGCGATGCCGTCTTCCCAGGTTGGCGGCTGGTCGTGGATCCACGCAACCACGCGCCGATTGTTGATCTGCGGCCAGCGGTCGGCGCCCTGGTCACCAGTGAGGGGCTGGATTACGCCCTCGGAGTACAGCATGACCTCCGACGTATAGTCCGGCCAGGGATAACAGAAATTGTAGCGCGTCCAGACCACGTCGCCGAGGTCGTTCAGGTGCGCTACCTGGTTACTCCGCCAGCGCTCACTGAGGCGTCGCATCCCGCCGTCGTCGAGGAGCCAGACGTCGGCGTCCATCTCGCGGCAACCTCCACCGATTATCTTGCTCCATGTGATCCAACTGTGGTTGTTGATGCCGTCAGAGTAGTCGCGCACGTCGTCGTACGTGATACGTCTGAGTTCACCGTTGCGCCAGTGCACGATTTCGAAGGCATTGCTGGTGTTGGGCACGGTCGCGCGGGTCCAGACAATCTCGCCCGCGTCGTTGATCGCCGGGAAGGCGTCAGCAAGATAATCGTCGGTCAGGCGCTGGAGAACACCATTGTCCCAGAGATATATCTCCGCGGTGTTCCCGTCGTACGGGTCAAACCAGCGCGAGAAGACCACATGCCCACGGTTGTTGATGCGCGGCCAGTCGTTGAAGTACGCGTCGCGCGTGATCTCGACGACTTTGTCATACCCCGGCGGCACGTTCTGGGCGCCCGTGCCGCTGGCCCAAGTAACTACTATAAACGTCACAACCGCGACGCGCCCTGGCATTGAACACTCTCCTTTACGCAACGACATGGCAGGCTTGGCTCCGGCGGCGCTCAAGGCGCTGTGGTGATCTGCGCACCGCCCGCGATCGTGACCTCCACGGCGCTGGCGGACTGAATCTGCAACTCGCTGAGATGCAGCACCGCACCCGGGTCGGCGGCGCCGAAGTTCACGTTCCAGCCGATCGTGGCATTCTGGATCGTCGCGTTCACGAGGTTGATGCTCCACGGATCGGGATGGCTGAGCACCGCTGGGATGATCGCGGTGTCCGTGCCCTGGCTCGGCCAGCACGGCGTCATATCTTCCAGGTCCCAGTTGGGACAGTAGTCCCAGCGGATGTTCGCGCCTCCGCCGCCGTCCCAGGTGTACGTCAGGCCGAGTGCCAGCGCGGCACACAGCCCCATCAAGAAAACACCAGTGATTCGTAATCTCCGAGCCATAACTGGCCTCCTTTGAAAGTATACCACACCTCGCCGGCCGACACCACACGGTGTCGAGTTTCCCGGCGAATTCCTCTATTCCCGCGCGCGCCGAGATCGTCCACGCGCTCCGTTGGAGACCGCTCCCTCACGGTCGCGGCTCGGTTCGCGGCGCACCTTCCCTGCATCGCGCGCTGCGCCGTCATGTTGAGCGGCGCCGCGCCGGCGCGCTACTTCCTCTTTCCCCTGGCCAATCCCTGGCCGTGCGGAACTGCGGAACTGCGGAACTGCGGAACTGCGGAACTGCGGAACCGCGCTGCCCGCCGCCGCTCAGGACCGAACCGTACGTTCGCCTCGCGGCGTCCGGGGCCACCCGCACCCCCGCGCTATCCGCACTTTCTGTTCCCCGTCGTTTCCTCCGCGCTTCCCTTCACTTGCCGGGCGGCCGGCTTGTCGCTCGGGTCCCCGCCCTCCGACAATTAGAATATACAGCGCCTTTGAGCCACTGTCAAATAAAATCTGTTCACGTTCAGTTGAAGGCCCGTTTGTCCCTCAGGTGAATACCTGAGGTCGTGCGCCGTTCGCCACGTGCCAAAGCGGTTTATAGGCCCCAAAAAAGAATTTTATAGTCGTTTACTGGCCCCCCGCCAGGTCACGGGCGCACCCCATGGGGTACTGCCGCGGTCGCTCGGGCCCAGAGGATGTTGGCGCCTTTTGGCACGAGCCCGGCCTCGGCGCAGAGCTTCGCGAATCGCTTCGCACCCGCGCGCGCGCGTTCGTCCAACGTGTAGCGCATGCAGCGCGTCAGGTAGTGCTCCGCCAACTCGACGGGCCAACCCAGGCGGGGACCATGTTTCGCGGCGATCTCGCTCGCCCGCGCGACGCCGCGGTCCCGGGCGCGCGCGAGCAGATCGTCCAGCGTTCCCCGGCCGGCGAGGCCGCTGGCTGCTACGGGTCCCGGCGACGCTGGGCCAGGTGCGAGAGAGGCCCACACGGCGAACACGAACGGCAGGCCGGTCAGCTCGCGCCACGCGCTGCCGAGATCGAGCTCGTATGCAAACTCGCCACGATGGGGACTGACGACCTTGTCGCCGATGAGCAGCACGCAGTCCAGGCCGGCGGCGTCCTGCTCGTCAGGGTGAATCGCTTGCAGCTCGAGCGCCCGGCCGAACTGCTGCCGCCAGATGAGCTGCGCCAGCGCCACCGACGTGTGCGAATCGGGATCAACCCACAGCGTTTCGATCTGTTCCGGCGGCACGCGCGACAACACGCGTACCGTAAGCGTCTGCCCGTCGCAGCCGATGCAGGCGTCCGACACGACGCGCAGCCGCCCGCCGGCTCGCAGCACGTCAATCAGTGGCACGAGGGCCACGTCGACCTCGCCGCGCAGCAGCCGTTGCGGCAGCGCCGCGGGCACGTCGAAGACGCACTCGATGTCCGCGTGGTCCGTCAGCCCCTCGACGAGCGGACGGGCATTCAGGAACGATACGACGCCGAGTCGCAGCACAACGGGGTCTCACCTAGCGTGTTGTTTCTCCAGGACCACAAGTATAATTCTCCCGGGCACGGGCGCGGACAGCGCGCCCCCGCCGTCGCGGAACTTTCAGAACGGGTGAAAAAGGCGTCGCGCCGCACGCGGGGCGCGGGCCGGCAGGGGCGACCTTGAACACGGGTCCTTGCAGAAGGAGGTCTTGTATGAACCCCAAGCGAATGTTCACACGCGCGGTTTTCGCGCTGCTGGCTGCCGCCGGCCTGACTGCACCGTCCACGGCGGCAGACATGGCCGGCCTCGTCCCCAGGGACGTGGTGCTGTATGTCGGCTGGTCGACGGCCACGGGCGAACCGTGCCCGCTGTTGAGAATGGCGCGGGCCGTCGTTCACGCCCCCCTGGTCGCGAAGGGAATGGGCGGCGACGCCGCGGTCGCGCAGCAAGCACTCGACCTGATGGAATTGTGTGCGCGCCACGATGGGGCGGCGGTGCTGCTGTCCCCCGAGGCCGACGAAGGCCCCACGCTGAACAAACTCGGCCTGGTCATCGCGGCCGGGGCCGACGCGAACCGGCTGGAAGAGGCACTCCGCACTTTGGCACAGTCCGTCACCCGCTCGCCCGAGCCGCCGGGCAGCGTCACCGTGGACGGCGTGACGTTCCACCAGCTCGTGCTGCCGAACGGACAGAAACTGCTGTGGAGCGTCCACAGGGAGCACCTGGTTGCCGCGGCGGACGAGTCAGCGGCGCGGCCGCTGCTGGCCCGGCTGAACGGCCAGGGCGAAACGCTGGGGGATCATCCCGAGATCAGCACGGCGCGGTCCCGCGTGCAGCCGGCCAACTCGGGCGGTTCGCTGACCGTATTCGGCCATTTTGCGCCGCTCCTGTCATGGCTGTCGAAGCTCGACGCGCCGGACGAAGGTGAAGACGTTTCACCCCAACAGGTGATCGCGGCGCTCGGCCTGGACGCGTTCAAGTCCTTCTACCTGCACTTCGACCACGCCGACTACGGGCAACGCCTGTCGTTGTACGTGCACGTGGAAGGCACGCAGGGGCTCGCGCGGCTCTACAAGCAGAAGCCGCTCGCCGACGACGACCTGCGGGTGGTGCCGAAGGATGCGTTCTGGGCCACCGTCGGCAATCTGGACCTCGCCGACCTGTGGCAGGAAGCGCTGCGCGTGATCGAGCGGATCAAGCCGGACGCGGTGCCGGTGGTGCAGGCTGGGGTCGCGACGGCGGCGCAGTTCCTCGGGTTTTCGCTCACGGATGACCTGCTGCCCGCGCTGGGCGATACGTGGGCCGTCTACGATGCGCCGGCCCATGGCGGTCTGCTCATCACCGGCATCGTGGCTGTGGCGGAGGTCAGGAACGCCGAGGCCGTGCAGGGCATGCTCGCGCGGCTCGTCGAGCTGCTCACGCCGCTGGCGGCCACGAAGGAGATCACCCTTCAAGAGAAGGAACTGAAGAGCGGCCCGCACGTGGTGCACTACGTGCTCATCGGCGGCTACCCGGTCCCGGTCGCGCCTGCGTGGGGCTTCGTCAATAACCGCTGGATCTTCGGCCTGAATCCGCAAAGCGTGGCGGTGGCGATGAAGCAGGCGGACCCGCGGACCCGTGGCGAGAGCCTGCTCGATCAGCCTGACTTCAAGGCCGCGCGAGCCCTGCTCCCGAAGGAGCTGACGAGTGTCGGATACGCCGACGCGCGCTCCTCGTACCGCACGTGGTACGCGCTGAAGCACTTGGCGCAGACCGCCGTGGCGTCGCTCAGCGCCGGGACCGCCCAGGCGTACGACCTGGGCGCTGTACCCACGCTTCCGGAGGAGATCGGCAGCGTGCGGAACTCGGTCTGGGGCTACGGCGTGGATGAGCACGGCGTGCTCTGTCGCGGCGTGGGCAGCTCCGGCGTCGGGTTGTTGCTGGGCGGCGACCCGACTGGGCTCGCCGGCGTCGCGCTGACCACGTCGATCCTGCTCCCCTCGCTGTCGCGGGCGCGCGAGCTGGCCAAACGCGCGGTCTGCGCTGCGAACCTGCGCGGCATCGGGCAGGGCTGCCAAATCTATGCCGATGACCATGAGGATGCGTGCCCAGCCGAACTGGCCGAGCTGGTCAAGGCTGGGATGGCGTCGCCGAAGATGTTCGTCTGTCCCAGCTCGGGCACGACCGAGACAGAGGTGACCGCGCTTCTCCAAGGTCGCCCGGGCCAGTTGTCGTACACCTACATTGCGAAACAGAACATTCGCAGTGACCCGCGCAACGTGCTGGTCTATGAAGACCTCTCGAATCACGACGGCGAGGGCGGCAACGTGCTCTTCGTCGACGCGCACGTCGAGTTCCTCAAACCGCCCCGCTACCAGCAGGTGATCCGCGACACCTACCAGCGACTCCAGCGCGAGGCGGAGATGCCGCCGGAGTTCAGGGAGTGAGGCGCGTCGCGCCCGGTACCCGGCCGCTGGCGGGAAGAAAGGAAACACGATGGCGCCTTGGATAGACAACATCAGGGACTGCCGAGCTACTCGGTCGGATGGCTGAGGGTTCATGACCTATCCCGTAACCCCTCTGCCCGTTGGGGAGAGGGTAGGGAGAGGGACTAGAATGCCGGCGATTTCGACCCTCCCCCAGCCCCTCCCTGGGAGGGAGGGGGGTTGTGGGATAGCTTCATGACGGAAGACTGGCGGCGGCAGGCCGGGCGCGTTCGGCCTGCTCCACGGCAATAAGGGAGACCACGATGCCCAAGGTAGGAGTGCTGCTCTCGGGTTGCGGGTTTCTGGACGGCGCGGAGATTCACGAGGCGGTGCTGACGCTGCTGGCCCTCGACCAGCATCAGGCCACGATTATCTGCTGCGCGCCGAACATTCCACAAGCCGCGGTCGTCGATCACCAAACGAAGGATACGACCGGCGAGACGCGCAACGTCCTCAAGGAGGCCGCCCGGATCGCCCGCGGCGAAATCCGCGACGTCGCGACGGTGAAGGTCGCCGATCTGGACGCGCTGATTCTGCCCGGCGGCTACGGCGCTGCCAAGAATCTGTGCACGTTCGCCGACGAGGGTCCCAACTGCACCGTCGATCCCGGCGTGTCGCGGCTGGTCGGCGACATGCTCGCACAGCGCAAGCCGATCGGCGCGATCTGCATCGCCCCGGCGCTGGTCGCCCGCGTGGCCGGGCAGCGCGGCATCAAGGCCAAGCTGACGATCGGCAACGACGCCGGCACCGCCAAGGCGATCACCGCCATGGGCGGTGTGCACGAGAACCGGCCCGTCACCGACATCGCCGTCGATGAGGCGAACAAGATCGTGACCACGCCGGCCTACATGCTCGGCCCAGGCCCCGCAGCGGTGTGGGAAGGCATCCGCAAGCTCGTCGACCAGGTGCTGCGCATGGTTTAAGTGCGGTGGCGGTCGCAGCAACCGCCCTAGCTTGTTGCCTGCCCTTCGTGCCTGCGTGCCTCCGTGCCTTCGTGCCTTACGGCTTGGTCAGCAACTTCACAAATGGGTCGATGTCGAGGGTAGCGCCGGCGTCCCGCTGGGTGGGGTGGGCGTCTCGCCGGGTGGGGTGGGCGTCTCGCCCGCCTGGCGCCGGGATTCGCGGGCCGAAGGCCCACGCTACCCCCGGCTGCCGTGCGCCGTTGACGCTGAGGCCCACGCGCGTTATCCACCGGGCATGTGCCGCAAAGCAGCCCAGGGGAAACGGGCGCCCCCGCGGAAATCCGGCCCGCCCGCCGCCGCACCGGTCGGCCACCCGTCGGCGTTGGTGGACACGCGGATCATCTACTGCGGCGGCTGCCTCGACCAGCTCTCATCCGAGCCGCGACCGTGAGGGAGCGGGTTGCCTTGCGTCCCCAGGCCGCCAAGCGGGCCGCGTTGACGCGTCAGCGCGCGCGTCTTACGCTTTTCGCATGGCCCGCAGAGCGGCACGGCAGCGTGCGTCGCAAACGAAGGTCGGCAGGACGACCGGCCGGCGTCTCCGCGCGTCCCCGCCGGCCGTTGGCGTGTAGCCGTCGGGCTCCGTCCCGGCCGTCGCCGAGTTCGATCGCAACCACCCGGAGAATGTCGAACCGATGACAGGTCGCTCGTGCGAGAATGCTCGCTCGTACCCTCGCGCTCGCGCGCCTTCCCGGAAGTGACGGACCTAGACCTTCTGGCCCTTGGTCGCAGCGAGCTTGGCCTGGCGCTCCGCCAGGCGTGCTGGGTTCACGTAAAAATGAACGAACATGAGATCGACGATGTCGAAACACCAGTCGAGTCCCTGTTGATCAATCTTCATTTGGGCGCCGCTGGCCGCATACCACGGATGTGCTGCCTGATTTCGGCCGGCCAGAAGTCCCTCGCTCTGCTCCTTGATCGGCTCCGGCAGGTCGCCGGCCTTTACGGCTGCGCTGATCTGTGCGCCGAGCGTCGAGGATTTGTCCGCTCCGCACCTGGCGACCAAAATGTGGCTCGCGCAGCGGCCGAGCAGCATGGCCGCAGCCTGGAGGCTGTGCGGCTCACAGGCGACCGCCTCGTCGTAGTCCTTGGCCAAGTCCGGATCAGCGGAGTGGACTTCGTTGGGGGCCAGGTCGCGATAAGGAGCAATTGGGTAGACGACCGCGCCGGAGACGCGCAGGCCGCTTTGCGACTGACGCGCGTAGTGCACGATGGGGTAGCCACAACTCAGGCAGTGGGCCACCTCGATCTGATGGTTCATTCCCGATTTGTCATGCGGCCAACCGATCGCTTTTTCGCCAACTGCAAACGCACAGGCCCTCCCCTTGCAGTGGGGGCAGTCCATCAAGTCGTGGTGGCCTGGAAACGTCATCGACTCGGCGGCTCCTGTTCGTATCGCTCGTGAGGCCAGGATTATCTGCCGCTGCCCCCGGCCCTGTCCAGGTCTCGCGGCGCTTGTTGCGCATCGCCACGATCGGTCAGTAGCCGTAGTCGCGTAGGCTGGGCTGAGCCTGCGAAGCGCGCCTATTCGGGCGGGGCCCCTTGAGCGTCCGATGAGCATTGCTGGGCCTCGTCAACTCGGCGCAGCCTACATTCTGCATGCGCCATTCGCGGCCTAGGGCCTGGCCGTCACCTGGACGATGTCGCTCCAGTCGCCGAAGGGCTGGTCGTCGTCGCGGCAGCGGGCGCGGTATTGGCGGACTTCGGGCTGGCCGGGCACGAGCGGCGGACGGGCGTCCAGGTCACCCGACGCCAC
>Ga0214473_10006461_pt1 | contig 13992 bp, 12 predicted proteins | sample RVTome_7_FD_203509 | JGI IMG/M metagenome (GOLD analysis project Ga0214473, IMG submission 203509) | Soil microbial communities from uranium-contaminated site in the Upper Colorado River Basin, Wyoming, United States - RVT98D197 | ecosystem: Environmental > Terrestrial > Soil > Contaminated >... | reverse complement strand
CGGTCAAGGCAGCGGGCTTCATTCAGTGCCGCGGGGCCCCACCCCCGCGGCTCTCGCTGCGCGACTCGCTCGACGTTTCACGGCTGACTCGCTCGCGCTCCGCTCGGGCTGAGGGCTCCATAGGATGTCGCAGACGGCGCGGTGAAGATTCGCGGCGACGAGGTCCGGTTGGCGCAGCCAGCTCCGCGCCTGGTAGCCCAGGTTCCCCTCTCCATCCCCCGTCCGAACCAGCGCCGCTCGCGCGCCGACGCTCCAGGCCGTCTTCAGGTCGCTTTCGTTGTCGCCGACCATCCACGATCGCGAAAGGTCGCAGCCGAGCTCCTTCGAAGCACGGAGCAGCATCCCCGGCTTCGGCTTCCGGCACTCGCATCCCTCGTCGGGCCGGTGGGGGCAGTAGTAGATCCCATCGAGGGCGGTTCCGGCGGCTTCGAGAAGCCGCTGAAAATCCGTGTGGATCGAAAGCAACATCTCTTCCGAGAAATACCCTCGACCGATTCCCGATTGGTTCGTGATCATGACGGCGAGGAACCCTTCGTCCCGGATCGCGCGGATGGCCTCGACCGTCCATGGGAAGAGCGTGAACCGGCTTGGATGGCTCACGTAACCGACGCCCTCGTTGAGGGTGCCGTCGCGATCGAGAAATATCGCGGGCTTGCCGGTCACGAGAGCCGTGCCTCCACGGGAGCGAGGCGCATCGCCTCTTCGTACACCCGCGAAACCCCGACTCTTTCCATGCAGCGGTGGTCGATCGGGCAGTCGCGGTGGAGGCAGGGACTGCACTCGACGGGCTCGCGCACGAACCTCGCCCTGGGCCCGAAGGGTCCTGTCTCGCTGGGGTCGGTCGGCCCGAAGACCGCGAGCGTCGGAATCCCGAGAGCGGCCGCGAGGTGCATCGGCCCGGAGTCGTTCGAGAGGAAGAGCGAAAGCTCGGAGAGGACGCCGATGAGCTGGCCGAGCGAGGTCTTTCCCTGGAGCATGAGAGGAGGCTCGTCGAGTGCGGCCCGAACGCCATTGGCCAGAGCGCTCTCGGACGCGCCTCCGAGGATCACGACGCGGGCGCCCATCGCGGCCGCGAGCTTTTCCATCACCTCGCCGAAGCGGGTCGCGCTCCAGATCTTCGCGCGGCTTCCGCTGGCGCCCGGGTGAACGCCGATGAGGGTCGTTTTCCCGTCCCATCCTTCGCGCTCGAGGAGCGCTCGGGCGCGCTCCTTCTCGGCCTCGCTCGCCTTCAAGCTCACGTCCGGAGTCGAGGCGCGAAAACCGAGGCCGCTCATGAGCTCGAGGTAGTAGTACGCCTGATGGCGGCCGAAGGGACGCGGTGCCGGTGGCACTTTTCGCGTGAGAAGAAATCCTCGGCTCTCCGTGGCATACCCCCAGCGCTCGGGGATTCCAGCGAAACGCGTGAAAGCGGCGGCACGGAAGGCATTCGGAAGAAGAAGGCAGGCGTCGAAGCCCTCGGAGCGAATCCGCCGCGCGGCGCCTCGAAGGCCCGAGAGTCCGCGGTCGGACCCGCGAGGATCGTAGCCCAGAGTGGCGTCGACCTCACCGATGCCTTCGTAGAGCTCGGCAAGCGACGGACGCGTGAGGGCGACGATGCGCGCCTCGGGGCGCTCCCGTCTCAAGACTCGCACCGCGCCGAGAGACATCACGGCGTCGCCGATCCAGCTCGGAGCGAAGACCAGAATCGACTCGCGGCTCACGTAAGAGCCGCCTCGACGCTTTCGTCTGGGCTTTTTGACTTGGCCGCCTGGGCTTCCGGCGAACGAAGAGTGGTTTCCTTTTCCTCCGGAGGCCTCGTGCGCCACCGCCGATGCATCCAGAGCCAGCAGTCGGGCGCCCTGCGGATGTGGCTCTCCTGGATGCTCGCGAGCTTCTGGGTCACGGCGGCGACGGCGGCGTCGCGATCGAGATCTCGATAGGGCTCGAAATCGATCGGGCTCTCGTAGACCGCGCGATAGCGTCCTCCGGGAAGCGGATAGCAGAACGCGGGAAGGAGCGCCGCCCCGGTCTTCAGCGCAAACCAGCTCGCGACCCCGGTCGTGGCCGCTTTCTGCCCGAAGAAGTCGACGAAGACCGCGTCCTGGAGGTGGACGTTCTGGTCGGTGACGATGGCAACGCTCTCGCCATCCCGCATCAGCTCCCGCATCTGTCCCAGGGCGCGATTCTTGTAGACGACCTCGTTGCCGGAAATGCTCCGGATCTCCTCGAGCCACCGGTTGAGGTAGGGATTGTCCTGCTCCCGGGCCACGAGGTGGAGTTTTCCCAGACGGTAGCCATGGGCCACCCCGTGGAGCTCCCAGTTTCCGAAGTGAGCCGCCACCAGAATGACGCCCTTGCCGCGGCGCCGGGCCTCTTCCAGTCGCTCGATCCCCTCGAACTCGAACCGGGGCTCGAGCTCCTCCCACGTGGGACGCCCGAGGGTTAACATCTCGAAGAGCATGGCCCCGAAATGCCGGAACGCGCCCTCGGCGATCGCCTGCTTCTCCGCGAGGCTCTTTTCGTCGCCGAACGCCATATCCACGTTCGCGAGCGTGATCTTCCGGTGGCGGGCGTCGAGCGCGTAGACGAGGCTTCCTAGAGAGCGCCCGATCGCGAGCCGCGCGGCGTGGGGAAGACATCTCGCCGTGGCACCGACGGCGCGGGTGACGAGGTACTCGGTGAGGTGTTTCATCGGCGCAGGGTTCAACCCAAACACGAAAGAATAACACCGAAGCCGGGACGGGGAAAAAGAGGCTTCACGGCCGCGGGAGCCGCGCGAGAAGAGCCTCGAGAGTGGACCGGTCGAGGATCTCGGTCTCGATTCGAATCACATAAAGAGGAACCGCCGGGACCGCAACTGGTTCGAATGCCATCTTCACCGCGTCCTTCCCCGTGGTGAGGAGGGCTACCGCCCCCTTCCCCTTCGCCTTTTCCGAGAAAGCCTTCACTTCCGCCGGATCCCACCAGTGGTGATCGCGCCGCATTGCGCTGAAGACGACGCGCGCCGGGATCGATTCCAGGACTCTCTCGGGCCGCGCGACCCCCAAGAGAACCCCGACCGGTTGGTCCCGGAAGCTCTCGGCTCCGAGCGTTTCCGAGCCGTCCAATGGAGAAAAGCCCACGAGCCGATTTCGCGTGCGGATCGTGGGAAGCTCCGGCCGCGCGCGCGCTACGAGGCGGCTCAGATCCTCGTTCGGAGCGTCGTCACTCCACCTTGTCCAGACGACGGCGTGGGCGCGCGAGAGACTCTCGAGCGGCTCGCGAAGCCTCCCGCGTGGAAGGAGCCTCATACTCGCAACCGGCTCGCGCGCGTCGAAGCACACGAGGTCGAGATCGCGGTGGAGCCGCCGGTGCTGGAATCCGTCATCGAGGACGAGCACGTGCGGACCGAGCTTCTCGAGCAGCTCACGACCGACGGCGGCGCGGTCCGGCCCGACGGCGACGGCGAGGCCGGGAGCTCCGCCTGCCAGCTCGAGAGGCTCGTCGCCGGAGTCCTCGGCCGAAGCGAGAATGCGATTTCCATCGGAGACCAGAACGAAGGGGGATTGCGACCGCCGGCCGTAGCCGCGAGACAACACCGCGACGGGCTCGCCGCGGCCGAGGAGCTCTCGGGCGAGAGCCGCGACGAAAGGAGTCTTGCCGCTTCCCCCGACGCTGAGGTTCCCTACGCTCACGACCGGCACGGGAAGCTTCGCCGAAGCCTCGGGGTTACGGTCATAGTGCCGGTTCCGAAGGGAGACCCCGGCTCCATAGAGCCACGACAGCGGAGCGCCGAGAACGCTCAGGGAAGTAGCTCCTTCATCGCCGAAACCGTGCGATTCGTCGCCCCGCGGTTTTCGGCCACGACGGCCTGTGCTTTCCTCGAGAGCTCCTCGCATCGTTCGCGGCGCGCGAGGAGATCGCGTAGAGCGCTTTCGAGCTCGGCCTCGTTCCTCACCTCGATGGCCGCCCCGGCGTCGAGAAAGATCCGCGCGACGTCCGCGAAGTTCTGCATGTTGGGGCCGAAGAGAACCGGCTTTCCCCAGGAGGCAGGCTCGATGATGTTGTGCCCGCCCCAGCTCGCGAGGCTTCCGCCGACGAACGCGTAGTCGGCCTCGGCGTAGACCGAGGCGAGCTCCCCGAGCGTATCGAGAAGGAGCACATCCGCCTCCCCCGCGCTTTCCCCGCGAGAGCGCCTCGCGATACCAAGACCGCGTGCGGAGGCGAGCTCCCAAACGGAGTCGAACCGAGGGACGTGCCGCGGGGCTATGACGAGGAAGAGATCGGGCGCCGAGATCCGGAGGCGCTCGAAGACCGAGAAGACGATCCGTTCCTCGGGGTCGAGCGTGCTTCCCGCGACGAGGATGCGGCGGCCCTCCGGGGTGACGCGCGGCGAAGGAGACGCGGCTCCGTTCGGGGCGGCGTCGAACTTCAGACTGCCGATCACACGAATGGATTCCGGCGAGGCTCCGACCTCCTCGATCCTTCGGGCATAGGTCTCGCCCTGCATCAGGAAGCGATCGATCTCCTTCAGGTAGCGTTTCAAGAAGAACCGGATTCGGAGATAGCGGGGAAACGAGCGGTCGGAGATTCTTCCGTTCACGAGCAGCGTGACCGCGCCCGCGCGGTGGGCCTCCCGGAGGAGATTCGGCCAGATCTCGGTTTCGATGACGACGAGCGCCCTCGGCCGAACGCGAGCCATCATCTTTCGCAATATGAACGAGAGATCGAAAGGGCAGTAGAACAGATCGTCGATCCCCGAAAGCCTCTCTTCGGCGACCTTGCGTCCGGTGGGAGTGGTGACCGAGAGAGCGAGCCTGGTTCCGGGAAAAGCCTCTCGCAGATGCGGGACGAGGATGCCGGCCGCGATGACCTCCCCGACGGAGACCGCGTGGATCCAGATCGAGCGCTCGCCCCGGGGGTTGACCTTCGCTCCCAGGAAGCGCTCTCGCAGACTCGCGCCGAACCCCGGCTCCCGCAGGCTCCGGTAGAGGAAGTACGGCGTCGAAAGGACGAGGACGCACCCATAGAGGAGGCTGTATAGGAGGTACATGAGCCGCTGTTGAGGAAAATACTATAGTTCGGCCCGTCTTGACGCTCCCGACGACGGGAGCCTATACTCGGTCGCTGGCCCGCGCTCTCGTGTTTCTGCTTTCCTCAAAAGGGAGTCCTCGATGGCAATCAAGGTGGGGATCAACGGATTCGGACGCATTGGACGAAACGTGTTTCGCGCATCGATTCATGACGCGGAGATCGATATCGTCGCCGCGAACGACGTGACCGACGCCAAGACGCTCGCGCATCTACTCAAATACGATTCGGTCCTGGGAAACCTCAAGGAGGATGTGCGCGCGGAGGGAGACACCATTGTCGCCGGCGAGGAAAGCTTCAAGGTCCTGAAAGAGAAGGATCCGGCGAACCTTCCCTGGAAGGCCCTCGGGGTCGATATCGTCATCGAGTCCACCGGTCTCTTCACCAAGCGAGACGATGCCGCCAAGCACCTCACCGCCGGCGCAAAAAAGGTCATCATCTCCGCTCCCGCGAAGGGCGAGGACATCACGGTCGTCATGGGCGTCAACGACGACAAGTACGATCCCACGAAGCACCACGTCCTTTCGAACGCGTCCTGCACCACGAATTGCCTCGCCCCTGTTGTCATGGTCCTGCACCATGAGTTCGGGCTGAAGAAGGGCATCATGACCACGGTGCATTCCTACACCAACGACCAGAAGCTCCTGGATCTGCCCCACTCGGACCTGAGGCGGGCAAGGGCGGCGGCGCTCTCGATGATCCCGACCACCACCGGAGCCGCCATCGCCGTCACCAAGGTGCTCCCCGAGCTCGAGGGACGGCTCGACGGCATCTCGGTGCGGGTCCCGACTCCGAACGTCTCCTTGACCGACTTGACCGCCTGGCTCGACAACAAAGTAACGGCTGCGGACGTGAACCGAGCGTTCGAGAACGCCGCCAAGGGGAGCCTCAAGGGAATCCTCGCCGTCTCGCACGCGGAGCTGGTCTCGTGCGATTTCCGAGGCAATCCCCACTCCTCCATCGTCGACGCTCCGTTCACCAAGGTGGTGGACGGCGATGCGGTGAAGGTCCTCTCCTGGTACGACAACGAATGGGCCTTCTCCTGCCGGGTGATCGATCTCATTCACCGAATGGCCGACCGAGGCCTGTAGCGGCGCCGTGCCGCGGAAGCTGGCGGAAGCGGAAGTGGGTCTCGTAGCCTCGTCGCGATGCCGGACATCAAGATCCTCTATATAGAGGACGACCCCGCGCAGCGGAGCTCACTCGCGGCGAGCCTCAGAGAGCGAGGCTTCGGCGTGGTCGAAGCCGCTTCGGGCAACGAGGGCCTGAGCCTTCTCTCCGACGACACCGGCGTCGTCCTCTGCGATCTCAACATGCCGGGGATGGACGGACTCGAGGTCCTCCGCCGGGTTCAGCGCCGGAACCCCGACGTTCCGTTCATTCTCCTGACGGCCCATCCGTCGATTCCGCTCGCGGTTTCGGCCATCGTCGAAGGCGCGCAGCGGTTCCTCATCAAGCCCGTGAGCCTGGACGAGATGGAGATCAGCATCCATCAGGCGATCGAGTTCGCCCGGCTCCAGCGCTGGCAGCGCGAGGCCGAGGAGCAGCTCCTCCGGCTGGTGGAGGCGGTCCCCGTCCCCTACATCATCAGCCGGCTCCGGGACGGCAAGATTCTCTACGCCAACAAGCACATGGCGGAGCTCGTGGGCCTCACCCCCGACGAGATGAAGAACCACAACACCGTGGACTTCTACTACGACCCCGAAAAAAGGCTCGAAGTCCTGGAGCGGCTGAAGCGCGACGGGTTCGTCACCGACATGGAAGTGAGGGTGAAGCGCGCGGACGGCTCGCCGATGTGGATGGTGTTCTCTCTCGCAAGCTCCGAGATGGCGGGAGAGAAGGTCGTCCTCGGGGGCTTGCTCGACATCACCCGCCGAAAAGACGTCGAGGACCAGCTTCATCTCTATCAAGAGATATTCAAGCACTCGGTCGACGGCATCATGGTGATCGACAAGGAGGGGCGCATCCTCGAGCGGAATCCGTCGCACGAGAGACGCACCGGCTTCACCGACGAGGACTTGAAGGGCAAGACGTTGTTCGACTTGCTCACCCCCGAGAAGGCCGCCGAGGTGCGCGCGGCGATGGAGAGAGAAGGAGGCTTCACCGGCGAGCTCGAGAGCGTCTCCAAGGACGGCGAGCGGATCCCGGTCCTGGTGAGCGTCTTCCCCATCCACGACAAGCTGGGGAAGCTCGACCTCTTCGTGAGCATGGGACGCGACATCACCGCGATCAAGAGAGCCTTGACCGACCTCACCGATACCAATCGCGAGCTGAGGCAGACCCAGGCCCAACTGGTCCAATCGGAGAAGATGGCTTCTCTCGGGGGGCTGGTCGCGGGCATCGCGCACGAGATCAATACCCCGGTCGGCGCCATGACCAGCATGCACGACACCCTCATGCGGGCGATCGCGAAGCTGAAAGAGCATCTGAAGGAAACGAGCCCCGAGGTTTTCGAAACCGATGAGAGACTGAAGTCGCTCTTCGCGATGATCGACGAGTCGAACCAGGTCATCCGATCGGGCTCCTCTCGGGTGGCGGAGATCGTGAGGCGACTTCGGAGCTTCGCGCGGCTCGACGAAGCCGAGTTGAAGAAGGTAGACGTCCACGAAGGGCTCGAGGACACCCTCACCCTGGTTCACCACGAGATCAAGCACAACATCCAGATCGTGCGCGACTACGGAAAGCTACCCTTGATGTCGGTCTTCCCCAGCCGGCTGAACCAGGTGTTCTTGAACCTCATCAACAACGCCCGCCAGGCCATTCGCAACAAGGGCACGATTACCATAAGGACCTGGGTCGAGGAGAAGACGGCTGCCATCGCGATTTCCGATGACGGCGTCGGGATTCCCAAGGAAAACCTTTCCCGGGTCTTCGACCCCGGCTTCACCACCAAGGGGGTCGGGATCGGCACCGGGCTCGGGCTCTCTATCTGCTACCAGATCATCAAGGACCATCGCGGCCGGATTGGCGTCGAGAGCGAGGTCGGGAAGGGCGCGACTTTCACCGTACATATACCCACCAACCTGGACGAAATCCTGGGCGTTTCCTGATATAATCAGACAAACCCCAATTGAATCGCTCTTTTTCGCCTTCAGGGCGGCGCCCTGTGTGCGAATGCGGTATCGAGTCCGCGCGAGCGACCGATAAGAGCGAGCGAGCAATAAGTAAGAAGGATGATGAACTGATGCCCGCGAGGAACCCGCTCCCCCTCGAAGGGGTGTTGAACTGCTGGACCGACCCGTACGATCTTCCCGACCTCCTTCTGGCCATCAGCCGCTCGGGCAAGACGGGGCGTCTTTCGTTCTCGAATCCCGAGGGGAACAAGACGATCTACGTGAAGGAGGGCAAGATCGTCTTCGCCGAGTCCTCGTCGGACGATGATGGTCTGGGCCAATACCTCCTTCGCCACGGGCAGGTCTCGCTCGCTGATTACACGCGCGTCTCGAAGCTGGTCACTCCGGGAAAGCGTTTGGGTGCGCTCCTCGTCGCCGAGGAGGTGCTGGAGCCGAAAGACCTCGTTCCCGCCGTCGTGGGTCACGTGCGGGCCATCATCCTTGGCCTGTTTCGGCGCGCGGAGTCCTGGTACGGGTTCAAGGAAGAGGAGCTTTCGCGCAAGGAGTCGATAACGCTGGACATGCCCGTCTGGCAGCTCGTTCTCGACGGGGTGCAGCTGGTCGATAGCTGGCGGCGGATCTCGAAGGGCGTCGGGGATCTCGATTCCGTGTTCCAGGTCGCCGGGGCCACCGAGGTCGAGTGGTCCCGTCTCGAGCTCGATTCGGGACCGGCCGAGCTCCTGGCGCTGCTCAACGAGCCCATGCGCATCGCCGACGTCTGCGCCCAGGCGACGATCGGCGACTTCGACGCCTGCCGCTACCTGTGGGCTTTCAAGTCGCTCGAATGGATTGAGCGCGCGGACATCTCGGTGGATGACGCCGCGGAGATCGCGGAACAAGCTGAAATGGCCGAGATGGCCGACATGGCCGACCCGTTCCCCACGGCTCCGGTCGCGCCCGCCCCTCCTCCCCCGGCGCCGGTTCCGGATCTCGCGACGACGGTCATGAACCTGGAGCCTGCGGCTCCGATCCCGCAGCGGCTCGTGGAAACGCAGGTTTCCGCCATTCAGGTTCCGGAGCCCGAAGTCCCCGAAGCGCCACCGCCACCCGCGACGCTGCCGCCGCCGCGTCCCATATCCGCGGATCTTCTCCACACGCAGTTGGCGGTGGATCTGCCCGAGCCACCGCCCCCGAGCCTGGCGACGACCCGACCGGAAATCGCGCCGGCCCCTAAACCGGTTCCCGACGCGCTCCAGCACACCCAGCTTTACCTCGATGCGCCCGCCGCCGTGACCGAGCCCGCGCCGTCGACCACGGGCGAGATGATGGAAGCGATCCTCGACGGGAGCGGCGACGCGCCGAGCGCAGCGCCCGAGCTCGACGAGCCCAAAATTCCCGAGATGCCCGAGGTTCCCGAAGCACGCTCCAACAGCGCTACCCAGTTCTTCCCGACGGCGAGCGCTCTCGCACCTCCCCCTCCACCCAAGGCACCCGAGCCACTCGAGGAGGATTTCTTTCACGGCTCGTTCGCCTCGTTGTCGCTCGACTACGGGGCTTCTTCTCCTCCGGAGCTCCCCCCTGCGGAGGTACAGAGCGAGCCTTCCTTCTCGAGCTTCTCGGAGCTTGCGCCGCCGGCAGCTCCCGAAGAGGAAATGCCGCTCATCGAGGCGACGGTGGTGGAAGATGTAGAGCCCCTTCCGCCCGCGCTGGTGACGACGCAGCCCAGTATCCCCGCGAGCCCGAGCGGCATGGAGTTCTTCGCGATGAACGACCCATTCCAGGCCAAAGACGTGGTCGCGCCGGCGCCGACTCTTTTCGCAACCGACGACCCACTTCAGTACGCGGAGACGTCCGTAGCGGCGTCGCTTCCCACGCGGCCGAGGACCGAAGACCTCGATCTGGACCTGGGGCACTTCTTCAGCGACGAAGACAAGTAGCTCAGCCCTTCAGTGTCAGCGGAATCCCCGCGACCAGGAGCACCACCCGCAAAGCCTCCCGAGCAAGGATCTGGTTCGCCTGTCCCTGAAGATCCCGGAACTCCCGCGCGAGCGGAGTCTCGGGAACGATGCCTTCGCCGACCTCGTTCGACACCGCGATGGCCTCGCTCTCTCGCAAGACCGCCGCGAGGGCTTCGACCTCGCCGAGGATAACCTTCTCGCGGGAGGTGCCGTCGAGAGCGCGATGCTCGTAGAGGAGATTCGAGATCCAGATCGTGACGCAGTCGACGAGGACGAGCGTATCGGTCGCGCGAACGGCCGCCACCACGTCGAGGGGAGCCTCCAGAGTCTTCCAATGCGACGGGCGATCCGCAAGGTGGCGGGCGATCCTTGCGGCCATCTCCGGATCCTCATCGGGCGAGACCGGAGCCGCAGTCGCGACGAAGAGGACCGGACCGCCGGCCGCGGCGGCGAGAGATTGAGCGTGGCGGCTCTTGCCGCTCCTCGCTCCACCCAGGACGAGAGTCAGCACAACGCCGCCACCAGAACCGAAGCCTCCGCGAGCTCCACGTTCGCGCCGAGCACGTCTCCGGTCATACCGCCTAGACGCTTCCGCGCGATGAAACCCACGAGAAGACTCACGAGGAGAACGGCCGCCCAGGAAAGAAGGGCGAGCTTCAACGGAAAGAAGAGGGAGAGCGAGGCGGCAAGGACGGTCGAACCCAGGAGCTCGAAGCGACCCGTGCCCCCGGTCATCGCGGCTCCGAGCCCCTGGCCTTCGCGCGCGTAGGGAAGGAAGACCCCGATGGGAACGGCCGCCCATCGAGCGAGAGCGGGGGCAAGAACGAGAGCTTTTGCGGACGGCAGCGCGTCCACGGCAGCCATCTTCACGGCGAGGACCAGTACGAGGGCGATGACGCCGAAGGCCCCGACCGCGGGATCGCGCATGATGCGGAGGGCGTCTTCACGAGTCGAGCCGCCGCCGAGCCCGTCGGCGAAATCGGCGAGCCCATCGAGGTGGAGCCCGCGAGTCACCCATGCCGAGAGGGCGACGACGAGTACCGCGATTACCAAGGAAGGCAGGTGCGGTCTCAGAAGTCGGAAGACCCCGAGCTGAACGAGTCCGATCGCGGCGCCGATCAGGGGGAAGAACAGTGCAGCGCGTCCCACTTCAGAAGCTTCGAAGCTTCTATGAACGGGAACGCGTGTCAGGAAGGCGAGCGCCGCGAGGAGCCGGGTCATGCCTTGTCGGAGACGCCCGCGTCGGCGAACGTCGCCATCTCGTTGTGGGCGGCGACCGCGGCGCCGAGAACCGGCATCGCGAGAGCAGCGCCGGTTCCCTCACCCAGGCGGAGACCGAGATCGAGGAGCGGCTCGACGCCGAGGAAGTCGAGTAAAGCTCGATGGCCGGGCTCCGTCGAGAGATGCGAGAAGAACGCGTATTCCTTCACCCCGGGCTCGAGTTTCGCGGCGACGGCGAAAGCCGCGGAGGCGATGAATCCATCGACTATGACCGCGAGCCGCTGAGCAGCCGCCTCGAGCGAAAGCCCGGCGAGGGCCGCGATCTCGAGCCCACCGACCGACCGGAGCACCTGGAGAGGCTCGCGAGGCGATAGGTGGTGAAGCTCGAGCGCTTTCTCGATGACCTCGCATTTGTGCCGCCACCCCGCTTCGTCGAGACCGGTTCCGGGGCCGGTCACGCGAGACGGCTGAAGGCCGGTCAAGGCGGCGGTAACGGCGCTCGCCGCGGTGGTGTTTCCGATTCCCATCTCGCCGAGTCCGAGGAGAACGACACCTTCCGCTCGGGCTCGCCGTGCCTCCGCTCTGCCTCGCTCGAGAGCGGATTGCATCTCCTCTTCGGTCATCGCCGGCTCGCGCGCGAAATTCCTCGTGCCCCGGTCGACTCCGACGTCCACCACGACGACCTCTGCCTGCGCCGCGCGAGCGAGCGCGTTGATGGCGGCGCCTCCCGCGGCGAAGTTCTTCACCATCTGCGCCGTCACTTCCGAGGGATAGGGACTGACGCCTTCCGCGGTGACCCCGTGATTCGCCGCGAAGACCACCACCCGACGCCCGAAGGAGGTCGGCCGGTCCCGCCTCTGGATCGCCGCGAGACGAATGGCGATCGCCTCGAGCTTCCCGAGGCTTCCCGGAGGCTTGGTGAGCTCCCGCTGGCGGGCGCGCGCCCTTTCGGCGAAACCCACGTCCGGAGGCTCGATCGGGCTCAACATATTCACCAGGCCTACCAGGCGCGCGACCAGCTCGGGCCCCCCTTCTCGCCGTCCCGGAGCCGGGCATCGACTCCCGCTTCCTTCTCGACGTAGCGCCCGAAAAGCCAGAGGAGATCGGAGAGCCGGTTCACGTAGGCGAGCGCCAGCGCGTCGACGGCCTCACCCTGGTCATGGAGCCGGACGATGACCCGCTCCGCGCGGCGGCAGACGGTGCGGGCGACGTCGTAGGCGGCGGAGACGGTATTCTCGCCGGGAAGTGCCCAGTCGCCGAGGATCCCCTCCAGCGACTCGATCTCGTTCACCTGCTTCGTGAGGGAGTCCACCATCTCCCGCGTGAGCCCGCTCGTAGCCCCGGTAAGGGACGCGCTCACGGTGAAGAGCTCTTTCTGGATGGTCTTCGTCGCCTCGCGGATCTTCGCGTTCGCACAGATCGATCGCGCGAAGCCCAGGACCGAGCCCAGCTCGTCGGTCGTCCCGTAGGCTTCTACCCGTAGGTCCCCCTTCGAGACCCTCTTTCCTCCGATGAGCCCTGTCTCTCCCGTGTCGCCGGTTTTTGTCGAGATACTCATTTCGTTTCTCCATTACTGAATGCTCGCCTCGCTCTTGAATCAGTGCGCTGGGGCCCCACCCCCAGCGTTTCTCGCTCCGGGACTCGCTGCGCTCGCCCTGCGTTCGGGCTGCCGGCGCCGCTCGGCTCGCTCCCCGCGCTCCTCGCGCGGGGAGGACGGGCCCTCCGGGCCCGTTGCCGCAGTTCCAGTTGACCTCAGATGGCCGCATATCGAGTCTTGCGCGCGAGGAGCACGAGAAACAGCGGTCCTCCCACGAGCGCCGTGATCGCGCCCACCGGAAGCTCGCTCGCTCCGAGTAGCGTCCGGGCGACGGTGTCGGCGGCGACGAGAAATCCCGCACCCAAGAGCATCGAGCATGGAATCACGATCCGCAAATCCTCTCCGAACACCAGCCGGACGGTGTGGGGGACGATGAGACCGACGAACCCGATGGGTCCGGCCACGGCGACCGCCACTCCCACGACGAGCGACGAAGCCGCGTAGACGGTCCTCTCGACTTTCCTCACGTCGACTCCGAGCGCCGATGCAGCCTCTTCGTCCATCGCGATGAGATGCAGATCGCGCGTGGAGTAGAGGAGCAGCAGGATACCCGGAAGGATGAAGAGCGCCATCCGCCAGACGAGATCCACGCCCACGACGTCGAGGGTCCCGACCATCCACCGCAGAATCTGGAGCGCGCGAGTGTAGTCGGTGACGAACTGGATCATGAGCACCCCCGCGCCCGCGATCATGTTCAAGACGACCCCCGCGAGAAGAAGAGCACCGGGAAGGAACACCGGCCCGGAGGAAGCGAGCCTGTAGACGATGGTAACGAAGAGGGCGGAGCCGGCGAACGCGGTCAAGAACACCAGGGGCACCCCCCCGAGGCTCGCACCGAAACCGAGCGCGATGGCGACGCTCGCGCCGAGAGCCCCGCCCCCGGAGACCCCGAGGGTGAAGGGCTCGGCGAGCGGATTGCGAAAGAGAGCCTGGAGCGCCGCCCCCACCGCCGAGAGCGATGCGCCGACGATCATCGCCAGGAGCACCCGCGGGATGCGGAGGCGAAAAAATATCGTCCGCGCGGTCTCGTTCGTCTGGAGGTCTTGCCAGGTGATGGCCTGGTATCCCGTCGAGAGCGCGAATGCCACCACGAGCGCGAGGAGCGCCGAGAGAC
>Ga0214473_10006460_pt1 | contig 13994 bp, 7 predicted proteins | sample RVTome_7_FD_203509 | JGI IMG/M metagenome (GOLD analysis project Ga0214473, IMG submission 203509) | Soil microbial communities from uranium-contaminated site in the Upper Colorado River Basin, Wyoming, United States - RVT98D197 | ecosystem: Environmental > Terrestrial > Soil > Contaminated >... | reverse complement strand
CGGGAGGAGGTGGGGGATGGTGTCTTTGATGGGATAGCTCACGCCGCATTTCTTGCAGACGAGGGTGCCCTCGACTATTTCGTCGCCCTCTTCTACCTGCACATGTAGCTCCAGCTCCCCTTTATCCACCGGGCAGGCGAGGATTTCCATCAGGTCTCTTTTCATCGGGTCAATTCTAGCACATGGGGGAGGCGAAGGACTATAATCTCCCCGTGCAAGAGATGCTGAAGGAGCTGCTGACCCGGGTGAGTGAGGGGAACCTGGCGGTGGAGGAGGCCCTGGAGCGACTGGCCTGTTTTCCCTATGAGGACCTTGGCTTCGCCAAGCCCGACACCCACCGTGCCCTCCGCCGGGGCTTCCCCGAGGCCATCCTGGCGGAGGGGAAGACGACCGAACAGGTCGTGGTCATTGCCAGGAAGCTGTGGGAGGCTTCTCCCCGCCTCCTGATCACCAGGGCCAGTGAAGAGATTTTTCAGGCGGTCAAAAAGGAGTTCCCGGAGGCCGTGTACCATCCCCAGGCCCGGGCGGTGGTGCTGGACCGTCTGAAGGAACCCCCCGCGCGCCCGGGGGTGATGGTGGTCAGCGCCGGGACGGCGGACCTGCCCGTGGCGGAGGAGGCCGCTGTCACCGCAGCGCTCATGGGCAACATGGTGGAGCGGGCCTATGACGTCGGGGTGGCCGGACTTCACCGCCTTCTGGACCAGCTACCAAAGCTGCGCCAGGCGCGGGTAGTGGTAGCGGTGGCGGGGATGGAGGGGGCTTTGCCCAGCGTCATCGGCGGGTTGGTGCCGGCTCCGGTGGTGGCGGTGCCTACCAGCACCGGCTACGGGGCCAGTTTCCACGGGCTAGCGGCCCTCCTGGCTATGCTGAATAGCTGCGCCCCCGGCGTGGCGGTGGTGAACATAGACAACGGCTTCGGCGCCGGCTACCTCGCCGGACTGATTAACCTGGAGAAACAGGCTACTTAGCTACCAGCATGTAGCCGCGGCCGCGGACGGTGAGGATGCGCTCGTCCTCCCCGAGCTTCTTCCTCAAGCGGTGGATGGAGACGTCAACCACGTTGCTGCCACCGGTGAAGTCCCTGCCCCAGACCCTCCGTAGCAGGGTCTCCTGGTTGATGGGCTGGCCGACGTTCTCGGCAAGGGTGTAGAGGAGCTCAAACTCGATGTGGGAGAGGCTCAGCGCCTTTCCCGCCAGGAGAGCCTTCTCTTTGAGGCCGTCGATGCGCAGCTCACCTATGACTATCTCCGGGCGGCGTCGGGCCTCCCGCAGGCGCTCCAGGTGACTCACGGCCTCCCCCAGCTCCCCCGTCAGCTGCTTTATCCTGGTCTTGGTCTCGTGGTGGACGCGGGTGCTGGCCAGGGCGTTGGCAGCCATCTCTCCGTAGGACTGGACCAGGCCCAGGAGGTCGGGGGAGAACTCTTTCTCCTCCAGGGCCGAGAAGAGATAGACCAGCCCGAGGGTCTCCCCCCTCGCCTGGAGGGGGAGGATGAGGAGGGAGCGCACCCCCGCGTCTCTGGCCCACGGCGGCGGGTCGTCCCCTGCCACGAGGTGGGGCAGGGCCAGTGGAGTGCCGGAACTCAGGGCCTTGAGGGAGAGGCTGTCCCCGCCATCCCATGAGACGAAATTGTGCTCGGGCAGGCTGCTGACCTTAGCTTTGAACTTCCCGTCTTCCGCCAGGCATACCACCCAGCCGGGCAGGCCTGCCAGCCGGGGAAGGCTGGCCGCTATTTCCTTGAGAACGGTCTCGGGCTCCCAGGCCTGGCCCAGGCTCTGGGACATTTCCAGGAGGGAGCGGGCCCGGCTCTCCATCCGGATGAGCTCCTGGAGCTCCTCCTTTTCGCGTCTCTCCTCCAGCCGTCTCTGGGCCAGGTAGCCACTCATGAGTGCCACCAGGAAGAAGAGGGGGACCTGAAGGGAGATTATGTTGCCAGCCTCGACGGCCTCCCGGTTGTAGGTGACGGCGGTATACATCAGGGAGAAGGCGAGGGCGGCAAAAAGGCTCGTGCGGTAGCCCTGGAAGATGGAGTAGTAGATGATGAGGAGGGGCAGGAGGATGAAGAGGGTGCTTTGCACCCCCGTCAGATACAGTCCCCCCCCCAGGGCCGCGGCGTCTATCACCATCATGGCGTAGACAAAACTGGGGCTTTTCACGCGGGTCAGGATGACGGAGCCCAGGAGCATGATATAGGCGAAATAGCCCACGATAAGGCCCACCGCGGGCCAGACAGAGATGGTCCCCTCCCGCAGGTACAGGCCCGCTGCGGCCAGGGTCAGGGCCAGGAGGCGGAATTTCCTGGTTTCTAGTTCTGTCGCCAGCACGTGATTCGGCAACTAGAGCTCTTCCTCGTCCTTGACGATCTTCTCGGCCGCGAGGGTGAGGCTGGTCTTTGTCTCAGCCTTTTCCTCCTCTTCCACCAGGGTCTGGGCCGGAATGAGCTTGCCGATGATGACGTTCTCCTTCAGGCCCACCAGGTGGTCCACCTTGCCCCAGATGGCGGACTCGGTAAGCACCCTGGTGGTCTCCTGGAACGAGGCGGCGGCCAGCCAGCTTTCGGTATTGAGGGAGGCCCGGGTGATGCCGAGAAGCACCGGCTGTGCAGTGGCGGGTTCTCCCCCCTCGGCCAGGATTTTGGCATTCGTATCCTCGTAGGCGAAGCGGTCCACGAGCTCTCCGGGGAGGAGCTTCGTGTCGCCGGAGGTCTCCACCTTCACCTTGGTGAGCATCTGGCGGGTGATGGTTTCGATGTGCTTATCGTTGATGTCTACCCCCTGTGAAGTGTAGACCTTCTGCACCTCGTTGACCAGGTAGCGCTGGACGGCCTCCTTGCCCATGATGCGCAGCATATCCTGGGGGTTTATCGGGCCATCCGTGACCTGCTGGCCGGCGCGGACCGCCTGGCCGGAGGTGACGCGGATACGGGCATTGCCCGGGACCATATAGTCCCGCACATCGCTCTCCTCATAGTAAATGAAGACCTCGTCTTTTTCCACGGATATTTCTCCTGAGCGCCGTGCCACGACGGCCTTTTCCGCCTTTTCCTCACCGGAGGGCAGGGCCAGTTGGTCGCCCGCCTCCACCTTCTGCCCCTGGGTGACCAGGACTTCTGCCCCCGCGGGCAGGGGATATTCATCGCGGCGGATTTCAGTGCTGGTGACCTTTATTGTTCTCCCATCAGGCTCTTCGAGCACCTCTGCTGTTCCGTCTATCTCTGAGATAATGGCCTGGCCCTTGGGGGACCTGGCCTCAAAGAGCTCCTCCACCCGGGGGAGGCCGCTGGTAATATCCAGGCCCACCACCCCGCCGGTGTGGAAGGTGCGCATGGTGAGCTGGGTGCCGGGCTCCCCGATGCTCTGGGCGGCGATGATGCCTACGGCGGTCCCGAGATCAACGAGCCGGCCGCGGCCAAGGTCCCGGCCGTAGCACATCTGGCAGGCTCCGCGCCGGGAGCCGCAGGCCAGGGGGGAACGGACATAGACCCGGGTCAGGCCCGCCTCGTCGATGGCCCTGGCCTTCTCCTGGGTGATCTCCTCGTTGCGCTCCACGATTACCTGGCCGTTGCGGGGGTCCTCCACCGGCATGGCCGCCAGTCGGCCCACGATGCGGCGGGCCAGGGGCTGGAGAAGGCCCTTCTCCTCCGGCTCCGATATCCAGACGCCGTGGGCGGTCTCGCAGTCCTTCTCGTTGATGATAACATCCTGCGCCACGTCCACCAGGCGGCGTGTCAGGTAGCCGCTGTCCGATGTCCTGAGGGCGGTATCGGCCAGGCCCTTGCGGGCGCCGTGGGTGGAGATGAAGTACTCCAGCACTGTGAGCCCCTCCCGGAAGCTGGAGCGGATGGGGAAGGGGATGATCTTCCCCGAGGGGTCGGTCATCAGTCCCCTCATCCCCGCCATCTGCATTATCTGGGAGATGTTGCCCTTGGCCCCCGAGGTGGCCATCATGTAGACGCCGCCATAGCGGTCCAGGCCCTGCTGGATGAGGTCTTTGAAGCTTTCGGTAATCTCAGTCCAGGTATCCACCGCCTTGGAGTCGCGCTCCTCCTCGGTGATAAGCCCCATCTGGTACTGCCGCTCAATCTGGGTGATGCGCTCGTCACCCTTTTCCAGGATATGCGGTTTCTCCGCCGGCACCCGGATGTCGTCCATGGCGATGGTGATGCCCGACTGGGTGGCGTAGTGGAAGCCCAGCCGTTTGAGGTTGTCCAGCATATCGGCGGTGGTCGTGTTTCCCAGGAGCTCGTAGCAGTGTGCGGTCAGCCTCTTCAGGGAAGCCTTGTCCACCTGGCCGGGTATGAAGCCCAGCTGCGGCGGGAGGACGCTGTTGAAGAGGACCTGGCCGACGGTGGTATCCAGTATCTTGCCCTCGCCGTCCCTCACCTTTATCTTCGCCCCCACCGCCACATCCCCCAGTTCGTGGGCCATCAGGGCTTCATCAAAGCTGCCAAAGGCCCTGCCCTCGCCGCGTGCCCCCTTCTTCACCTGGGTAAGGTAGTAGCAGCCCAGGACGATATCCAGGGTGGGGGCCACTATTGGCTCACCGGAGCTTGGCAGGAGCATGTTATTCGTGCTTAGCATGATTTTTCTGGCTTCGTTCACTGCCTTGCGTGAAAGGGGGACGTGGACTGCCATCTGGTCACCGTCAAAGTCGGCATTGAATGCGGCGCAGACGAGGGGGTGGACCTGGATGGCGCTGCCGTTGATGAGGACCGGCTCGAAGGCCTGGATGCCGAGGCGGTGTAGGGTGGGGGCCCGGTTGAGCAGCACGGGCCTCTCCTTGACCACCTCTTCCAGGATGTCCCACACCTCGGGCCTGGCCCTTTCCACCAGCCGGCGGGCGCTCTTGATGTTGTGGGCCAGCCCCCCTTCGATGAGCCGGCGCATGACAAAGGGCTTGAACAGCTCCAGGGCCATCCTCCGCGGCAGGCCGCACTGGTAGAGATGAGGCTCCGGGCCCACCACGATAACGGAGCGGCCCGAGTAGTCCACACGCTTGCCGAGGAGGTTCTGCCGGAAGCGCCCCTGCTTGCCCCGCAACATGTCTGAGAGCGACTTCAGCCTGTGGCGGGCCCCGGCGGCCATCGGCTGGTTCCTGCGGCCGTTGTCCACCAGGGCGTCCACTGCCTCCTGCAACATCCGCTTCTCATTGCGGATGATGACCTCCGGAGCACCCAGCTCCAGGAGCCTCTTGAGCCGGTTGTTGCGGTTGATGACCCGGCGGTATAGGTCGTTGAGGTCGGAGGTGGCAAAGCGTCCCCCGTCCAGCTGCACCATGGGACGGAGGTCCGGCGGAAGCACCGGCAACACTGTAAGGACCATCCACTCCGGCTTGTTGGCGCTGCGGCGGAAGGCCTCCACGACCCTCAGCCTCTTGGCCGCCTTCTTGCGTCTCTGGCCGGATGAGGACTGGATCTCCTCCAGCAGCTGGCTCCTCACGTCTTCAAGGTCCAGCTTCTTGAGGATGTCCAGGATGGCCTCTGCCCCCATGTAGGCCTCGAAGAAACCGTATTTCTCCCTGAGCTCCCGGTACTTGCTTTCGGGCAGGAGGGCCATGACGCGGAGGTCTTCGACCTCCTCTATCTGGCCTTCGCTCTCCGCCTCCAGTTTGTCCTTTTCTTCCTCCAGCCGGCGCTCCAGCACCTCGATGGCCTGGACGGCCTGATCCTTTTCCTCGGCCTTGAGCTTGGCCGTGTTCTGCCGGATGAGGTCAACCTCTCCCCTGGTCTTCTCTTCCAGCTCGGCAGCCTTCTTCAGCGTGCCTGCCTTCAGGTTGCTGATAGTGCTCTTGCGCTTATCCTCGTCCAGGGAGGTAACGATGTACTGGGCGAAGTAGAGCACTCTTTCCAGCGCCCGGGGCGAGAGGTCCATGAGGAGGCCCAGGCGGCTGGGGGTGCCGCGGGAGAACCAGATATGGGCCACCGGGGCGGCCAGCTCAATGTGGCCCATGCGCTCCCGGCGGACCTTGGCCCGGGCCACTTCCACCCCGCACTTATCGCAGATAACGCCCTTGTAGCGGATCTTCTTGTACTTGCCGCAGTAGCATTCGAAGTCCTTGGTGGGGCCGAAGATACGCTCGGAAAAGAGGCCGTCCTTTTCCGGCTTCAGCGTCCGGTAGTTCAGGGTTTCGGGGACCAGGACCTCCCCGTAGGACCAGCCCCTTATCTGCTCGGGGGAGGCCAGGGAAATGCGGACAGCGTTGAAATCGTTTACCTCGGGCATCGGTTACAGTTCCTTACCTTTCTCCAAGTCGGGCTTCAACGGGGGCAGGTCCATGGGAATGCGGGGGAGCTCAAAGGTCTCTTCCTCGGCCAGGGAGACCTTCTCCTCGGCCTCGTTGAGCACCTCCACGGCCAGGCCCAGGCTCTTGAGCTCCTGGAGGAGGACTTTGAAGGACTCGGGGACCCCCGGCTGCAGGATTTCTTCCCCTTTGATGATGGCCTCATAGGTCCTGGCCCTGCCCAGGACATCATCGGACTTGACGGTGAGGAGCTCCTGGAGGATGTGGGCAGCGCCGTAGGCCTCCAGCGCCCAGACCTCCATCTCGCCGAACCGCTGGCCACCGAACTGCGCCTTGCCCCCCAGGGGCTGCTGCGTGATGAGGGAGTAGGGGCCGATGGAGCGGGCATGTATCTTGTCCTCCACCAGGTGGATGAGCTTCATCATGTAGATTTGGCCCACGGTAATGGGCTGGTCGAAGGGAAGCCCTGTGCGGCCATCTCTCAGCACCACCTTGCCGTGGATCGGCGGGGAAAGGCGCTCCTCCCGGACCAGTTTCTCCACCAGGGCCTCTACGTCGCCATCGCCAAGGCCGCTGACGTTCTCTCCCTGCTCCTCCACCCACACTCTGAGGCAGGTGCGGCGCGCCTCCCCGGCCTGTTCGAAGACCTCCTGCGGGTCGAAACCCTTCTCCGTGACCCACTGCCGGGCCTTCTCCCAGTCCACCTCCGGGACGCCATGTTCACTGAACCCGATGGCTCCGCCGCGCATGACCAGCCAGGCCCGGGCAAGCACATCCTCTATCTCTTCGGATGTGGCCCCCTGGAATACCGGACATATGCCGCGGAAGCCCAGGGTGTAGGCTGCGCCGCCGAGATGCGTCTCCAGGATCTGGCCCAGGTTCATGCGGGAGGGCACGCTGATGGGATTGAGGATTATCTCCACGTGGCGGCCGTCGGGGAGGAGGGGCATGTCCTCGTCGGGCAGTATGCGGGCGATGACCCCTTTGTTCCCGTGGCGGCCGGCCATCTTGTCCCCTACCGAGAGCTTGCGGCGCTGGGCCACCCAGACGCGGACGAGCTTGATGACCCCGGCGGGGAGCTCGTCCTTCAGCTCCCTGGAAAAGACCCTTACTGCAATTATCTTTCCCTTTTCCCCGTGGGGGATGCGCAGGGAGGTATCCTTCACGTCCCGGGCCTTTTCTCCGAAGAGCGCGCGGAGGAGCTTCTCCTCGGGCGTAAGCTCCGTCTCACCCTTTGGGGTTATCTTGCCCACCAGGATGTCCCCCGGCCCCACCTCCGCCCCGATGCGGATGATGCCGTCTTCGTCCAGGTCCCGCATGCTCTCCTCCCCCACGTTGGGGATGTCGCGGGTTATCTCTTCCGGCCCGAGCTTGGTCTCTCTGGCCTCTATTTCGTACTTCTCCACATGGACGGAGCTGAAGCGGTCGTCCCTTATCAGGCTTTCTGAGATGATGACCGCGTCCTCGAAGTTGTAGCCTTCCCAGCTCATGAATGCGACCAGCACGTTATCGCCCAGGGCCAGCTCTCCCCCCTCTGTGGAGGAGCTGTCGGCCAGGACCTGGCCCGCCTTGACCCGCTCCCCCTTCACTACCAGGGGGTGCTGGTTGATGCAGGTGCCCTGGTTGGTGCGAACGAACTTCATCAGGGTATAGACGTCTTCCCCGCCATCGCTCGTGACCCTGATCTCGTTGCCGACGACCGAGGAGACCAAACCCTCCCGCCGGGCGAAGACTACCTGGCCCGAGTCCCTGCCCACCAGGCGCTCCATCCCCGTGGTAATGATGGGTGCCCTGGGACGAAGCAGGGGCACTGACTGACGCTGCATGTTTGAGCCCATCAGGGCCCGGTTGGCGTCATCGTGCTCCAGGAACGGGATGAGAGAGGTGGCCACGCTGACTATCTGCTTGGGGGATACATCCATATAGTCGATGCGATTGGGGCCCTCCATAGCGTAGTGGTTGCCCCGCCTCACTTCCACCTTCTCCTCCAGGAAGCGGCCATGGGCATCCAGGAGAGAGCTGGCCTGGGCTATGGTGCGGTCCTCCTCCCGGTCGGCCGAGAGGTATTCGATGTCTTCCGGCTTGGAGGAGACAAAAGGCACCACCGGAATCTTCCTGGGAGCCAGGCGGGAGAGGCGCTGGAGGAGCTTCTCATCGATAACGACGCCCGCGTCTGCCATGGCTTTACCTTCCCTGTTGTTCACCCTCTCCCTGATGGTCTCGCCCACCAGTCTGGGGTCGGTGTTGTCCATCTCGCGGAAGACCCGGCGGTAGGGGGTCTCAATGAAGCCGTACGGGTTGAGCCGGGCGTAGGTGGCCAGGCTGCCAATGAGGCCGATGTTCGGCCCTTCAGGTGTCTCAATAGGGCAGATGCGGCCATAGTGGGAGTGGTGCACGTCCCGCACATCGAATCCCGCCCTCTCCCGGGAGAGGCCGCCGGGGCCCAGGGCGGAAAGACGTCTCTTGTGGGTGAGTTCGGCCAGGGGGTTGGTCTGGTCCATGAACTGGGACAGCTGAGAGCCCCCGAAAAACTCCCGAAGGGCGGCTATCACCGGCCGGATGTTGATGAGGTTAGCCGGAGTGGCCACCTTCGGGTCGATAATGCTCATTCTTTCCTTCACGACCCGCTCCAGGCGAAGGAGGCCGATGCGGAACTGGTTCTGGATCAGCTCCCCCACCGTCCTTACCCGCCGGTTGCCCAGGTGGTCTATGTCGTCGGAGTGCTCCTCCCCCTTGTTGACCCGGATGATGTGCCGCACGATGGCTGCCATGTCCTCCGGGGTCAGCACTCTCTCTTCCGGCAGGGCACCCCTGAGGGCAATCAGCTCCTTGTCCAGCCGCTGGTTGAGCTTGTAGCGGCCGACCCGGCCCAGGTCATAGCGCCGCGGGTTGAAAAGGAGGTTCTTGATCAGGGCCTGGGCATTCTCCAGGTTGGAGGGGTCCCCCGGGCGCAGGCGGTGGAAGATGTACCTCAGGGCCTTTTCCTGGTTGTCCAGCTTCTCCTCGTCGCCACCCCGGGCCAGCTCCTGGTTCTGCCAGTCTATGGTGGACTGGATGTAGTGGTGCTCGGAGTCTTTGTCAGGGTCGTCGACATCCTTGAAGAGTTCCTTCAGCTTGTCATCCGTGCCATAGCCGATGGCCCGGAGGAGGGTAGTCACGGCAATCTTTCTCTTCCCATCCACCTTCACGGAGACCACATCCTTGTTGGAGGTTTCAAACTCCAGCCAGGCCCCGCGGTCGGGGATGAGCTTGCCATGGCAGAGGTTCCGGCCGCTGGTCACATCCTCATCCAGTGTGAGATAGACCCCGGGGGAGCGCACAAGCTGGCTCACCACCACCCTCTCGGCCCCGTTGACGATGAACGTGCCCTGAGCGGTCATGAGCGGGAAGTCCCCCAGGAAGATGAGCGATTCCTTGTATTCCATCGGCGCCTCTTTGTGCTTGAGCCAGACGGTGGCAAACAGCGGGGAGGCATAGGTCAGGTCCCGCAGCCGGCACTCCGCCTCATCGTGCTTGGGGGTGCGGAATTCAACGTTGGGCTTCCCGAAGTCCGGTCCCTTGTTGGGGTTCACGAAGGTCAGTTCAAAACGGCTGCCGGTGAAATCCTCGATGGGCGAGACCTCCGCCAGCAGCTCCGCCAGCCCTTGCCCCTTGAACCAGTCGTAGGAGTCCAGCTGCACCTGGACGAGGTTGGGTACCTCCAGCACGTCGGGGACCTGGGCATAGGACCTCAAATGGGGCAGGGGAGCAGGAATAGCTAGTTCCGATACCATTCTATTGACTCCTTTGGAATAAGACTCAGACCGCTACGCCTTGCCCAGGCACACGGAGATAGAAAAGGAATAGGTCAGGCCTTTCGGTTGGGCAATCGGAAAAAAGGGCATAGTATGACGTAGCAAAATAGTATTTTCGCACTTTCCACCTAGTTTGTCAAGGCCCTTTTTGGGAATTTGCCCGCAGGCGGTGGATGAACCACCAGGCAACGAGGGCGATGCCCAGCAGGATAATGGGGATGTCGAAGGGGCGCATATAGTCGCGTATGAGCGTCCAGTTCTCACCCAGGACATATCCGCCGTATGCCAGGGCAAGGGACCAGGGGAAGGCGCCGAGGACCGTGTAGAGGCTGAACCGGACAAGGTCCATGCGGGCCATCCCCGCGGGAAAGCTGATGAAGGTCCTGACCACGGGCAGCAGGCGGGACAGGAAGACGGCCTTTGCCCCGTGCCTCCGGAAGAAGTTCTCGGCCAAGTCCAGGTCCCGCGGCGAGAGCAGGACATAGCGGCCGTAGGCCAGAAGGAAACGCCGGCCTCCCTTGTCTCCTATCCAGTAGCCCAGGAGTGAGCCAAGTAGATTGCCGATTGCCCCCCAGAAGGCGGCCACCAGTAGGAAGGCCAGGCCCAGGCCCTTCTCCTTCACCAGCATCCACCCGGCCAGGGGCATTATGGCCTCACTCGGGATGGGGATGCCCGCCGATTCCAAGGCCATCATCACCACTACGCCCGGCCATTGGAAAAGGTTGTAGAAGTCCCTGAGGAAACTGAGGAGGCGCTCCTCCATTGCGGCGAAGTTTACCAGCAAGGTAGGGCCGGGTCAAGATGTGTGTTGATTTCCTGAACGGCTGTGCTCTAGAATACTAAAGACGATGCAGCGTGTCCTGGCAATGATCCTGGCGGGCGGGGCCGGAGAGCGGCTTTCCATCCTCTCCGCGGAGAGGGCGAAGCCGGCGGTGCCTTTCGCCGGCCGGTACCGCATTATCGACTTTGTCCTCTCCAACTGTGTCAACTCGGGCATCTTCAAGGTGGCCATCCTCACGCAGTACAACCCCCGCTCGCTCTCGGCGCACATCGGCATCGGCAAGCCGTGGGACCTGGACCGCTCCAACGGCGGGGTGTCCATCCTCCAGCCATATCTCGGGCGGGGGAAGGGGGAATGGAACCGGGGCACAGCCGACGCCATCTATCAGAACCTTTACTATATCCAGGAGCACAAGGTGGAAGATGTCCTTGTCCTGGCCGGGGACCACATCTACACCATGCGTTACGACCACATGATAAGCTCTCACCGGCAGCGCCGGGCGGATGTCACGGTGGGGGTGGTGGAGGTCTCCCAGGAGGAGACCAGCCGGTTTGGCATCGTAGCCCTCAGCCCCCAGGACAGGATTACAGGGTGGCAGGAGAAGCCTGCCATCCCGGCGAGCAACCTGGCGTCCATGGGCATCTACGTGTTCAACCGGGAGGCCCTCTTCAAGATACTGGAGCAGGCTGTAGCGGGCGGCCGCTACGATTTTGGCCGGGACGTCCTCCCTGCCATCCTGGAGAAGTACCGCGTCTTTGCCTACCGTTTCCGCGGCTACTGGAGGGATGTCGGCACCGTCGATGCCTACTGGCAGGCCAGCATGGACCTCATCCAGGACCTGCCCCCCTTCAACCTCTATGATGAGGAGATGTCCATCCACAGCCCCGGCCGGGACCTGCCCCCCGCCAAGACCGGGCCCCATGCGCGCATTTCCCGCAGCCTGGTCTCCGAGGGCTGTATTATCAACGGGGTGGTGGTCAACTACGTCCTGTCCCCGGGGGTCTATGTGGAGGAGGGGGCCACGGTGACAGACTCGGTGTTCTTCGATGACGTGGAGGTGGAGCGCGGGGCCATGGTCAATCGCTGCGTTGTTGACAAAGAGGTGAAGATAGGCGCCGGCTCCATGCTGGGCTTCGGGGATGACAATACCCCCAACCGCGACGAGCCGGAGCACCTCAACACGGGTATCACCATCGTGGGCAAGGGTGCCCACATTCCCCCCGGGGTTAAGGTGGGCCGCAACGTGAAGATAATCGGCTGGGCCGAGCCGGATGACTTCCCCTCCGACTTCATCCCCAGCGGGGCCACGGTGGAGAAAAAGAATCCGCGGCGCCACCGGGTTTGATGGTCCCAACGTGAAGCTGGGCGCATTCACCTTTCTTCTGCATAGCCATATCCCGTACTGCCGCCAGGCGGGGCGCTGGCCCCACGGGGAGGAATGGCTCCACGAGGCCGCCTCGGAGACATATCTTCCCCTCCTCCTGGCCCTCCTTTCTCTCCGGGGGAGGGGCATTCCCTTCCGCCTCACCATCACCATGACCCCCGTCCTCGTGGAGCAACTGGCCGACCCCCTCATCCGGGAGCACCTGGAGGAGTTCCTCAAGGACAAGGTCCGCCGGGCGGAGGAGGATATCGGGCGTCTGGAGAAGGAGGAGCACCGCGCGGGCCTGGCCCGCTTCTACCGCGACAGGTACCACGAATTGCTGGAGGGCCTGTCTTCCCTGGGAGGGGACCTGGTGGGAGGTTTCCGCCGCCTCCAGGAGGAGGGTTATATCGAGGTGGTGGCCAGCGCCGCCACCCATGCGTATCTGCCCCTGCTGGAGAGGGACTCGTCTATCTTCGCCCAGCTCCGCACCGGAGTGGAGGGCTACAAGCACCACTTCCGCCGCGAACCCCGCTCGCTGTGGCTTCCGGAGTGCGGATACAGGCCGGGGTTCATCGCCGGCGAAGGGGACAACTCGTACGTGAGGCCGGGGCTGGAGGCCTTCCTGGAGAAGCTGGGGATAGGGCTCTTTTTTGTGGAGACGCACTTGATAGAGGGTGGGCAGCCGGTGGGGAAGGCCATGGGCGAGGTACTGGGGCCGTACGGCAGCATCCCCAGGCGCTTTCTGGTGCCCCTCCCCGCCTATCGAGAGCCCACCCTCAAGAGCACCTATCTTCCGTACCGGGTCTGGGGGGCACCGGTCGCCGCCATCGGCAGGAACAACCGCACCGGGATGCAGGTCTGGTCCGCCGACCACGGCTATCCGGGTGACTTCCGCTACCGGGAGTTCCACAAGAAGGACGGGGTCTCCGGACTCCAATACTGGAAGGTCACCGGCGCGCGCCTCGACCTGGCCCACAAGGACCTCTACCAGCCAGAGGATGCCCGCCAGGCGGTGGCGGAGCACAGCGGGCACTACGCCCGCCTGGTGGAGGAGCTTCTGACCTCCTTCCACCGGGAGTCGGGCCACTACGGCATCATTCTGGCCGCATATGATACCGAGCTCTTCGGCCACTGGTGGTTCGAGGGCGTGGAATGGCTCGCCCAAGTGCTGGAGAAACTCTCCAAGAGCACGGTGGTGGAGCTGGTTACGGCGTCAAGCTACCTGGAGGCCCACCCCCCCGAGGATGCCCTTGCCCTTCCCGAGGGCTCCTGGGGGCAGGCCGGGGGGCACTTCACCTGGGACAACGCGGAGACCGGCTGGGTCTGGCCCCTCATCCATGATGCGGAAAGGCAGATGGAGGGCCTGGTGGCCCGCCATCCCCAGGCCCAGGGGCCTCTCCGGGAGGTCCTCTCCCAGGCGGGAAGGGAGCTCCTGCTCCTCCAGAGCTCCGACTGGCCCTTCCTTATCACCACCGGCCAGGCCCGGGAGTATGCCACCTTACGGTTCCAGGAGCACCTCCAGCGGTTCAATGCGCTGGCACGGATGGCCGGGGGCGCGGAGATAAGCCCTCCCGACCTCCAGCTCTGCCGGGAACTGTGGGAGCGGGATAAGGTTTTCCCATACCTGGACTATCACCATTTTGAGCAGAGGGAGGGGCGTTGAGGGTCCTCTTCGTCGCCGCCGAAGCTGCACCGGCGGCCAAGGTGGGGGGGCTGGGGGACGTGGCTGGGTCCCTCCCCAAGGCGCTCGCCGGGGCCGGGGTGGAGGTAGCGGTGGCCCTCCCTCTCTACGGCACGGTGGACCCGCAGCGCTTC
>Ga0214473_10006459_pt1 | contig 13995 bp, 26 predicted proteins | sample RVTome_7_FD_203509 | JGI IMG/M metagenome (GOLD analysis project Ga0214473, IMG submission 203509) | Soil microbial communities from uranium-contaminated site in the Upper Colorado River Basin, Wyoming, United States - RVT98D197 | ecosystem: Environmental > Terrestrial > Soil > Contaminated >... | reverse complement strand
CATCGGAAACGGCATCATCCCCAGATCGTCCACGAACCGGCACCGCTCGCCCGCCGCCGCCATCGAATCGCCCGGATACCCACACAAGACGTAGCACCCCAGCCGCCGCTTCGTAAAGCACGGCAAGAGAAGGCTCGCCGCCTCTCGAACCGCCTTCTCTTCCCCAGGCCGGTCATACGCCAGGAACCCGATCGAAGTCCGGATGCCCTTCAACGCCGCCGCAAACCACGGTTCCACCCGCCGCGACTCAAAGCCGCCCGTGAACCGAGTCCGCTCCTTCTGTCTCGCCAGCATCGCCAGCACCGCCTCGATATGACCCCGCGATGCCGCCAGCAGATTGTTGTCCAGAACGTCGTAACCATCCCGAATGGGCAATTCCCGCAATGCCCCTTCCCGCTCCGGCACGAAACAGTACGGACACCCGTTCGGGCAACCCCGCGTCGTAATCACATACCCCGGGTTGAGGTACATCCCCGGCTCAAAATCACCACCAGAATCATCGTAGGCAGGCCCACCCAACTTGACCACAGGATAGAACTGTGACCACGCCCGCTGCAATCGCTCCGCCTCCGGCCTGTCCCATGTGAACGTGCAGGAAATCCAGACCTCGTCGGCCTCCGGCCGAAACAGCGGCGGCTCCCCCACGAACGCCATCCCATCGTCCGGCGTAGCCTTCGTCCGACGCGGAAATACCCGAATCACCGTCATCCCAACCTCCCCAGCGCCACCATCAACTGTTTCCCGACAAAAGTCGTGTAAGCCGGCGGGATCGCCTGAGTGAGTTCGGCCCAGGTCATCCAGTCGATGTCCATCGCAGCGCGCCCCTCATCTGCCGTTATCCTCGGCGTCCAGTCTCTATGACTCGTACCACCTGTATGGCCCCAGACGCCCGCAGTGAAATGGCGACCCCCGTGGTTTCCGTACACCCCCACAGTGCGCTTGCGTGACCCGGCACGGTGATCGCATTTCATCGTGCACTTCAGCGCGACGTTCGATTCAAACAGCCGATGCCGCCTCAACTCGCCAGCACCGACGCCCAGACCGAACATTGTTCCACAGAGCATGATGGGATTGACGAGAGGAGACCCGCATACATTCTCGATGACGTAGGGCTTGCCAGAGAGAAGCAATGCTGCTCGTGTTGGATCGATCAGCTGGGGGTGATTCTGCTTCGTCCCGGGCATTCTACGCAGGCTGCTGTATGCCTGGCAGGGTGGGCTCGCGGCAAACGCGGCAGCCTCCTCAAAGTGCCCGTTCTGGTAGTCACGAAGAAACTCCAACGCATCCATCCGAATGAAGTCGTCTCCGCGGTATCGCGGCTGAGATTTGATGTCCACACCAATGACGCGAAAACCTGCCAACTGATACCCATGGGAACTGCCGCCCGCCCCACAAAAAAGATCATAGAGAAGTGGTTTGGCGTTCATCATCTTTTCCCTCCTGCGCACCGATTGTCCGTGTTGCAGTAGTGCTGGAGATAGCGCGCGAGGCTGTCCTTGATGAAATAGGGCTTGACAGCCGGGGCAGCCCTCGTACAACTCGACGCAGTCATAGCAGTTCTCGTGTACCTGGAAGCCCGCTCCACAGAACAAATCGAGCAGCCTTGGCGTCATCATCTTTTCCATCCTGCGCACCGATTGTCCGTGTTGCAGTAGTAAATGTCCTGGAGATAGCGCGCGAGGCTGTCCTTGATGAAATAGGGCGTGCCCAGATCGTCGCATAGACGAATCGCGCGGCGTCCGAATTCCCGATAATCCACATTGCTCTTGGCGTGATTCAGGGTGCCGATCTTGAAAAGGTCCGTATAGGGCGCGACCACCCGCATCAGCCCTAGAGACATCGCGGCATCGAGCACCGGCTCGATGCTGACCCAAGTCTCGATGCCGCGCTCATGTGCCCTCTGGAGGGCAAGCGTGCGATCGCACCACAGCGCCGCCCGCGGCTCATAGAGAGTATCCGTTTCTGAATTATTACACGTTAGTGTCGCCGCAAAGGCATCGCGCTGGCCATAGAGGTCGAAGTCCCGGCACGCCGCCGTACCCCCTTTCGTCAGGACCTGGAACGCGATATTATGCTCGTGCAGGATCTCCAGCACTTGTCGCGTAATCCCGGAATGTATGGCCTCCGGGCAGTAGACGTCGCCGGTAAACGCCAGGTGGACCCGGCGATTTTCGCCCTCATACCTGGAAGCGTCGCGCCGCAATTGCGCGAGGAATCCCTTGCGCGGCCGGAAGGGAACCTTGGCCCACGCCTCGGCCGTCTGGCGCATGGCCTTGGCCACGTAACAGTACGAGCACTGAAATGGACACTGACCATAAAACGGATTGCAGGCGAGCCAGGCGTATTCCCTGGCCTTGCCTCTGGGTTCGGTGATTGCTTTCATGTTAATTTCCTTGTCACTCTTCGCCATCCTGGTAGGCGTGTGCCCACGGCGTCGTATGTGTGCGCCGGCGCTTCAGCCAGGCACGCTTCGCGTCGATGGCTTTCCCGTTGATGGCATACCAGGTCGCCTGCGCTTCTTCGGGCGTGACGCTGAAGGGATGGTCGGTGCCGCGCTGGCGGCGGTATTCCTCATTCAGCATGGGATTTTCTTTCGTTGGTCAAATTCGGCCCGCCCCCGTACTGCGCCTTCGGGGACGATGTAAAGAGCCCCTATGCCACATGGGAGGCTCCACAGGGGCGGGCGCCGCATGAATATCAATTGTTGAGGATACGGAGAACTTCTCCCAGCCGTGCGCGGCCTCTGCGTTCCTGGTCGTGCGACAATTCGTACAACGCCAACTCCAGATTGCGGACCATCTCGCTTTCTTCAATGTCGAAGTGCATCAGCCCGCTGGCCCAAGCACAACCCGCGTCATCCCACAGACTCTCTGTCTTGCCGGCGGCGTCATTCCGGATGGCGTATTGGTTCTTGTAGATCCAATCCCGAGTTTTCCGCCCATGTTCCCGGGCGGCGTATGTGCCGCCGAAGATGCGCGGGGCCTGGCCAATCAGCCAGGCGAAGAGTGCGTCCCAGGTCCTGGCCCCGATGAAAAGGCGGGCGCACAATCTCAGGAACGGTGACAAAATCAATTTCAATGCGTTCCAGAACATATTTAGCTCCTCTGCTTTACTCTTCCAGGATGATGTAACTGATAGAGCATCGGTTACTCCTCGACTTTCTCATAGGTCAACGGGAAGGTCTCTGGCGCGCAGAGGTCGAGCTCGCCGTTGGGCCACTTTATAATCCAATCGTGCTGACGCCCAACCCGGAGACCGCGCTGGGTCGGTATGACGAGCCCCAGAACATCGGAGGTCTGGCCGGCCGTGAGCGCTTGCCCATCCGGTCCGATGTAGCAACCCATCGCCTTGCCGTCTGACAGGTCGCCCACATCGGCAAAGGCGGATATTTCCGACCAGTTTTCCCATGTTAATTGCACCGCCTCCATCACGAGCGGCTTCGCTCTGTACTTTGCCACGATCAATTCCTTTCAAAAGACCCGGCCCCGGAACAACCAGGACCGGGCCGATAAAGGAGAAACAGCTACTTCCAACGAATCTCGGCAAACACGACCGGCACTACCTCGTCGCTGAAATCCGCGAGTTCCTTCCAGAGGCTCGGCCTCAGCGGGTATTGAATCTCAATCCCCAGCGATGCTGTCACCTTCTGGCCTTCCTGGAGCTGGCCGTCCCCGAAGCGCAGGCCGGTCATCAGTCCGGCCGTCGGGTTGGGATGCTCGGCCTCCTGGAGGAACATCCCGCCGGCCACGCCGACGTACCACGAGACGGGCGCCTGCACGCCGAGCAGATCGAACTCCGCGTCCCGCACGAGGTTGTACAGGCCGAAAAAGCCGATCTCGCAGCCCGCCCCCGCCTTCTCGTCGTCCAGCCAATACGCTTCTGGACCGACCGTGATGCGCGGCGCGCTGTCCGGCGTATAGCCGAAGCGCACCCCCAGCAGATCGTTGCCGCCCAGGGGCGTCCCCGACCAGTCCCCGGCCCACGCCACGCTGCCGGCCGCCAGGGCCAGCAGGCCCACCATCAGTGCTCGTTTCATGTTCTGACTCCTTTCAAAGAGTGTATTTTTCCGCCTATTTCTTTTTCGTGATCATGATATCAAGGGCCTCGCCGCGCTGGGCCGCATCGTAACCCATCTGGATATACCTGATGAGGTGATAACCATCGATCAGGTCCCGGCCAATGATGGCGTCTTCGGGACAGTCACAGAGAGGGCCGATAGACCTGTTGTGTTTGCCGTCGATGGTCAGTTCGTGTTTCGGTGAGACACTACTGCCGCAGTTTGTGCTGATCGTCAGTTAGATTTTCATTTGATGCTCTTTTCAATAGGCGTTCGGGTCGTCGGGACGCAGTTCGTTTTTCGGTGTCTCACTGTCACCCCATTCTGCGGTGATTGTCAGTTCAATCTTCATCAATCTCCTTCGCCCGGCTCGCGGCTGGCCCGCTCGGCCTTCTCACGCGTGCCGATCGGCTTATCGAAAATCCGGGACTCATGCTCCTTACGGCGAATATCCAGATACCACTTCCCGCCGTAAACCGAACGGATCAACCGCAACATCGTTTGGCAGGCGGACAAGAGAGACTCGGTCGTCCACTTGAAGTTCGCCAGGTAGCCATTCGAGCACGCCCCGGTGGTCGGGCAAGACAAACGACACTCCCAAGGTGTATGCGTTGCGTCCCCCTCACGCACCGCATAGACCTCGAATTCGCCCTCGTCGCCATAGATCCATTGGCACTTGCCGGACGGCTTCACGGCCGGATTGTCTGTCTGCATTTTTTTCAGTCGGCTCATGTAGAACTCCCTATCGGACACACGGGAACCTCTTGCGCAGAGCCCCGATGAAGTACCCGGCAGGATTGGTTACGTTTGGTTTTTGGGAATCCTTGATGAGTTGCCGGATCGTCGTGGCGACCTCATCCGCCCGGGCCACGTCCGATGCATAGTGATTCCCAATTGCCGTCATTGCTTGGGTGATCCCGTCGTCCGAACCGAACACCGACCGCACCGCAGCGCGCGCGACTTCCCAAGACGACGGTTTCGTTCCGTTCGGTTCGGTTAAGTTCTGTTCCGTTCCGTTCCGTTCGGTTCCGTTCGGTTCCGTTCCGTTCGGTTCCGTTAGGCGGGAATTCCTGGAATTCCTGGAATTCCTGGAATTCTTGATTATTACGCTGGAATCAAGGCTTTCATCGTCCACCAATTCAATCCATCCAATCTCCCGTAATACCTCAAGGCAGAATGTAACTTGTGCATCCGGCACGCTCAGGATGAACGCAAGGCCGCCGTCCTCGTTGTCATCAACATATCCGCGACGGTCCCGCTCTTTGCAGCCCGCCAACTCCAAGAGTTTACAGAAGCAGCCGAACACCTGGAGAGTGTTTGGTCCTGCGCGAGTCAGAAGTTTCCGCCAGCCAATGCCTTGCTCCTTGCCATGTACCTTCAAACGGATGAACACCAACGGCATCTTGCGCCGCAATTTGCCGACCGTGAGGGGACCGCCCTTCTCGTCCACCTCATATCGCATATCCCATTCGGTAATGTGAATCATCCGTGCGTCTCAGGGCAATCCATTCGCTACCCGGCGTCGTAGTTGATCTGCAACTGCTTTTCGTCGCCCGTCATGTTGCGGGTCTTGGCTTCATTCGTGTCCAGTCGGACCGTGGTCACGGTACAGGCTGTGTAGTCGTATCGGACCTCGACATCGACGAGCCGGACCTCGCACCTGTCGCGCACGAGTCGCGCCTTGGTGTTGATGTCGGCCCCGCACTGCTCGATCTTGGCCTTGAATTGGGCCCGGAGCGCCGCGAGATCATCTTCGAGAGCGTGATGGTCGTCGATCAGTTTGGCCAGGTCCTGGGCGGCGGCCTGCAATTCCTGATCCGTCAATTGACAGAGGAGAAAGTCGCGGTGCTTCTTCCCCTCAATCACTGGTTCCTGATCCGTCAATTGACAGACGAGAACCTCGTGGTACTTCTTCCCGTCAATCACTGGTTCCTGATCCTTCGTTTTTTCGGACATACTTTGAATCCTTTCTTGATAATGCGGCAGACTGCTATTTCTTCATTCGCAGGCCCAGGCGGGAAGCTTTCTTTTTGATGGCGGACCAGCTTCGGTAACACGGGGCGACCTGCCTTATCACCCGGAACAGTTCCCACACCCGATGCCTCGGCCACATCCGGCGCAGCACATTCTCTTCCCGTCGTGTCCACAAATTCCGTCGCACACTCTTCTTCTTTGCCATTTGCGTCCTTTCTGGGAACCATGATTTCAGCTATATCTTTCCCGGCACAATCGCCGTGACGCGGCCGAGACACTTCTTCTGGCCGTCCCCCGGACAAAGCCCGCCGGCCGGCGCAACCACGAATTCCTGCCGGCACCGAGCGCACACGAATTTGCTCACTGCATTCTCCGCCGGCTCGTCGAAGGCGCGCGGATCGATCTCCTGATCCTCCCCGAGCCCTAGTGACGTTCCATCCCAGACGAGCCGCTGTTGCTGCAGCCAGGGGAGGCAGTCGGCGGTTTTCTCGGCGGCGACGCGGGCGCGGACCTCCTGCAGAAAGGGGTAGAGAACTTGTTGGGTGAGATGCCCGGCCCCCGTCTTTTCCAGACAGATTTTCTTGAACTCCAGCCGCGCCTCCTGCTCGCTGATCTCGGCCTGCTCGTCGGCGTCCGAATTCACGGATTCAGGCTTGGCGCTCTGCTTGCCTCCTGCGCCATCATCATCGAGTTCATCTTTGGCGACCAAGCCGAGCAAGCAGAACGCAATCGTGCGGCGCAGGTAGGTCACGATGGAAGCAACCGCTTGCGCGGCATTTTTGTTGCCGGTCTGGTCTGGCGCGGCTTCCAACTCCATGCACTCGGCGTGACCGTCGATGTGAGAGTTGACGCCTCTAAGCCTGATATTCCCGGCTTTCACAGGTGGCATGTCCGTAAACCACAATGTGAATTGGCATTCTTCCATCAAGGGCCGAACCTGCTCGAAGGTTTCCGGCAAGCCGGCGAACTTGTAATAGGTTCTTCCGCTCCCTGTCCCAAACTCGACCGTTCGCGTCTTGAGGATGGTTGTCATACGGGCGCTGAAGTGGACCATGGCATTGATGTAGGCCTTGCGAGCCTCGTTGGCCTCATGGTCCGCCTGGAGTTCCATCAGGCGCGCCAGCTTTTCTACGTCGAAATTCTCCTTGTCGATCAGAAGGGCGGCCAACTGGGCCGGTGTCATGGCCCGGCCCGATACGAGCGCGGTTGATGGTGGCGGCGGCGCGCAGGGCTTGGCCTCGACCTGTTCGGGGCCGGGTAGGCTCTCGTGCTCTTTTTTTATTTGGGCGGCAGGCAACATTGCTATTCTCCCTTTCTTAAAGGTCATATGCCTCTTCAAAACTCACTTCCGGATCGGCGGCGGGGGACGGGGCCTCCGGCTGCTGTGGCTCCGGCTGAATCAACTGCGGTCCTACGCCTTCCCGCTCCAATGCCCAGCGCTTCAACCCGATGAGCTCGCGGCCGGCGCCGTAGGCCGGCCAGATGTTCATCTTCACGCATTCCGCGTAGCGATCCAGGGCCTCGCGGTAGCTGTTGCGCCCGGCCTGGAGGGTCTGGTCGTCGCACTGTCTCACTTTGACTACCGGCCACTTTTTTTCGGCGATCAGCCAGAAGCACAGCGATGTATCGCCCGTGAGCGCCAGCCAGCCATCGTGATACCAGGCGAGCTGCTGGAAATAGCCGTACTCGTCGATGGCCCACTGCCAATACATCGGGTGAGCGCTTCGGGCGCTCTTGAGGTCGATGAGGTAATGATCGAATCCTGTATCGCGCTCGTAGTCGAGCCGGGCCTTGCAGAGCAGTCCCGTTTTCTCGTCGCGCCAGACGAGGGAGACCTCGGACCGCCCGCCGCAGATATACTGGCGGCACTGGACCTGGCGGACGGCCGCGCCGATCTCCATGACCGCGGCATAGTCCTCGGCGGTCACGATGATCTTGCCCGCGTGGGCCGCGTCCCACTCCTCCCAGAACTTGATGGCGGCCCTGCTGTCGGCGGACGGCTCCTTGGCGGTTCGCTGCCGCTTGGTCGGCCGGCGCGGGGCTTCCTCCGGAATCGCGGGCTGGACTACCGCGTCGGCCGCGAACCGGCCCGGCTCCAGGAGAATGAAATGCGTCAGGGTCCCGAACGCCAGGGCCTCCGTCTCACCGCCGCCGCCTTCCTGCTCACGCCGCGCGTGATAGGGACTCTCCTGCTTCAGCCGCCAGAGGACATGATGATTCACCGCCTCCCAGGACTGATAGACCTCGAAGCTCGTATTCGGATAGATGTCCGGCCCCGGGATCATCCTCTACTCCTCAGTGACGCGATCAAACATACCAGGCACCACAGCGCCGCCCAGCCGAAGGCGTCGAGCACGATCACCGCGATCATGGCGGCCAGGTGCCGATAGTCCAGTGGGGTGTTCATTGCGGCTCGCTTTCTGTTCTACCGAACCAGGCCCGGACTTTCTCCGGTGAACCCCAGCATATACTCGGCAGTTCGTTCCAGATGTACTTGCAAATATCGAACAGCGCCGCCCGGTTGTTCTCGTCCGCACGGCCCATCGCCTCGAACAGGTCATTCGACAAAACGGCGTAGAGAAAATCACCGGTCGGGCAACGGTCATCGACGTACCGTCTGAGTTCAATTTCATATTGCGTTTCGGTTTCGGTCTTCCTGTTCTCGCTCCTGGTTCCTCCTGCGGCGGGGGACCGCTCTATCGCCGCCTTCACCGCATCGAGTACCGTCCAGGGCTGCCGCAGCGAGAGGCGGGGACCGGGATGATGCGGATCGATGCACACCTTGCCGGTCGTGGGATACAAGTTGTAGATACACTTCTTTTTTTTCCCGATAATCAGTTGATAGTGCGTCGCGGTCTGTTGGACCAAAACGAGGCTATGCTGGGCCGCGAGCCGCTGGGCCTTGACGAGCGGCGTTTTGGGCTCGCTCTGTGGCTTTATGGTCATATCGCGCAGTTCTGCGATGATCCTGTCCAACTCACTGATGATAGTGTTCATGGTTCCCCCCTTCCTGGTCCCTCTTTATTTCCTCGGCGAGAGTCTTACGCCATCCTTCGATAGTTGAGACGTTCACCCACGAACTTCGTAAGCACGGCTCACCCGGATGGCCTGCCTCCCCGAAACTGGCCAACACTTCAGATAGGATTTGTTCCAGCCTCTTCACGCGCGCTTGCAAGTCAGTGATCTGCTGGTCCTTCTCGGTAATGGCGTCGAAGAAGACGTATTCACCGTCAGGCGACTCAATCATTGCGGCTTTATCTATGTAGTCATGAAGTTCATGGATAAAACCTGGTTCACAGAATTGGTATCTCTTGATTGGCTCGTTCATGGTTCCTCCTGCGGCGGGGGACCGCTCTATCGCCGCCTTCACCGCATCGAGCACCGTCCAGGGCTGCCGCAGCGAGAGGCGGGGCGTTTCGGCCTCGCTCTGTGGCTTTGTCGGGTCGGTCTTCATGGGCGGCAGGGCTCCCGGCGGTTGAGGACCCAGAGGAGGGCCTCGATCCGGCCTTTGTAGATGACTTGTTCCAGCGCGACGGCGTACCGTTTCTTGAGGAACTCGCAGTTAGTGACGTCGGGCCCGAGCTCCTCGAGGCGGAGGCGATCGGCGGCGAGGCGGCGTTCGATGAGATGGATATTCTTCATCGGGCACTCTCCTCTTGTTTGGCCATCCCGGCCGCAGTACTCACGGCCGTCACAGAGGCGCAGGGTCCCGCAAAGGTCCTTGTCAATCTTCTTGATGCGCAGCTTCATGGTTCCCCCCTTCCTGGTCCCTCTTTATTTCCTCGGCGAGGGCCTGGCCGTCGGCCACGCGCTTACGTTCCTCCTCGATCCGCCGCCCGAGCCAGGCCTGATAGTCCGCGTGAGTGCGCTCGGCGCTCCGGGCCAGTTCCTCCAGCCAGCCGACCGCGCATTCCAGCTCATTGCAGATCCACATATCGTTCAGATCCTCCGCCCCCGTGTCGTTGACGATGCGCAGGCAGCGGCTGCAACCGGACGCGCCGCAGTGCGCGCACTGATGGCGCTCGTCCGGCGCGACGAGGCGACCGCAATCGCAGATGTTTCCGCCGGGCCTCTGGCGCTCCGCCCAGCTCTCTTCCGACAGTATGCCGGGCATATACGGTTCATGATCCATAGCTATTCTCCTCAAAAAGACCCGCCGGCGGTGCCAGGCCGGCGGGTCCAGATGAAACGGTCAATCGTCTCTGTCAATGGTGTCGAGGTGAGCGAGCAGAGCTCGCACGCCCGGCACCCGGCGTCGAGCATCAGCAGAGCAATGCATTTGTTGCGGATGCTGCACCGTTTCTGGTACGCGCTCCCGTTGCCGGGTGCCAGCGTGTCGAGCAGCTCTTTGATCTGTTTCGGTGAGAGGGGGTGGCGTGCGCTCATGGCACCAATCCTTTGTCCCGGCCATCGCGGAGGGCTAGGGTGATGACGTCCCGCAGCGTCTCCGGCGTCATTTCTTCCCACGTGAGGTGGCTGATGCTGAGCAGGATGGCGTCGCCCGCAATGCGGCAGGTGCTCGGGATCCAGCGGACCTTGCCGTCCGCGGCAATGAGGAGGAGCGGGTCGCCGCGGAGCCAGGGGTAGTCGTCCGTGATCTTGACCAGATTGCACCAAAGCTCTTGCGTTGTCAGCATGGGGGCAGTCCTTAACTGGGCGTGGTGAGGGCCTCTTGCAGAGCGCGGGCGGTTTCGTCGTTCACCCTGTGATCCATGCGCGCGCAGAGGGCGGTGATCTCGCTTTCCGTCTCGTTGGCCGGTGCCGCATGGAGGACTCTGTAGGCCCCGCGGCTGTACCAGATGGCGAGGAGGAGGTGGCCGGCCGCGCGGTCGAACCGCCCGTCCTGCATGCGCAAGCTCGCGGCGAGCAGCGCTACCGATGCCTGGCGGATGAGTCCCTGGGTTGTGTTCTCCATTCCGGGCTCCTTTCAAAATCGGGGACGGATCTGATTCCTCACGAGTTGCCAGACCCGTTTCTCGTAGGAATGAGAGAGATGTTCGTTTGGATCGCCGGATTTCAGGCCAGCGAGAAGGATTTGCCTAGCCCGAGTAATCGTGACTGACGGATTCACTTTCCACGGCTCGTTAGAGTCAGGGAACTGGGAAATCAATGCGATCGCTTCTTTTTTTATCATGCGGAGCTCCTTTCAAATTGCGGGACGCCGCCGGCCTCCTGCCTTGAGCGCCCCGGTCAGCCGCGCTCCGTCGCATCGTCTTCTGTAAGCTCGTCGAAATCCTGAACGGCAGCTGCGAGAATTCGCTTCGCCCACTGCTTGACCGCCTGTTTGTCGTCGCCCAGCTGCTGCAATGCCGCATAGTCCGTCTCGGGCAAGCAACTCGAAATCACCACTTGTTCCTCGGCTAACGTACAAGCGCGCCGCAGCATCTCGGTGCGGTCCATGATGCCCAGCGGCGACGGCGGCGGCGGCTCTTGCAGTTGCTCGCGCACCACTTGGCGCAGATGGTCCTCGGCCCCCGCGAGCTTGGCTTGGCAGCCAGAAGTCACCATTTGCAGGATGGACGCCAAGTCGGCATCCTCCAGCAGATCGCAGAGAACAATCCCACAGAGTTCGATTTTGAGTCGGTACTTCTTGGAGTCCTCCTCAAGGAATTTGAGTCGGCCCTGGAAATGGTCTCGTTTTTCGAGAGCATCGACAATCATCTGTCCGTCGATTGGATTTGTCATCGTTGTTGTTCCTTTCAAAATCGGGGACGGATCTGATTCCTCACGAGTTGCCAGACCCGTTTCTCGTAGGAAGGGTTCTCCGGCTATTTCTGTCCTGCCGCTTCCAGTCTGGCGCGCGCCTCGAACAGATCATGGTCCTGCACCGCCTTGGCGTGGCAACCGTCGCAGATGAACCCGGTCCTGGTATCCCACTTATTGTTCCAACTCTGTTTAGTTGGGTACTCCCGCTCTGTGCAGGCGTCGGCCGCGAACGTACCGTGACATTTCTCGCAGTTGGCCAATATCTCGTTGGACTCGCGCTCATAGGTGCCAAAGGCCGGGTCGCCATCTTCCGTATACCGGATTCCGCCGGATGTCGTGATTTTGACGGTCCCGCCTTTCGTGAAGCACAGAAGCGCTTTGTCCCGCTCCTCTTTGCTCGTAAACTCAACGCCAACGTCACCGATTCTCAATCCATACCTTTTCATGTTCATGCCTTTCAAATGGTGGGACGCCGCCGGCCTCCTGCCTTGAGCGCCCCGGTCAGCCGCGCTCCATCGCGGCGGGTTAATCGCTGCCCACCTACACTACCGTCTCCTGTGCAAGCACATGCGTTCGGTGGGCAAAAAATGCCGGAGTCCCCCCTCATGTGAGGGTCAGCCGCTCCGGCACGGAAATCAGTGCGGCCCCGATACTCTGAATAAAACGCCCCGGGGATATTCCGCCGGGGCGTTCGAAGGAGGGTGATGACAAATTGAAAATGGCCGGGCTTTTGTAGCCCGCTGCCCCCCCTGGGGCTCTGGGGCCGCCATCTTGCTACGGTTCGCCCGAGACTCCGTAGTTCAGCCCGGGAGTTACACCCGGACAGTGCGCGACACGTAGTCTTGCGACTGCTTTGAAATGCAGGGGCCGGAATGGTCCGGCCCCCGCTCATCCACGAGGATGGATGAACATGCCTGCGAGAGCCGACAGATAATGTGTCTCATAATTGTGCGGAAACGTCCGTTAATCGGTCCCATAACATATCTTATGGGACGTTGGACACATAACATTTTCGGGCCATCAGCCCGATCTCCGCGACGAGAGACATTTTTGACTTTCGATCGTACTTGCGCGTGGTCTGCGTGCTCGCGTGTCCGAGCGCATCCGCCGCCCGGCTCAGACCCTGATGGTCAATCATCGCCGTGGCGAAGGCGGCGCGCAGCTCGTGATACCGTCTCTGCGGCTCGATTTGGGCCCGGCGTTGGACGGCCCGGAACATCCGCTGGAAGTTGCCGGTCGGGTCCGCCACATCAGGCTGGCCGCGGCAGCGCCCGGCATACTTGGCTTCGAGGCATACATACGGCTGGTCCGCCGGCAGTTCGGCGATCCGTTGCCGGATCAAGCCGTGCAATTCGATGCACAGACCATCGAACTGCATGACCTGCGGCAAGGCGACATATCGGACCGCGTGATTCTTCAATTCCCATCCGTAGGTCGCGGCGCCCGGCTTCTTGGGAGTCAGCAGGATATGCGGGTTCGGATCGTCCAGATGAACGTCGGAGACCACAATCGCCAGCATCTCGCCCCGCCGACAGCCGAGCAGCCCGAGACAAATCCTGATGCGCCACAAATCGTCGCTCGCTGTCAGGAGCCGACTCAATTCCGGGGCCGCAAACGTCTCTTTGGGTTGCTCCGTCAGCTTGAACGGGTCGAGGCCCTCGAACGGGTTCGCCTCGATCCTGCCGTGACGCCTCAACCAGGACCAGAACGGCTTGAAGTTCGCCAAATAGCCATTGGCGGTGCGTTTGGACCGCCCGGCCGTGGCGAGCAGCGTCCGGTAGTCCTCGGCGATTGCGGGGGTCACCCGCCCGGCCGGCAGATCCTCGAACCACTCCACGAAGTACCGCAGGGCCTGCCGCTTGAACCGCACCGAGGCAGGCCGTAAATCAGAACGAGCCAGATATAACTCGAATAGACTTGCGATGGACTGTTGCATGTGCATGTTCCCATCCTTTCCGTCGGCTCTCGCAAGCCGACTAGAGGATAACTGAATCAGGCAACGTCCGCAAGAGTGTTACCTTCACTCCCCTCTGCGGGGTCTCTTCACTTGTCAAAGAACGCTTTTACCTCATAATTGTCAGTCCTGGTCTTGTCACTGGCGCGAGGTCCGTCACCGGCGTCCCGTCCAGGTCCAGCGTCGTCAGCTGCGTCAGTCCCGCCAGCGGCGCGAGCTCCGTCACCGGCGTCCCGCCCAGGTCCAGCGTCGTCAGCTGCGTCAGTCCCGCCAGCGGCGCGAGCTCCGTCACCGTCGTCCCGCC
>Ga0214473_10006458_pt1 | contig 13996 bp, 10 predicted proteins | sample RVTome_7_FD_203509 | JGI IMG/M metagenome (GOLD analysis project Ga0214473, IMG submission 203509) | Soil microbial communities from uranium-contaminated site in the Upper Colorado River Basin, Wyoming, United States - RVT98D197 | ecosystem: Environmental > Terrestrial > Soil > Contaminated >... | reverse complement strand
CTCCAGAGCAAAGCCCTCGAACAGCGGATCGAGATCACCCCTGAGGTCGCCCGGCTGGTCGCCGACCGTGCTCAGGACAACATCCGCGAACTCGAGGGCTTCCTCAACCGGATCGCCGCCTACGCCAGCCTCACACGCTCCCCCATCACCGTCGATGTCGCCTGCCAAGCGCTGAACGCCCTCACGCCCCCGGCGGCCTCGGCCCCACCCTCTCCGGAGGCGATCATCGAAGGCGTGGCCCGCTACTTCAGCGTGCCGGCCACGGCGCTCCTGGGCCCGAGCCGCGCCCGGCCTGTCGCCGAGGCCCGCCACGTCGCCATGTACCTCCTCCGCGAGGACGCCCAACTCCCGCTGAAGCTCATCGGCCGGCTTCTCGGCAACCGCGATCACTCCACAGTCATCCACGGCTGCCGGAAGATATCCACCTACGTCAAGACAGCCAAGGGCGGCCGTCAACTCTCCGAAATCCAAGCCCAGGTCCACTCCCTCCGCTGAATCACCACGGCGTCTCGTACTCCACACAACCTCTCGCCGGCCAACATCCGTCTCCACCCTTCAGCCAGCTTCACCGCCAACACCGTCAACACACCTACCCACTACGTCTCTTTAGGTATCCCTGACCCTTACAATGGGGTTTTAGGAGAACAGACACGTTGATTGATCGAGTGGTGATAAAGGTTGTTGGAGGGGCAGGTGGGAACGGCTGTGTGAGCTTCAGGCGGGAGAAGTTTGTGCCGCACGGGGGACCTGACGGGGGAGATGGTGGGAACGGAGGCAGTGTGATACTGGTGGCGGATGGCTCCGTGCGGACGCTGAAGGAGATGGGCCGGAAGAGGGTGTATCGGGGGGAGCGAGGCCAGCACGGGCAGGGGTCAGGCAAGCACGGGCGGCGTGGCGAGGACGTGGTGCTGAGGGCGCCGGTCGGGACGCAGGTGCAGGACATTGGCCGCGGTGACCTTGTGGCCGACCTGGATGAGGCAGGGAAGACCGTGGTAGCGGCGCGTGGGGGCCTCGGTGGGCGGGGTAACACTTGGTTCGCCAGGGCGGTGTACCGGGCGCCGCGGATCGCGCAGCGGGGCCAGCTCGGTGAGGAGCGGGAGCTGCAACTCGATCTCAAGCTGCTGGCGGATGTCGGGCTGGTAGGCATGCCGAACGCCGGCAAGTCGACGCTGCTGCGGGCGATCTCGGCGGCGCGGCCGCGGGTGGCGGACTACCCGTTCACGACCCTGGAGCCGTCGCTCGGGGTGGTGGAACTGGGGTACGAGCGGTTCGTCGTGGCGGATATCCCGGGCCTGATTGAGGGTGCTCACGCCGGTGTCGGCCTGGGGCTGGACTTCCTGCGGCACGTGGAGCGGACCAGGGTACTGGTTCACCTGATCGATGGCTCGCGACCTGACCCGCTGGCGGATATGGACGCCGTGAACCGCGAGCTGGCGCAGTACGGCGGCGGGCTGGAGGAGAGGGAGCAGATCGTGGCAGTGAACAAGGTGGACCTCGCCGAGGTCCGGCGGCGCCAGCCGGAGCTGCGGGATCTGCTGGCCAGCCGTGGGATAGTCGCACCGTTCATCTCGGCGGCGGAGGGCGAGGGTACGGCCAACCTCGTGCGGAGCATGGCGACGGCGCTCGCGGCGACCCGCGAGGAGCGACCGGCAGCGGCTGAGGTGGCGAAGCTGCGCCCGCAGCCGCTGGGCCGCCGCTTCACCGTGCGGCGGGAGGGCGAGGCCTTCCGGGTGGAGGGCGAGCGGATCGCGACGTTCGTGGAGATGATGCCGGTGGAGGTGGAGGAGGGACGGCAGGAGACGTGGTGGCGCCTGGGCCGCTGGGGCGTGAGCAGCGCCCTGCGCCGGGCCGGCGCCGCGCCGGGCGACAGGGTCCGGCTGGGCAAGGTGGAGCTGGAATGGCCGGGTTGAGGGTCGGCGTGCTGGGCGGCACGTTCGACCCCGTCCACCGGGGCCACCTGGCGCTGGCCCGCGCCGCCCGCGACGAGCTGACCCTGGATGAGGTGCTGTTCGTGCCGGCGGGGCGGCCGTGGCGGAAGGCGGGGCGGATCGTGGCGCCGGCCCAGGACAGGCTGGCGATGCTGAGGCTGGCGCTGGCGGGCGAGGCGGCGTTCAGGTTGGAGACGATGGAGCTGGACCGGACGGGGCCGGCGTACACCGCGGACACGCTGGAGGCGCTGCGGGCCGCGCGGCCTGACGACGAGCTGTTCTGCATCCTGGGCGAGGACGCGCTGGCCGACCTGCCGAACTGGGTGCGGCCGGAGCGCATCCTGGAGCTGGCGACGCTGGCGGTGGCCCGCAGAGAGGGCGTGCCGAAGGCGGCGGGGGAGCGGCTGCCCGGCCTGAGCGAGCGCGTCGTCTGGCTGAAGATGCCGCTTGTACCCGTGAGCGCGACGGAGATCAGGGAGCGGGTGAGGCGCGGCCTGCCCGTGGACGAGCTCGTGCCGGCGGCGGTGGCGGCGTACATCCGGGAGCACGACCTCTACAGGATGTAGGTCAGCCGGACGCGGGCGCCGCGTTCCGCCGCCCAGCCGGCCATGGCGGCCAGCTCACGCAGCCGCTCCGGCAGCTCCGGGAAGCCGGCGGTGAGCGCGCGGAGCTCCGGCGTCGCCTCGATCGCCGCGGCCGCGCGGCGGGCGGACTCCGCCAGGGGCACCGCCTCCTGCCACATCGCCTCCAGCGCTCGCTCCTCCTTGCTGCTCTCGACGCGGGCGTCGGCGTAGGTGAGAAGAGGCTTCAGGTCGATGCCGAGCCGGCGCTTGAGGAGGCCGGCGGCCTTGGCCAGCGGGTGGGCGGCGCCGTAGCGCTCCGAGTGGGCGAAGGAGATGAAGTAGACGATGTCCGCGCTCTCGCCGAGGAACTCCAGCGGGCACTCCTCGTCCGAGGTGGTCTCGACGATGAGGGCGGTAGCGGCGGGGCCGTTCATGGGCGGGGCGTCTTCACGGCCAGCGCCACCCACGAAGGGCTCATGAGGAACGAGACGTGCAGCGCCGGGTGGGCGACAAGCTTGCGGGCATAGGACTTCACCTGCTCAGCCCAGTCCGGCCCGGCGAACTGAGCCCAGTCCATCGTCAGGTTGCCCGTGACCGCTTGCTCGAGGAGGAACCAGTTGGACATGATTAGCAGGCCGCCCGGGCGCAGGAGATCGATCATGCGGCCGAAGTAGGCAGGTTCATGCGCGAACCAGCCATCGTCATGGATTACGTCGTAGGGCCCGGCGAGGGCCTGCAGGATGTCTGCGCCCTCACCCTCGGTCACCTCAATGCGCCCGGCGAGGCCCGCCTCCCCGGCGTAGCGCCGGGCAAGCGACACGTGCTCCGGGAAGCGGTCGATCGTCTCCACGCGGCCGTCGGGGCCGGCGGCTTCGGCGAGCCAGAGGGCGCTGTAGCCGAGCCCGCAGCCGATCTCCAGTATGCGGTGGGCACCGGCCGTGCGGACGATGCCAGCCAGGAGCCGCATCTTGACGGGCACCGATGGGTAGACCTCGCAGTCCGTCCCGTGCGCCTCGCGGTGCTCGTTGGAGGCGCGGTAGACGCGGGCGAAGGGGTCGCCGCCGTAGAGGTCGAGCAGGAAAGAGGAGATGAGCTCGGCGCCGGATGGGTCGTCCGTCATGTCTCTTCGATTCTAGCGCGCTCCCGGCGGCCCGCTAAGCGGGGACGACGTACAGCGCGACGAGGGCGAAGTGCAGGGCGCTGCCCGCGATGACCAGCGCGTGGAACACCTCGTGGTAGCCGAAGACGCGCGGGAACGGGTTGGGGCGGGCGGCGGCGTAGACGAGCCCGCCGAGGGTGTACATGACGCCGCCGAGAAGGAGGAGCGCCAGCGGCACCAGCGTGAACCAGGCGAGCAGCTCCGTGGTCGCGACAAGGGCGATCCAGCCGACGGCCAGGTAGAGGAGGACGCTGAGCCAGCGCGGCGCATTGGGCCAGGCCAGCTTCATGACGACGCCCGCTCCGGCCAGCCCCCAGACGACGGAGAGGAGGCTGATCCCCCAGGCCGTGTCCGCGACGACGAGGCAGAACGGGGTGTACGTCCCAGCGATGAGGACGAAGATCATGGCGTGGTCCAGCCGCTTCATGAGGCTGCGCAACCGGGGCTTCCAGGTGATGCGGTGGTAGGCGGCGCTGGTCGTGTACAGCAGGGCGAGGCTGGTGGCGAACACGGTGCCGCCCACGTAGGCGCCGGGCGAGTCGGCGAGGAGGACGAGGAGGACGATCCCGCCTACGGCGGCGACGGCGGCGACGGCGTGGAAGACGCCGCGCAGGAGGGGACGGGGGGCGGTGGTCTCAGCGGCGGGGGCGAACGCGGGCATGGCGGCGGTTGCGGCTGTTACCGGGGCCTTAGATGTCCAGGCGGGCCTTGTCGTAGTGGCTCTGGATGAAGTGCTTGCGGGGGGCCACTTCCTCGCCCATGAGCTGGGTGAAGACGCGGTCGGCGGCCATGGCGTCCTCAACGTGGACCTGGAACATGATGCGGCGGGCGGGATCCATCGTCGTCTCCCAGAGCTGCTCCGCGTTCATCTCGCCCAGACCCTTGTAGCGCTGGATGTTGACCTTGCCGTCCTTGAGGCGGCTGACGTAGGCGTCCTTCTCCTTATCGTTGTATATCCAGCGGGCCTCTTTGCCGTGCTGGATGCGGTAGAGCGGCGGCTGGGCGATGTAAAGATGGCCGCCTTCGATTAGCTCGCGCATGTAACGGAAGAAGAAGGTGAGGTGGAGGGTGCGGATGTGGGAGCCGTCAACGTCGGCGTCGGTCATGATGATGACGCGGTGGTAGCGGAGCTTGGCAGTGTCGAACTCCTCGCCGAAGCCGGCGCCGAGGGCGGTGATCATCGCCTTGATCGCCTCGTGGGTGAGCATCTTGTCGGGGCGGGCCTTCTCGACGTTGAGGATCTTGCCGAACAGAGGGAGGATCGCCTGGAAGCGACGGTCGCGTCCCTGCTTGGCGGAGCCGCCGGCGGAGTCGCCCTCGACGATGAACAGCTCGCGCATCTCGGGGTTGCGCTCGGAGCAGTCGGCGAGCTTGCCGGGGAGGATGCTGTCGTCCAGGACGCCCTTCTTGATGACGAGGTCGCGGGCCTTGCGGGCGGCGTCGCGGGCGCGGGCGGCGGTGAGGCACTTCTCGATGATGCGGCGGCCGTCGGAGGGGTTCTCCTCCAGGTAGCGGGAGAGTTCCTCGCCCAGGGCGGACTCCACCATCCCCTTGAGTTCGGCGTTGCCCAGGCGCGTCTTCGTCTGACCCTCGAACTGGGGCTCGGGGATCTTGACGCTGATGACGGCGACGAGCCCCTCGCGGACGTCCTCGCCGGAGAGGTTGGCGTCGGAGTCCTTGAGTATCTTCTGTTTGCGGGCGTAATCGTTGAGGACGCGGGTGAGGGCGGAACGGAAGCCGGTGAGGTGGGTGCCGCCGTCGATGGTGTTGATGCAGTTGGCGAAGGCGAAGGTGGACTCCGTGAAGCTATCGTTGTACTGGAGCGCTACCTCCACGACGGAGCCGTCAACGGCGCGCTCCATGTAGAAGGGATCGTGCAGGGCCGTGCGGTCCCGGTTAAGGCGCTTGACGAACGACTTGATGCCGCCCTCGAAGTAGTAGCTCACCTCTTGGCCGGCGCGCTCGTCCGTGAAGTGGATCCAGACGCCCTTGGTGAGGAACGCCATCTCGCGGAAGCGCTGGGCCAGCGTCTCGAAGTCGAACTCGATCTCGGGGAAGATATCGGGGTCGGGGGCGAAGCCAGTGGTGGTGCCGCTGCTCTTGGCGCCGTTGCCGACGACCTTGAGCTCGCCCTTGGCCTTGCCGCGGGCGTACTCCTGGCGGTAGACCTTTCCTTCACGGCGGACCTCCACCCACATGGCGGAAGAGAGGGCGTTGACCACGGCGGCACCGACGCCGTGGAGGCCGCCGGACACCTTGTACGCCTGGTGGTCGAACTTGCCGCCGGCGTGGAGGTAGGTCATAACCGTCTCCAGGGCGGACTTTCCCGTGCGCGCGTGCTTGTCGATCGGGATGCCGCGGCCGTTGTCCGAGACGACGACCGAACCGTCGGCCCTGATGCGCACGTCGACTTCGTTGCAGAAGCCGGCCATCGCCTCGTCGATGCTGTTGTCGACGATCTCGTAGACGAGGTGGTGGAGGCCGCGGGAGTCAGTGGAGCCGATGTACATGCCGGGGCGGCGGCGGACAGCCTCCAGCCCCTCCAGGACCTGGATATCGGCGGCGGTGTATTCGTTTACCTTGGTTTTGGGCATAGAAGGAGGGCCTATCGTGGTGACATTCACATTCTACCATATCTAAACGTATCTTAGGAACGACGGTTAGCGGGAGGGGGGAAGAAGCCATAGGAGGCGAGGAGGAGGGTCAGTTGGCCGGGGGGGCGCTGATGTCGAGGCGGGCGAGAGGGGCGTGTCCGCCCTGGCGCCGGACCTGGATGGCTTCGAGCTCGTGGAGGGTCTGGAGCCAAAGCCGGTGGAGGTGGGACTCGTAGCGCATGATGGTAGCCAACGTTTGATCGAACGGGAGAACGCGTCTGGAGGCTACTTCCCAGGCCGCGTCGGGCGCGAGGTCCTGGAGGGTGGCCTCCCCGGCGCGGCGGGAGTGTAAGGCCGCGGTGCTGTAGTAGTGGGACGCGTGATCGATGATGGTCATATCTCTCTCGTAAGGGATAACCCGGCGCAGCCGCCAGGTCAGGAGAGCGATGCGCCCGACGAGGACCTCCTCAAGATAGCCTGCCGGCTCAAAGGCCTCCGTCATGCCGCGAAGGTGGCGCTCCCACTCGCCGGGATCCTCCAGATCTTCGATGACCGGCGACGTTGAAAGCATGCCGTGCTTGACGGCGTTCCGGCTGGACCGCGCTTTGCCGGCTGGGGTGTTGGGGCCGCGTTTGGCTATGGGTCACCTCCGTGGGGGAGGGTAGCAGAAGGGAGGGGAGAGTGGGAAGGGGGAGGTGGCACGGAATTCGTTTGGCAGAAAAGGGTGTGCGGATTACGTGATTATTCTAGAATTGGAAGGCTTATATATAGTTTGCCGGGACGGGGGCATGAGGGGGCAGGGTGGTGCAAGCGCGTAGGGCGGCCGGCGTTAGAGTTCGCCCTTGAAGGCTCTGTTCAGGATAGATCCCTCAAGGGCATCAAGTTGCTTTTTAATGCCGAAGTGGAGAGCCCGGACATCGTCTATCTTTCGCAACAAGGCGATAATGCGTTTCTGTTCGTGGAGTGGGGGAAGGGGAATTGTGAAGTTCAAGACGTGGTGTGGCCGAATAGAAGCGTAGTTGGTAGACCCTCTCGCGGAAACTTGTTGGCGAAAGGCGGGAGTGCGGATGTAGAAGTCTAGAAATGCCGCATCCAACACTGCTTCATTCAGTACGAAGAGGAAGTAGTGGCTGCTCACGATGCTTCCGGCCAATGATTGGGGAACGATACCAAAGCCACCAACTTTGGCATCAATTTCAGCAACGAGAAACTCTCCTGAGTGGCAGACTTGTTGGCGTTTGGTTTTGATCTCCGATCCGGAAACCACGTCGCGCAAGACAATGCCCTGGGCATCTAGCTGCACACGACACCGCTTGTAGGATTCTAGATCGCTAATGTCTACAAAGTCGTTACGATGCCTCATGACCCCCCCGAAAGGAACGGTCGGCCAAGGCTCCACTGCGGCCTTGTATGCAGCGCGGGTTTTGATTTCGACGAGGCTCTCACCAATTCGTTGCTTCATGTCGAGGATGTCGTCGGCGAGCTGTTCGGGGGGGAGGTGTTCGAGGTCATGGGCGGCGCTGGGGTTCGTGATGTCCAGGTTGTAGTTGTTCTCGACGATGCGCTGGACGGGGACGCGCCAGGCGCGCTTATTCTCCTCGCGGTTGTGCCACCAAGCGAGGCAGGGCTGGAACTCTTCGTACTGAAGGGGCTGGGTCTTGGTGTAGTTCTTGCGGCCTTCAGGAAGGGGGTGTTCGTAGTACCAGATTTCCCTGGTGGGACCGGAGCGGTCGAAGAAGAGGAGGTTGGTGGGGATGCTCGTATATGGCGCGAAGACGCCGTTGGGCAGGCGGATGATGGTGTGGAGGTTGTAGTCCTCTAGCAGCTCCTTCTTGATGCGGGCGCAGACGCCGTCGCCAAAGAGGACGCCGTTGGGGACGATCATGCCGCAGCGGCCGGCGCCGTGGCCGCCGACGGGACGGCGAAGCTTACGCATGATGAGTTGCAGGAAGAGGAAGGCGGTCTCGGACGTCTGCTTGTCCTCGGGGAAATTACCCAGGATGCCGCGCTCTTCCTCGCCGCCGAAGGGCGGGTTGGTCATAATCACGTCGACGCGGTCCCTGTCGCCGATCTCGCGAAGAGGGAAGCGGAGGGCGTTTCCCGGGTCGATGCTGGGTGACTCCACGCCGTGCAGAAGGAGGTTCATCTGGCACATGAGGTAGGGGAGCGGTTTGGCTTCCACGCCGAAGAGGGTACCCCGTTGCAGCTTCTGGTGGTGTTCTACCGTCTGACACTGCTCCTTGAGGTGGTCGAAGGCGGCGACGAGGAAGCCGCCGGTGCCGGCGGCGGGGTCAAGGACAGTCTCGCCGAGACGAGGGTCGACGGCGGTGGTCATGAAGCGGACGACGGGGCGCGGCGTGTAGAACTCACCATTTTGACCGGCGGCGTCGCGCATCTCCTTGAGCATGGACTCGTAGAGGAGTCCAAGTGTGTGGATCTCGTCGCTGGATGTGAAGTGAATGGTGTTGATCTTGTTCAGCACATCGCGCAAGAGGTAGCCGTTGATCATACGGTTCAGTGTGCCCCGGAGGACGGCCGCTATTACGTCGCGGCGGTCGCCGCCATCGGCGCCCTGGAGGGAGCGAAGGTAGGCGAAGAGGCCAGCGCCGCGGGTGCCGTCGGGGCGGACCGCCTCGCCCTGGTTGATGAAGGCAATGAGCTCGTCGCCGGTAACGCCTTCGGCCTTGGCGGCCCAGTCCCGCCAGCGGTAGGGCGGCTCGATGGCATGGGCGAAGCGCTTACCTTCAAGAGTGGCTTGGGTCTCGCGCAGTTGTTCAGCGTCGTCCAAGAACTTGAGGAACATGATCCAGGTGAGCATTGGGAGGCGGTCGAGGTCGGTGCTGAGGCCCCTGTCCTTGCGCATGATGTCGCGGGCGGACTTGATAACAGAGGCCAGTTGCTGGGCGGTCGATACGGGGACTTTGGTTATCGCGCTGCGGGCCATGCGATCTCCTTACGCTGCGTAGAGCAGTTCCTGGAGTTCAGCCACGGCAGCCTTCAGGCGCTCGGGGCCGTCAAAGCTCGCGGCGATCTCAATTACGTTGCCGTGCTCGGAGATGGGGGGCAAGTTTAGGATGTCGGGCAGTTTGAATTGGGCAACGCCGTGGTCGATGTACTTGTCCAGCAGCTCGTTGAGGATCTGGCGGGCTTCCGGGGAGTAACGGTCGAAGAAGTTCTGCTTGTCCTTGCGCAGACGCTCGGCGCGCTCACGGCGGGTGCGAAGGGGAGCGTTGAAGGCGACGTGGCAGAGGAGATCGAAGGGATCGGCGTCCGGCTCGTTCGTCGCGGAGGCCAGTTCATCGAAGCTGACACCGCGCTTTTCGAGGGCGTCGATGATGGCGGCGCGTTCTTCGGCGTTGCTCCAGAGGGAGCGCAGGGCGGCGGCGGACGTGTACATGGTGCGCACAACGTCGCTGGTGTAATCGGTGAACTTGACGACCCGAAGTTGCCGCCCTTCGGCGTCTAGCTCGTAGACGAGGTGGGCGACGACTTCCACCGAACCTTCGTCTATGTAGAACTTCCGGCGCTCGCCCTCAGAGTCATCGCCGAGGACATGCCCGGGCACGCCTTCGGTCTGCTCTTCCTCGATCTCTTCCTCGGCCCGGATGGTCTCCTCGGTACCCGCGACGACGCGGCCCTCTTCGTCGATCTCCTGCTCGGTGATAAGTGCCGGTTCGCCGTCGAAGTCGGGATCGGCGAAGAGGCGGGTGGCGCTGCCGGTGTAGTCCAGGATATTGAAGTAGAGCTTGCCGTAGTCGTCGCGGACGCGGGTGCCGCGTCCGATTACCTGCTTGAACTCCGTCATAGAGTCGATGACGCGGGCGATGACGATGTTCTTGCACATGGGCACGTCAACGCCGGTGGTGAGGAGCTGTGAGGTCGTGACGATGGCGGGAGTCTGCGTCTCAAGTTCCTGGAAGCGGCTCAGGTAGCCGCGGCCGATGTCGCCTTCGTCAGAGACGACACGGACAGCGTAGTCCGCATGTTTCTGGGCGAGGTCTGTATTGAGGTTGTTGATGGCCATGCGCATGGACTCGGCGTGTTCCTGATCGACGCAGAAGACGATGGTCTTGGCGAAGCGGTCCGTCTTACTCATGAAGTCCGTGAGGTGGCCGGCGATGGAATGGGTGCGGGCCTGAAGGACGATAAGACGTTCGAAGTCCTTGGTCCCGTACTCTGCGTCAGGGATCTCGCGCAGGTAGCGGTCCCTCTGGTCCTTTGTGGGGCGCCAGCCCGCGGCGTCCACCGAGGTGACAACGCGGTGGACCCGGTAGGGAGCCAGGAAGCCGTCGTCGATGCCCTGCCGCAGACTGTAGGTGTACACGGGGTTTCCGAAGTACTGGTAGGTGTCCTTGTTGTCTTCCCGGAGAGGCGTGGCTGTCATGCCAAGCTGGAAGGCGGGCTCGAAGTACTCGAGTATCTCCCGCCAGTTGCTCTCGTCTGCCGCGCTGCCACGATGACACTCGTCGACGATGACAAGATCGAAGAAATCGCGGGGATACGCGCGGAAGAGGCCGGGGCGCCGCTCATCGCGGGCGATGGCCTGGTAGGTGGCGAAGTACATTTCGCGGCTCTTGATGGCCTCGCCCTGTATCTTGTGACGGGCATCGGCGAAGGGGGCGAAGGTCTTGTCTTTGGGATCGTCAACGAGAATGTTGCGGTCCGCCAGGTAGAGGATTCGCGGGCGGCGATGCTCGCCGGTCCTGTTCCAGCGGCTGTTCCAGAGCTTCCAGCATATCTGGAAGGCGACCAAGGTCTTGCCAGTGCCGGTCGCCATGGTGAGAAGAACTCGCGGCTTGCCCTGGAGGATGGCCTGTACGGCGCGGTTGATGGCGATCTGCTGGTAGTAGCGCACGGAGGTGTTGGGCTGGTGGTAGTAGGGCGTGAGAAGCCGGCTTTCGACATCAGCGGTGATCCCTTGGGCACCCTTCAGACGGTTCCAGAGGTCGTCCGGCGAAGGAAAGGCCGCTAAGGGGCTGTCCACTCCGGTGAGGAAGTCATGCTCGACGATTTCGTGGCCGTTGGTGGAGTAGGCGAAGTCCAGCCCGAGGAATTGACCGTACTCCTTCGCCTGCTGGAGGCCGTCGGCAGCGTTCTTGTACGCGGCCTTCGCTTCCACGACGGCGATCATGAAATCGCGGCGGTAGTAGAGCAGGTAGTCGGCGCGTTTTTGTGGCTTACGCCGGGCCTTGTTGCCGACGGTTACGATGCGGCCGTCTGTGAACGTCTTCTGCTCTCTGATCTGGTCATCGGTCCAGCCAGCGTCGTAGAGTTTCTTTAGGACGTACTTGCGGCAGGTGTCGGCTTCGGTGATTGGCAATGGCATCCCCCTCGGTGTGCGGGGAGATTGTAGCAGAGCAGCGGGAGGTATGGAACGGGAGGGGGCCCTCACCCTTGCCCTCTCCCGGAGGGAGGGGGGGGTTCCGGGCGGACACGGGGGTCCGCCCCTACGACGGGGGCGCGGTGCGCGGGCGACCGCGAGGGTCGCCCCTACGGCGCAGGCAGGCCCTTCGACCAGCTCAGGGCAGGCCTACGTGGGCGACGGGGCGTGGTGCGCGGGCGACCGCGAGGGTCGCCCCCTTCGACTCGCGCCTCCGCTGCGCTGTGGCACGGCTCAGGGTGAGCGGCCCTTCGAGAGCCTCAGGGTGAGCGGATTGAGGTACGCTCCTACGGAGGGGCGCGGCCCATGACGGGGCGCTGGCGACGGCATAGAATGGGCGGGAGATGGCAGAGGTCGCGCAGGCCGCCCCGGAGCCCGATTCGCCCGTTCCGGGGGTAACGCGCCCGGTGTTGAAACTGATCACGCTTAGTTCAGATCACCTCTTTGCCTTCACAAAGGTTGACGAGCTGCGGCAGGGCCAGTATCCGCGCCCGGCGGCCGCTGCCCTCTCGCACGATTTTAAGGATGCCTTCCTGTGTGAGCCTGCCCAGCAGGGTCATTATCATGGGTTTACTGGGCATACCCGGCCTTCCCTCTATCGTGCTGCTGCGGAATATGGGCTGCTCGAACAGGCGGTCCAGCAGCGGCACCGCAAACTGCGAGTGCGTTAGCTGGAGCACCCTGTGCTTCAGGTCTTCGTAGAGCGCCATGATCGCGAGAGCGGTCGAAGCGTTCATCGCGGCCTGCTCGGTTAGTGCGCTGAGGAAGAAGCCGATCCACGCGTTCCAGGCGCCGTCTTCCTGGCCGAGTGCTCGAAGCCGGTCAACGTAGCTGTCACGGTGCTCCTCGAGATAAGCGGACAGGTAGAACATTGGGCGGGAGAGGATCCTCTTCTCGTGCAGGAACAGCGGGATCAGGATGCGCCCAAGGCGGCCGTTGCCATCCAGGAATGGGTGGATGATTTCGAACTGGGCATGGACCACGGCAAGCTGCACGAGCGGGTCCGGCCTATCGAGGTGATAGTACTTTTCCCAGTTGTCCAATAGCGCCGGGACCAGTTTAGGATCGGGCGGGATGAATTGTGCCTCCTCGATCGCACAGCCGGGCGCGCCGATCCAGTTCTGCGTGGTCCGGAACCGACCCCGGGCCTTATCGCGCCCGCGGACACTGTTCAGCAGGACATCGTGGAGCGAGAGCAGCAGATTGAGGTTGAACGGCCTGGACATGAGTTCGGCCTCGGCTAGCCTTAGCGCCTGCCGGTAGTTGATGATCTCCCGGATATCGAGTTGCCTGGACTCCTGTTCGGGCTCTTCGCCTGCCTCGAACTTCAGGACCTCCCCCAGGGTGGCCTGGGTGCCTTCCATCTTCGAGGACAGCACAGCCTCCTGCGTCGTCAGTGGTGAGAGCAGCACTTCAGGGTTAGGCACGCCGTGAAGAACGCCGTCATAATGAGCCAGGGCACGGTTGGCCTGCCCGATCAACGGAATAAGCGGCTCCCAGTCGATATCGGTTAGGGGAAGCTCTTGAGGCACAATGGGTGTTGGCATTTGTGTAAACCCGTCTGTCCACTCTCGGCGTTGTGGTAAGTATAACCCGCCCTGCTTTCCACAACAACGGGCGGCGCTATTCTGCTTTACTCAACGAAGCATTCGCTCGCCCTACGCCCCGAGGGCTGACCCTTCGACCCTTCGACTGAGCTCAGGGCAGGCTCTGGGGGTCGGTCCCTATGGAAGCGCGGGCCCATGACGGGGCGGTGGCGACGGCATAGAATGGCCGTGTGACTGCAGAGGTCGCGCAGGCCGCCCCTGAGCCCGATTCGCCCGTTCCGGGGGTAACGCGCCCGGTGTTCGTTCTGGGCATCGTCTCATTCCTGACCGACGTCTCATCGGAGATGGTGTACCCGCTGGTGCCGCTGTTCCTGACCTCCACGCTGGGCGCGCCGCTGGTCGCCGTTGGGCTGATCGAGGGGCTGGCGGAGGGCGCCGCGTCGCTGTTCAAGACCGCCGGCGGCTGGCTGTCGGACCGGCTGCGCGTGCGGCGGCCGCTGGTGATCGCGGGCTACGCGCTGTCGGCCGCGAGCAAGCCGCTGATGGCGGCGGCCTACGTCTGGCCGGTGGCGCTGCTGGTGCGGTTCGGCGACCGCACCGGCAAGGGGATACGAACCGCGCCCCGCGACGCTCTGGTGGCGGACGTGACCCCGCCCGAGCTTCGGGGCCGCGCCTTCGGCTTCCACCGCGCCGCCGACACCCTGGGCGCGGTGACGGGACCGATGGCCGCGCTCGGCCTCCTGGCCGCCTTCGACGATAGCTTCCGGCTGGTGTTCATCGTGGCGTTCGCACCGGCGGTGGCGGGCGTCGCCTTACTGTCGCTGG
>Ga0214473_10006457_pt1 | contig 13999 bp, 5 predicted proteins | sample RVTome_7_FD_203509 | JGI IMG/M metagenome (GOLD analysis project Ga0214473, IMG submission 203509) | Soil microbial communities from uranium-contaminated site in the Upper Colorado River Basin, Wyoming, United States - RVT98D197 | ecosystem: Environmental > Terrestrial > Soil > Contaminated >... | reverse complement strand
GACCCGCCGGGTGTTCACAACGCCCATCGGACACCCCGACTGCACGGGAATCCGCGTGACGCCGAACATCTACTCGACGCTGCAGGAGGTCGATCTGTTTGCGGAGGGGATGGAGGAGATCCTGAAGAAGGGCGTGGCAGGGTGAGCGGGATGACGCGGGCTTCATCCCGCCTATCCCGCCCATCCTGCTGGGTCCTGCCCGCCCTGCTCGCCATTCCCATCACGTGGGCGGAGGCACGCGCTGCCCAGGGCGCTCCACCACCCATGGTCACCGACCGCCCCGACCAGACGGAGAGCGCGCAGCTGGTGGGACGTGGGTTTTTCCAGCTCGAGGCAGGCGGCGCACACTTCTTCGAGCGCGAGGGGAGCACCGCGGCCACGCGGCTCTCGAACGTGGGGGGCGCGCTGCTCCGGATCGGCGTATTCGACCCGGCAGAGCTCCGCCTCGGCTTCGTGGGGTGGCAACACGTCACCACCGAGGGAGAAGCCGCCGCGACGGGGTTCGGTGATCTGGCGGTCGGGGCCAAGGTGCGGATTGCGCACGGCGAGGGCGTCTCGCCGGCGGTCGCCCTCATTGGCGGCATCCTGATCCCCGTGGGCGACGAGGACTTCCGCGCCGGCGGCGTGGACCCCCTGGTGCGCGTGGCGCTGGCGCACGATCTGGGCGGCGGCTTCAACCTGGGCTACAACGCCGGCGCCGCCTGGACGACGGCGACGGACGTCGCCGGCAACGAAACCACGGAAACGGGCCTGATCTACACGATCGCCCTCGGGCGGGAGCTGCTTCCCCACCTCGCGGCCTTCGTCGAAGCCTTCGGCGTCCAGGGCGTGGCGGGAGACGCGGGCTCATGGGTGGCCCTGGACGGTGGTGTGACCGTCCCCCTCCGCGTGAACTTCCAGCTCGATGTGTCCGGCGGGGTTGGGCTGAGCGCGGGCGCCGCGGATTGGTTCCTGAGTGCTGGGTTTGCGGTGAGGGTGCCGCGGTGAAATGACGGGGATGACGGGATGACGGGATGACGGGATAGACGGGACAAACGGCATCGGCGCGTGGGGAAAGCCGGCTCATGCGGTCATCCCGTTATCCCGTTCTCCCATCACCCCCCCAACTGATCCAACGCCATCATCAGCGCGAACCCGCCAATGAACCCAATGGTGGCGACGTCCGGGTTTCCCGAGCGGGTCGTTTCGGGCAGCAGCTCTTCGACGACGACGTAGAGCATCGCGCCGGCGGCGAACGCCAGGCCGTAGGGAAGCGCGGCGGCCGCCACCGTGACGAACCAGGCGCCGAGGATGGCGGCGAACGGCTCCACCACCGCCGAGAGCTGACCGTAGTAGAAAGCGCGCCCCCGCGACATGCCGTCCCGGCGGAGGGGCATGGCGATGGCGAGGCCTTCCGGGATGTTCTGGATCCCGATGCCGACGGCCAGGACCAGGCCGCGGGCGAAGTCACCACTGCCAAACCCGAGACCGACGGCGAGGCCCTCAGGGAAGTTGTGGATCGTGATGGCCGCCATCAGGAGTGCCGAGCGGCGCCACGCCACGTGCGGTCCCTCCTCGTGCGCCTCGGTGGGGAACTCGGGGTGGAGGTGGGGGATCAGCTGATCCATTCCCCACAGGGTTGCGGCGCCCAACAGGAGCCCAGCGACCGTGCGGAACACACCGCCGGCCTCCAACGCGGGCACGAGCAGCGACCAGCAGGCCGCCGCCACCATGATGCCGCCGGCCCCCCCCATCATGAGGTCCATGAGCCGCCGCGGAACGGTGCGCAGGAAGAGGACCGGGAGCGTGCCGATGACGGTGAGGGCCCACGTCCCGAGCCCGCCGATGAAGGCGAGGGCGATGGGCGGCCACAGGGCCACCGGCTGATCGAGAAATCCGAGTGTCATGATCCCTGTGAAGGGTCCTTCATGGAGTCGAGCAGCGCTTGACCGTGCTCCAGCCGTGGTCGCAGACTCCAGCGGCCACCGCGACCGGAGTGATGACGTGCCGAAGGCAAAATACAAGGAACATCACGTGGGCGATCACGCGTTGCGACCTGAGAGCCTCATGATGGGATACGGCTACGATCCGAGGCTCTCGGAGGGCGCGGCAAAGTGTCCGATCTTCCAGACTTCCACGTTCGTGTTCCCCACCGCCGAAGCGGGCAAGGCCTACTTCCAGCTCGCGTACGGGCTGCGCGAGGCGAGCCCGGGCGAAGAGCTGGGGCTGATCTACAGCAGGCTCAACAACCCGGATCTCGAGATCCTGGAGGATCGCCTGGGACTGTGGGACGGCGCCGAAGCCGGCGCGGTGTTCGCGAGCGGCATGGCGGCCATCAGCACGGCCCTCTGGGCCTACCTCCGCCCGGGCGACGCGATCGTCTTCTCCGAGCCCCTGTACGGGGGTACCGAGCACTTCATCCGGACCGTCCTGCCGGAGTTCGGCATCACCCCGGTCGGGTTCCCGGCGGGCCACGCGGTCGCGGACCTGGCCAGCGACATCCGAACGCGCGTGGGCAGGCGCCGTGTGCCGGTGGTTTACATCGAGACGCCGGCCAATCCGACCAACGCGATGATCGACATCGCCGATCTCGCCGCGTTCGGGAAGACGCTGGGTTCGGACGGCGCGCGGCCGGTGCTGATGGTCGACAACACGTTCCTCGGGCCCCTGTGGCAGCACCCGCTCCGGTGCGGCGCGGACCTGGTCATCTACTCGGCCACCAAGTTCATCGGCGGACACAGCGATCTGGTGGCCGGGGCGGTCCTGGGCACCACCCAGGCGATGGTGCCGGTGCGCACCCTGCGGACGTTCATGGGAACGATGGCGGATGCGTGGACCGGCTGGCTGCTCATGCGGAGTCTCGAGACGCTCAAGATGCGCATGACGGCCATGATGAAGAACGCGCGGTACTGCGCCGAGTTCCTGAACGAGCACGCCAAGGTCCGCGCGGTTCATTACCTCGGGCTCCTGCGGGAAGATGACCCGCAGTTCCCCATCTACCGCAAGCAGTGCATGGGCGCGGGCTCGCTGATCGCCTTCGAGGTCGAGGGGGGGGAGGGGGGGGCGTTCCGGTTCCTGAACGCGCTCAAGCTCGTGAAGCTGGCCGTGAGCCTTGGCGGGACGGAGTCCCTGGCGGAGCATCCCGGCAGCATGACGCACGCCGACGTGCCGCCGGCCGATCAGGCGCGCATGGGGATCACGCCGGGTCTCATCCGGCTCTCGGTGGGCGTGGAGCACTTCGAGGATCTGATTGCGGACCTGGCGCTGGCGCTGGATGCAGTGTAGGAACGATACGTCCGGCGGGTGGATGGCCCAAAGTGGGACGGGATGGGAAAACGCCGCGGGAAGGGTTCCCCGCGGCGTTTTTCCCGCTGACAGCGTCCGTCGTTCCCGTCGTTACTGCGTGATCGAGATGATGACCCGCACCGCCGGCAAGGCCGAGAAATTCACCGTCGACTGCGTGTAAGCCCCTCCGCTGGCCGTCTCGGCCGCGAACTCGAAACTGCCGTTCATGCTGCCCGTACCGTACGTGCACGCGACGCCCGCCGTGTTCTGGCTGCAATCGGTCGAACCGCTGAAGGTCGAGCTGCTGACCGAGGCCTCTCCGGTAAGGCCGAAGTAGTCCTGGCTCGGAGTCGAGTACCACGCGAAGACGTCGCCGTCCTCGACGGTTCCCGAGGCCGAGGTGGGCAGGCTGCCGCCCTCCCCGAAGCCGTACACAGCCACCAGCTCGTCAATCGTGTGGGCGGTGGTGTTGATGCCGTTCCAGCCGACCACCCCGTAGAACCAGCCACTGAACGCCTCGCCCTGGACGTCGTAATCGTACTCGATGGCGATGCCGACCGCGCCCTCGTATTCCGCGCCCTGGATGGAAGTCCGGGACATGCTCAGGGCCCGATCGAAGGCGGTGTTGATCGCGGCGTTTACCGTCGTGGCATTGAGCGTGCCTACCTCGCCGACCGTCCCAACGACGAAAGCAGCGAACGCGCCGAAATCCGTCGCGGAGAGCGCGCTGACCAGCTCCTGCTTCTCCGCCTCCGGCAACCCTCCGTCGGGGCTACCGTCGTCCCCGCACCCCGCGGCCACCACCACCGCTACCGCAGCTGCGCCGAACTTCATCCATTTACTCACAGGCTCTCCTCCTGATGGGTGTGCGCCCCAAAACTCCTGCCGGCGCCCGCCGGCCGGATTGGGGCGTGAACACGAAACGACCAGAGTAGGGGTCCTCCCGGCTGGGATGGCTTGGGGAGGGTGCCTGAGAACCTACACGGACCCAATCGGCGTGCCAAGGGTGCGGAGCCTCGACTCACCGGACTACCCTACGGCGAAACCATAATGGCCGAACGCCCCCGGGGCCTGGCCCCGGGGGCGTTCGGGGATCGGAGCCGGCGGTCGATCAGGTACCGCCGTTGTAGCTGAAGGTCTCGCCGCAGATGGACCCGGAGACCGTGAAGCTAAACGCCGTGCCCTCGGCATCGATGTCGTAGCCCACATCCCAGCTGCAGCCGCCGGTCCGACCGTCCTCGAGTACCACGTCGAGGTCACCTCCGATGGTCATCTCGAGCGTGAATCCCGTGTCGGACCCCGACCCGGAACCGTTGAAGTTGAGGCCGCCGCCGAGGGTGAAGCCCTGGGACTGACAGTCGTTGAAGTCGATATCGGCGTCGAAATCGATGGTGCTCGTACCCGAGTTGTCCGTGCCGGTCACCACAGCGTTGCCGCCGTCGGGGCACTCCACCGTCTCGTTAATGTCCTGCAGGACGCTCGCGAGCGACAGGCTCAGCCCCGGGTTGGCGGCGGAGAAGTCCGCGAAGCCGGTGAATACCTCGTTGATGGCCAGAAACAAGCTCTGGATTTCGGTCTGGGAGAGCTCGACCTGGTCGGCCGGCGCGCCATCATCACTGCAAGCAGCTGCGAACGTCAGGGCGAGGGCCAGCGGAACCACACGACGGAAACGCATGCTACCTCCTCAAGCGGTTGAATCGAGACCCGAATACGAATGTCTGGGGGAAACGAGGTATGAAACTCGAACCGGCCCCTCTCGAAGTCAAGTGGTGGCCGCGCGAAAGACGCCCGCTTTCATGAAGTTGCATGAAGTAGGAAGGCAACGGTGATCCAGCTCACATGGAGCGAGTCGGAAGCGGGCTACGGCCGCCAGCTGGGCTGGCGGTCAATCACCGCGGCTGCGCCGCCGGTGCGACCGATCAGCACACGGTCGTCGGTGTAGGTGGCGTCGGTGGTCGTACTCTTGACCTTCACGATCACCAGTTCAGCGTCGGAGTACGTGGGGTCGGCCAGGACGATCTCCGTGCCATCGGGGGACCAGTCCCACCCGAGGTCCTCAAGCGGGAACCAGTTGAAATAGCCGAAGTGAATTGGCACCTCGTCGTTGGGCTGCCCGGTGGAGGAAATACGGTAGATCTTGGCGCCGTCCCCGGTGTAGGCGAAGAGGATCTCCGACCCATCCGGCGAGAATACCGGTCCCACTACGGCGCTCATTGCTGTCAGCCTCTTCAGTCCGGTTCCGTCGGCCTGGATCACGTACAGGTCGGTATTGAAGGGCGATTGGCCGGCCGGGTATGCCGTGAAGGCGATCAGCCCGTCCACCGACCAGTCGATGGTGCCCACCACTTTCAAGGGACCCTGCCCGTCGTCCATGCCATCGGGCGTATAGAGGTTGACCGTCGAGCCGTCGTAGCTGGCGCGGAACAGGTGGCTGACGGCCGCCCCGCTGACCGCGTCGATGGTGTCGCGGAAGAACGCGATCTCGTCGAGGACCGAGGGGTTCCAGGCAAACGCCGCCGGCCCGCTCGTGAAGACTGCGTCGATGGTCTCCGCCGCGTCGGATACGACGTTCCGGCCGTCGCCGTCCCCAGCACCATTCAGCAGCGCGATGGGCCCCGACACGTCCGGGACCACGCAGATTTCGTCGATCCCCCCGATGTCGCACTCGAAGGCAAGGCGGACCCCGTCGAGTCCATAGCGAGGCCGGTACGCAGCGACATCGGTCACGACCGAGGCGAAGGCGCCGCCATCAGCGGCCGCAACCTTGAGGAGGCTGTTGGCCACCGGCGCGAACGTGTACGTGACCCGGGCATGATCAGGGGCCCAGCGGGGGTTGACGAACCCCAACGTCCCCTCGGACGCCGAGAGGTTGAACAGGTTCGCCCCGTCGGCGTCGACCGAGAAGAGCCCGACCGGGACGCCGCCCGAGCTGGAGAAGAGCACCTGCGACGGCGGCTCCGCGGGCCAGCCGAGCAGCTGGGCTCCCTGCTCCAGGAGAATGAACCCCCCGTGGGATGGCGGTGTGGTCGAGGTCATCGTGACGGTGAACGCGGGCGCGATCCCGTCCTCGTCCACGAGGTGCAGGTACTGCCCCGTGGTGGGTGTCGTGGCGAAGACGAGACCCGCAAACGTCACGTCGTCGGCCTTCCGGTGCAGGAAGAGCTGGGTCGCCGCAGGATCCTGGTTCTCGAACCGCACGGCGTTGAACCGCGAGATCGCCGCCCCTTCGCCCACGGCGAGTGCCAGCCCGTCGAACACGAGGCTGTCGGCGTCGAGGCCCCGGACCACGAGCGTCCCGGTACCGGTCAGGGTCCGCTCCACGCCGTTGGCCTGGGCGGGCGAGAGAAGCTGGCCGTAGACGGCCGCGTCCGTGACGAACGAGACGCCGTTGGAGTTGTCGATGAGCAGGCTGCCGAAGTGCGACTGCAGCGTGTCGGGGCTCGCGAAGTAAACGTTCTGCGGCGCGTTGCCCGTGAGCTCGGTGACGTGCGTGCCGCTCGCCGCGAAACTCGCGAGGTCGTTGGTGCTCATCTGGCTGAAGTCGCCCGCCACCTGCAGCAGGCCGGCGGTGAGCTCGCCCACCGTGGAGAAGCCGTCGAACAGCGCGCTCCCCCCGATGTCCAGCTCGCCGCTCGGATCGGTCATCCGCACGATACCGCTCCCGGTGACCACGAGCTGGAACGCATTCACCGCGTACGGGCCGACGCTCAGGACGACCGGGTTCGCGAGCGGATCACCGCCCACCGCGAGGACGCCCGTGACGTCCGTGTTCCCCATGAACGCCGCCTCGGCAACCACCGAGACGTTCTGATAGGGCAGGGAATCGGGGATGGTCTGTGCGACTGGGCCGCCGAAGATCGTCGTCTCGACGGCGTAGAGCGCGGGATCCGCGTCGAGTGTCCCGAACACGCCGAGCCCGGCCAGCGTCATCTCCGACTGGGCCGTCACGGCGCCCAGCACCGTCATGGCGAACCCAGGCGCGTCGACCCCCTGGAACCCCGGTGGGAGGGTGAGGTCGCCGGAGGCCGAGGCGTCCGTGAGCAGGTCCACCGGCGACTCTTCGGTCGCGAAGATGACGTGGTGGAACCACGACGAGTCGGGATGGCTGAACGAGATCTCGGGGTTCGGGCCGGTGAAGTGCGTGATGTGGCTCCCGCTCGCCACGAAGTTGTTGCCGCCGGCCGGGAACGGCCCGACGGTGCCGTTCTGCGTGAAGTTCCCCTGGACCTCGAGCACGCCGGCCTCGAGCCCGGTGCCGGGCACGCCGGTGTACACCGCCCCGTTGAACGTCGCGTCACCTTCCACGACGACCGAGTCGTCGGGGGAGGCCATGACGAGGCGTGCCAGCGAGCCGCCGGAGACGACGAGGTTGCCCGCCACCACCAGTGTCTGACCGTTCACGTTGAAGTCCGCCTGGACGTGCAGGTCGTCGTTGACGATGGTGGATCCCAGGAGCTCGCCGCCGGCGCCGACGACGTAGACCGTCACGTAGGGGAGACCGCCGGGGAGCGACCCATTGCTCACCGCGACCGTGTCCACGGTGAAGTTGGCCGGCTCCAGGTCGAGCGTGCCGCCGAACTGCAGATATGGGGTGGTGAGGGAGGCGCCAGGGTCGAGCGTGAGCCCGCCGTCGGCTTCCAGGCGCTGCAGCATGCTGATGGCAATCGGGGCCGTGACGGTGATGGTCCCCAGCGCGGTGATCGGCGTCGCGAACGTCACGCCCACCGCGTTCGTGATCTCGAGGCCGCCGAACGTCGAGAGCCTCAACGCCGTGTTCTCGAACGAAACGGTCTGCGTGGCTGAGCCGTTCAGCACCGTCTTGTGCCCACCGGTCGGATGGAAGCTCGCCGAGCGGATGCTGCCCTGCTGCGCGAAGGTCCCCGCCACGAGCAGCACGCCGGCGGTGAGCGCGTTCACCGTCTCGTCGCCGTTGAACGTCGCGTTGCCCTGGACTTCGAGCGTATCCGCCGCGCTCAGCATGTGCAGGCGACCGAAGCGGGCGGTGGTGAAATCGCCCGTCACGAGCACGTCGTTCCCGTTAATCCGGAGGTTCGTGCCGGGAACCTCGGGGGCCGTGGAGTCGTTGCCTTCAAGCAGCAGGTCGCCGTTCACCGTCAGATCGCCGGTCACGGTGTAGTTGCCGGCCACTGTGAGGGCGGGCACCGTGCCGCTCACGGTTCCGGACACGCCGGCCAGCGTCAGCGAGCCGCTGCCGCTGATGGACGTGGTGCCCGCGGCGAGGTCCCCGTACACGGAGAGGGCTCCGTCCACGCCGAGCGAGGCGCCGTCCTGGACCACGAGGGTGTCCACGTCCAGGTCGGCCCCGATCCCGATGACCGGGGCGAAGGGCGTGCCCGCCGGAATGAACGTGTTCATGGTGTCGTCCGGCACGTTGCCGTCGAACCAGTTGGCCGGATTGGTCCAGTCGCCGTCGGCGGTTCCGAGCCACACGGTCTCCGTTCCGGGCGGGCTGGGCGGCAGGGCGGCGGTCACGGTGACGACGAACGTGGTCAAGGTAGACGACGTATCCAGCGTGACGCCCGGTACCGTCGGCAGGTTCACCGCCGTGAACTGTCCGGTGTGCAACCCCTGCATGATGACGAACTGGTCACCGTCCGCCGGCTGGAACCCGTCAATCAGCGTGACGTTCACGATGCCGCTGCGTGTGATCTGGAAGCCGCTCGCGTCGAGCTGGTCGTACTCCGTGCCCACGGTGGTGCCGCCCAGCTCGACGTCGAGCACGCTGCTCGCGCCCAGCGGGAGATTGCCGGCCCAGGTGAGCACGCCCGGCGAGAGTCCCGGCGCGATGGTCCCGAGGTTGGTGACCGTGGGGCTTCCGCCCGTCACGTTGACGGTGCCCGTGCCCTCGATGATCCCGGTGGCGGCATTGGTGAACGTGGCGTTGGAGGCGTTCGACACGATCAGGCTGCGCGGCGTCGCCACCGTGATGGTGCCCTGGTTCGTGAACGTGGGCGACGTGCCGCCCATCACGACGGTGAGGTCGCCGCCCAGCACGTTGATCGTGCCGCTGTTGACGTGCTGCGCCGCGACGTGGGCGTTCTGCGGGGTCCGCCGGGCCAGCTCGGTCAGGGCGTTGACCGTCACCGTGCCCTGGTTGACGAGTTCGCCATTGAGGAACCGGGGGGCTCCCGCCTGGACGAGGATGCTGCCCGACGCGCGGTTCGTGATGAAGCGGCCAGTCGAGGATCCTGGGCCAAAGCGAGCCTCGGCCGTGCCGCCCAGCTCGATCGTTCCGGAGTTATCCACGCCCACGGTGCCGACCAGGGATCCCGCGCCGACCCCGTCCACCTCCACCACGGCTCCGGCCTCGTTGTACAGCGAGTCATTGAAGAACGAACCGGGGCCCGAGGCGTAGATGCTGCCCTGGTTCACGATCTTGACATTCGATTCCGCGATGGTCGAGGCCGAGATCAGCGAGAACGTGGAGGTCGGCCCGATCGTGAGCCGGTCGGCGTCCACCGCCACCACCGCCGCGTCGTTCAGCACGAGCTGGGGTCCGTCTATCCCGAGGTCCGCGTAGAGATAGAGGCTCGTGCCCGACGAGAATGATACGGCCCCGGCCTCCACGATCGTGCCCCCCTGGTAGCTCAGGTAGCTGTTGGCACCGAGCGTGAGGGTGGCGCCGGGCTCCACGGCGATGCTCCCCGCCGTCTGCTGGAACTCCGCGGAGGTCGGGTGACTGACGGTGAGCGTGCCGGTGGCCACCCGCCAGTTGTTGGCGTTCGCGATGACCGAGGCGATGACCGACGCGGTCCCGGTGCTCCGTAGCGACCCGGCGTTCGCCAACCGGTTCACGCTGATCATCCCGTTGTTGATCGGGATGGACCCGAGGGGCAGGATGTCCAGGCCGGGGTCGGTGCCGGTGTCGGTGATGGTGAGTGTCTGGTCACCGACGTCGAGCGAGATGACATCCCCCGTCCCGCCGATGGTGAGCTGGGCGATGGTCGGGCTCACGTCGAGGGTGACCTGATAGTCCAGGCCCTGCGTCAGTTGAACGGTGTCGCCCGGTATGGGCGCCCGGCCCAGGGTCCACTTCGCATCGTCACTCCAGACCCCACCAGGCGCGATCCACGTGTTGATGCCCGGCCCGCCCCCGACGGGTTGGCCGAGGAACAGGGTGTCGTTCCGGGTCGCGGTGTCGCCGATGCCCGGTGGCAGGTTCACGGTCGCGAAGCTCCCGGTGACGCCAGCCAGAATTGGCCAGCTCTCGCCACCGGACGGCAGGTATGGGTCGATCAGCGCGACGTTGAGTGTGCCGCCGAGGGTCAGCAGCTGGTTCGTGACCCGCATCTGATCGAAGTCCGCCCCTGCAAGGGTGCTCCCGCCGAGTTCCACCGTGATGCTTGCCGTCCCACCGAGGGCGAGACCGGCCGGAGCGGCGATCGTGAGCAGTCCGGGCGACGTGCCGGGGCGCACCTCGCCGTCAAACGCCGCAACCGTGGCGCTCGAGAGGTCGAGTATCCCGCTGCCCTGCAACACCGCACCGGCCGCATGGGAGAACGTCCCGCTCACCACGAGCGTTCCGGCCTCGACGGCCAGCGTGCCCTGGTTACTCAAGGTGGCGCCACCGGCCAGCGTCTTGGTGGCGGTACCGGGGAGCGTCAGGGTGCCCGCATTGGTGAGCGACCCGTCGGCGATCGTGCCGGCCTGCCACTGCAGCATGGCGCTCGGCAGGTTGAACGTGACCCCGGTGCCCACGTGGAGCACGCCGTTGTCCAGCAGGACCGTGCCGCCACCCGACCCGGTGTACGTGCCCTGATACGTGCCCTCGTCGTGCGCCGCGTCCTGCTCGGAGGTGAGATCGAGTGTGGCCGCGGGCGCGACCAGGAGCGTCCCGCCCGTGCTCGTGTTGGTCGTCCCGTCGTAGCTCCGCAGCTCCAGCTCGCCCGTCTGCACGTCCAGCGTGCCGCCGAGCAGCTCCAACTGGTCGATGAACGACTGCCCCGTCCCGGCGGACTTCCGCATCGTGCCCTGGTTGCGCACGAACGGCTCGGGGCTGGTGCCGGATACCCAGTCGATGTCGGCGTCGGACTGGATCTCGTACAGCGCACTTGGCCCGTTGGTCACCACCGCGCCGATACTGAGCACCAGCGATCCCGCGCCGGTGTGGAGCACCGTTCCCGTGTTCGTGACGGCGGCGCCCGCGGCCAGCGTCATGCTTCCGGCGCCCGCGAGGGTCAGGGTGCCGGGGTTCGCGAGGCTCGCGGACGCGGCCAGCGTGCCGCCCGACCACGTCATCGCGTTCGCGTTGGTGAACGCACCGTCGGTGATCGTCCCGGCCTGCCACTGGAGCATCGTGCCAGGGAAGTTGAACGTCGCTCCCGTGCCCACGTGCAGCACCCCGTTGTCCAGCAGCACCGTCCCACCGCCCGAGCCAGTGTACGTGCCCTGATAGATGCCTTCGTCGTGCGCGGCATCCTGCTCCGACGTGAGGTCGAGCGTGGCCCCGCCGGCAACCGTGAACGTCCCGCCCGTGCTCGCGTTGGAGGTCCCGTCGTAGCTCCGGAGCTCCAGCTCTCCGCTCTGCACGTCCAGCGTGCCGCCCAGGTTCTGCAGCTGGTCAATGAACGACTGGCCCGTGCCCGTGGATTTCCGGATCGTGCCCTGGTTGGTCACGAACGGCTCGGGGCTGGTGCCCGACACCCAGTCGATGTCCGCATCCGACTGGAAGTCGAGCAGCGCGCCCGGTCCGTTGGTCACGATCGCGCCGAGGCCGAGAACCAGGGATCCGGAGCCCACGTGGAACAGCGTGCCGGTATTCGTGAGCGTCGCGGCGGCGTCCAGGGTCTTGGTGGACGCGGTGGAGAGTGTGAGTGTGCCACTGTTCGTGAGGCTCGACGGTCCGACCAGGGTGCCACCACTCCAGATCATGGTCCCGGCGTTGCTGAACGCGCCGGCGAACGAGCCGCCGCTGACCTGGTAGGCGGAGTTGGCGCCAAAGACCGCACCGTCCGTGACCGTGAGCGCGTTGGCCGTCTGCTGGAAGGTCTGCACGCCGGTCGCGGCACCCACGACGAGCCGCTGTACGGTCGTGCTCTGATCGAGCTGCACGACGTACGTCCCGGCGAGCGTGATCAGGGCCGTGTCCGTGGCGGCCGGTGGCCCGCCTGTGCTCCAGTTGCTCCCCGTACCCCAGGCGCCGCCCGACGGGTTGATCCACGCCACCTGACCACTGGGCGGGGCCATCGTGAAGGCGGCGCTGGTCGCCGAGGCCAGGCCCGTCGCGGTCGCCTGCAACGTGTAGCCGGTCCCGGCCGCGCTCACCGTGAGGTCGGCGAAGCTAGCGACCCCCGCCACGGCGGCCGTCGTGGTGCTACCGCCCAGCGTGGCACCCCCCGGATTGGCCAGCAGCGCCACCTGGACCGGACCGGTGAAGCCCGTGGCCAGGTTGTCGAAGACATCGTACGCCGTGACCTCCACGGCCGGCGTGATGGCGGCATCCGCCATCCCATTGCTCGGCTGGACCGTGAAGGCGAGCCGCGTGGCGTTCCCCGGGATGGCCGTGGCCGTGAAGTCCACCGTGGCCGACGTGCCGCCGAGGGCGGCCGCGGCGGCGTGCGCGACGGGCGCCGTGCCTAGGGTCCAGAGGACCTGGGCGAGTCCGGCGTCATCCGTGATGGTCGACGCCGCGCTCAGGCTGCCGAGGCCGGTCGTCCAGTTCACCGTGCCGCCCGGCGCCGGATTCCCGTTGCTGTCGGTGGCCCGTACCACGAGTGGAAGCGCCAGGGCGGTGCCGACCTGACCCGTCTGCGCGTTCCCGCTCACGAGCGTGAGCTGCGTTGCGGCCCCTGCGACCCCGGTGGCCGTGAACGTGACCGGCGGGAGTCCGCTCACCGTGGCCTGCAACGTGTTGCTCCCGGCGGTCGTACCCAGCGTCCAGCTCGATACCGCGGCCAGGCCGCCGTTGTCCGTCACCGGCGTGCCGCCCGCCACGATGCCCGCACCACCGGTCACGCTGAAGGTGACGGCGACACCCGGGACCGAGAGCCCGTCGGCATCCAGTACCCGCACCTGGGGCGCAACCGTCACCGCGCTGCCCGCCGTGGCCGTCTGACCGTTCCCCGTGACGATCTCGAGAGTGGCCGCCGGCTCGAAGACGAGCGTAGCATTGAACGCCGCCGTGGGCGTCAACCGCGCCGTGCTGGCCGTGATGACGTGCGGCACGAAGCTGCGCGCCATCGTGTACTGCACCGCGGCGCGGCCCGTCGCGTCCGTCAATACCGAATCCGCCGAGACACTCCCGCCGCCCGAGGTCTCCGCAAACCGCACCCATAGTCCAGCCACCCCCTGCCCGTCGCCGGCCGTCACCCGGGCCACGAGCGGCAAGGGCAGGGTGCTGTCCGCCCGCGCGCTCTGGTTGCTGCCGCTCTCGGCCACGATGGCGGTGGGCAGCGGCTGATTGCTGATGAGCATCGTGTCGCGCTGGTCCGTTACGAGCATCGCCACGATCCGCGCGATCCCGCGCTGCGTTCCCCCCACCGCGCGGCCGCGATACTGGGCATCCCGCCCGACGATGCGGACGACGGCCGTGTCCAGGGACTCCCAGCCGATGGGCGTGTTGGGAATGGCCGCCGCCCCGCCGTCCTCGGCCTGCGCGGTCAGCAACACGCTGTCGCCCGTCAGCGTGGTGGTGTCGGGCGTGAGGATCCGGACGGCGGCCGCGTCGGCGCCGGTGCCGACGTAGGTGAACGGGACCTCGATTGGCACGGGCGTT
>Ga0214473_10006456_pt1 | contig 14000 bp, 10 predicted proteins | sample RVTome_7_FD_203509 | JGI IMG/M metagenome (GOLD analysis project Ga0214473, IMG submission 203509) | Soil microbial communities from uranium-contaminated site in the Upper Colorado River Basin, Wyoming, United States - RVT98D197 | ecosystem: Environmental > Terrestrial > Soil > Contaminated >... | reverse complement strand
ATTTCTTTTGCCGCACCTTAAGCGACTTATTGACCTCGGTCACGCATACAACCTGAAAGTCCAACTGCACTGCTGCGGGGGATATGCACCGCTTATTCCAATGCTTATCGATGCTGGTCTTGATGGGCTGCACGCTGTTCAGCCGGCTTGTCGCGGCATGAACCTGAAAAAATTAAAGGCCGATTTTGGCGACAAGATTCTTTTTAACGGCGCGATTGATTCGCAGCGGGTGTTAATTGAAGGAACGGTTGATTTCGTCCGCAAGAAAACGCGCGAAGTTCTCGATATAATGATGCCAGGCAGCGGCTATGTCGCGGGAGCAAGCCACGACAGTATTCTCGAAGAAACGCCCCTTGAAAATATCCTCACGATGTTCGATACTATTCGTGAATACGGAGTTTATAGTTAGAGCCAAACGATGACTTCAAAAGAACGCATGATGCGGGCATTACACAAGGAAAAGCCGGACAGGGTGCCGGTTACGGTTCATCAATGGCAGCAATATCATCTCGACACCTACATGAACGGAATGACTCCGCTGGAAGCATGCAAATATGTGGGTATGGATGCCGCTATTCAGTATTTCGAGGCGATGGGGCAGTTCTGGGTGCCTAATGCGGAAAAGTATATTGTGCAGACGCCGCAATGGAAGGAGCATATCGACGTCATCGATGGCAATCCTCGCAACAAAATACTACACCATACAATCACCACACCGGAGGGAAAACTTACTTACAAAACCGGCGGCAATCTGACCACTACCTGGGTCACAGAGTACCTGATAAAAAAACATGAGGACATCGACCTGATAGAAAAATACATGCCGGTGGCGAAACTCGATAAGAAAAAAGTCGCCGCTGAGTATGACACGGTTGGCGATGCAGGTATTCTTCGTGGTTTTGTCTGGGGCGACCAGGCAGGCTGCTGGCAGCACGCCTGCTGTTTGATGGATGTACAGCAATTAATATATGAGGCGATTGATAACCCGGACTGGGTACACCGGCTGATACGGATTTTAATGAACAAAAAATTACAGTTTATTGAAGAATCATTAGCGGGGGCCAAATTCGATTTAATTGAGACCGGAGGCGGTGCTGCCAGTGACACACTGATTTCGCCCCAGATGCATCGTGAGTTTTGCCTGCCATATGATAAAAAGATTAATGAGGCCTTACACAAGCACGGTTTCCTGACTGCGTATCACACTTGCGGCGGGATGATGAATATCCTCGATTTAATTGTTGCCAACGGAACGGATGCTTCGGAAACACTTGCTCCACCCGGTATCGGTGGGAATATAACCGAACCTGAGAAGGTGCGAAAAGTTTTCTCGGGGAAAGTAGCTATGATAGGCGGGATGGACCAGTTCCACATTCTGACATCGGGTACCAAAAAGCAAATCAAGGCGGAAGTACGGCGCCTTTTTGATGGGTTCGGCAAAAACGGAGACTATATAATGTCTGCGTCAGACCATTTCTTCGACGCACCGGTCGAAAATCTTCTTGCGTTTGCGCAGGCGGCAAAGGAATGCGTTTATTAAACTATCCATACACAATTTTATCTGAGGATTTTCAATGAAGAAGTTGTTTGTTTTTGTTTTATGTTTGTTTCTGGCTGGTTTAAGCAAGGCGGATTTGACGGGGACAATTAATGGTATTATCAATCGACCTTCCGAAAAAAATGTTAAGTATGCGATTCAAATCATCAAGGCCGATTCAGGCCGGATTGTATACAGCCGCAACGCCAACACACCTATGGTGCCGGCCTCCAATATGAAGGTAGTTACTACAGCGGCAGCACTGAAATATCTCGAACCCGATTTCGAGTACGTCACGCGAGTCGGTCTGGTCGATAATTCCCTTGTTGTGATTGGCACCGGTGACCCATTATTCGGGTACTTCGATACTGATTCCGAAAACAGCAAAGACCCGAACATAATCTTTCAAAATATTATTAATGCGCTAAGGCAGAAGAAAATCTTAGCCATCAATGATATTATTATCGATACAAGTATATTCGATGACCAGAGGACACATCCGAACTGGCCTGCCGACCAGCTCAATCGCGAATATGCCTGCGAGATAAGCGGTCTGAATTTCCACACCAACTGCATTTATATGACTGTTAAAAATGTCGGCGGGGCTGCAGTGATTAGCTTTGAGCCGCAGACCGGATATGTTGATATTATCAACCAGGTCAAAACTACCGGCAAAAACAAAGGTGCTGTCGGCGCTTATCGGCAGACCGAAAAACCCAATACTTTTCTTGTCAGCGGCACCTGTAAAAAACTGGAAGGGCCTTTTGCTGTCACTATTGAAAGACCGGGTGTGTTTTTCGGGTTTGTTCTGGCTGAAAATCTTAAAAAAGCCGGTATTAACACCACGGGAAAGCTTCTTGAAAAATCGCTTGATAAAGGTGAGAAAATAATCCCCTTGACGGAATTTCGCACACCGATAGCTGAATGTGTGGCCCGCTGCAATAAAGATAGTTTGGGACTTGCGGCAGAATCGCTGTTAAAAACAATGGCAGCCAAAGCTCAGCCGGATGGCAAAAATGGCAGTTGGGCAGCGGGGCAGCAGATAATTCGAAATTACCTTAAGACAGTGGGCGTCAGCGAAGAAGAATTTAACATTGATGACGGCAGCGGCCTAAGCAGGGAAAACAGACTCACTGCAAATGTCCTTACCAAAGTATTGCTCGAAATATATCGAAGCAAAAATTGGAGCTTTTACAAAAATTCTCTGGCAATAGCCGGGCAGGACGGTACCATCGCACGATATTTCAAGGAGAAAAAATACAACGGAAAAATTTTAGGTAAAACCGGCTATTTGTCTGGGGTTAAATCCTTTTCTGGCGTCTGCTCAACCGAAAACGGGGATTACATTTTCTCGATTTTGGCCAATGACGCCGGTGGAAAAACCCGCGACGCAATCAACGATATAGCAAAAGCAATTATCGACAACTAATAAATTGCGTACATTGCGCCGTGAGCTTCGCTCATAAATCGATGAAATGTGATATAATGGTTCGGAATGATGAAATTATCCGAACAGTGGAATGTTTTTCTTATCCGTGTTGCACTGGTACTATTGACCTTTGCAGCGTTTGCGCAGGTGCTCGGTAACGAGTTTGTCAACTATGATGACACCAAATATATAACCGACAACCCATATGTCAAGAGAGGTTTAACCAGCGAATCTGTTATCTGGGCTTTTACCGAATCGCATTTTTTTATGTGGCATCCGCTGACTTCGCTGAGCCACATGCTGGATTGGAGCCTCTATGGACTAAACCCGTGCGGACATCATCTGACAAATTTAATCCTTCACACAGTCAGTGTTTTATTGCTATTCAGCATCCTGAGAAAAATGACCGGTAAAGTTTGGGCCGCCGCTTTTGTGGCAGCGGCCTTTGCATTACATCCTTTGAATGTCGAATCCGTCGCGTGGGCAGCTGAACGGAAAAATGTCTTGAGCGGTTTTTTCTGGATGTTAACTATAGCTGCTTATATTCGATACACAAAGCACCCACGAATTGCAACTTATCTGCTGGTAGTTCTGGTTTTTTCCTTTGCGCTGATGTCCAAACCTACAATAGTTACACTGCCTTTCGTACTGCTTTTGCTTGATTATTGGCCGCTGGGAAGATTTCGAAGGAAATGGCAAAATAAGGATAACTTTTTACAGCATTCAGAATTCCTTAAAGGCAATTATCAGGAACTGCCGCTTTGGCGATTGGCTGTGGAAAAAATTCCTTTACTTATACTTTCAGCAATTTTGTGTGTAGTTACCATTGCTACCCAAAAGGGTGGGGGAGCGTTAAAAGGTACGGAGATTTTGCCCTTAGGCATCAGAATGGCAAACGCTTTGGTTTCGTGCGTCAGCTATATCGGCAAAATAATTTATCCGGCCCGGTTGGCTGTTTTTTATCCTCATCCGGCCTTTAACTTGCCGGCGTGGAAACCCATAGTTTCTCTCATAGTGCTGGTCGCCGCATCGGCAGCTATAGTTTATCTTGGCAGACGCAGACCTTATCTAATTATGGGTTGGCTGTGGTATCTCGGGACATTGGTGCCGGTTATCGGCATAGTGCAGTCGGGCGGGCAGGCTATGGCAGACCGCTACACTTACCTGCCCGCAATTGGCATTTTCATTATGGCTGCGTGGGGAGCGTCTGAATTATTCGCCCAATGGCGATATCGGAAGATTATACTTGGAACAGCAGCAACGATACTGCTCACAGCAATGCTGATATGCACACATATACAGGTACGATATTGGAAAAACAGCCTTACGCTGGCTGGCCACGCCTTGGAAGTGACAAAAAACAACGATATAATGCATAATAGTTACGGATGCGCTTTATTCGAGCAAAACCGCTTTGACGAAGCTCTTTCTCAGTTCAACCTCGCTCTGAAGATTAATCCGCATAACCGCCTCGCACACGGAAATATGGGCAAGGTATATGCAAATATGGGGGTGGTCTATGCTCAACGCGGCCAAAGCGACCTTGCTGTGAAATACCTGACTGGAGCAGCCAGACTAAAACCTGATGACCCTGATGTGCTTAATGACCTGGCATGGGTTTTAGCCACAACGAAAAATGATAAACTTCGGAATCCGGGTGACGCCGTTAAATTTGCCAGGAATGCGTGTGAACTGACAAAATTCAGCCAGCCTGAACACCTGGATACTCTCGCAGCCGCGTATGCCGCTGTGGGTAATTTTCCAGAGGCAATTGCAACTGCTGAAAAAGCTGTTGATTTGGCTCTTTCGTTCAGACAAAAAGAACTTGCTTCAAAAATTCAGAAACAACTTGAACTGTATAAGTCTAATACGCCTTATCGCGAATAGCTGATTACCATTCGGCCAGTTCACCGACCAGTTCCTCAATCAGGTCCTTCATAGTTACGATGCCGACATTTCGCTCTGCACCGGTAAGGCTCGATTTTGTAACCATAACAATTCTTAAATTTTCATTGCGCATGATGTTTATTGCATCAATTATTGAAGTATTAGCCAAAATTCTGCGGATAGGTTTATTAAAAGTAGTCACATCCTTAAAATCTTCGGACGAGCTTAGGCAGTCATAGATATTGATATAACCAAGGATATTTGTTGCGGAGTGTTCATAAACCAGCAAACGGGTAAAAGGCGACTGATGGAGCTTATCAAGTAAAACGGATTTGTCCGAATGCACTTCTACCATCTGCACTTTGCTGACTGGTGTCATAACGCTCGTAACATCCAGATGCGATAGTGTTGACAAACGATTTATTATGTCGGTCTGCACAGGACTTAGGAGTCCTTCTTCCTGGCTGTCCTGTATTATTGCCTTTACATGCGGTTGAAATGCAGCGGTTATAGCAGGCCCTGCTGGAGTTGCCAGTTTCGTCACATCCGCAAGGGCATTGGCCAAAATCTTCATCAGAGGTATTAGACCAGACCACGTAAAAATTTTTCGGCATATCATTAGAACCGGTGCAACTATAGGCATAAGGGTGTTAGGCCGGTAGAAAAACAAACTTTTCGGAATCAATTCTGAAAATATGAAAAAAACAGGCGCCATAATAAGAGTCGTAATAATTTCGGCAACGTGTTCTTTCGCTACCATGCCGAGCAGCACATAAGTAACCAGACTGGTTGCGACATAATGGGTGATGTTCGTACCAGCCAGCAGCGCAAGCAGCATGCCGGTACTGTCACTGAGACTTTCACCGAGCAGCACGAATAGAAACCGTTTACGCTCCATGCCCACCCGCAGACGAAGTTTGCTGAGCTGGTACATGCCGGTTTCGGCGCCGGCGAAAATGCCTGCAAAAATTGTCGCAAGTATTACACCAAAAAATAATATCACGTTCTTATCCATGTTTCCTGACAGGCTCAAGTGACAAAATCACAGCTTCTATCCGATGCTTTCGCACTCTTTCGACGGTGAACTTAAGATTCTTCCAGTGCGCCACATCGCCTTCTTTCGGTATTTTTCCAAGAATTGCTGCAACAAGCCCGGCAATTGTATAAGTCCTTGTCTGGGCCGGGTCGATGCCGAAAACATCAGCCCAATCGTAGATTGATACATTGCCAACCATCCGATACTCAAAAGGTCCGATTTTCTCGATGGGCTTGATTGCCTGGGCAACTTCGATCGGACCAACCAGTTCTTCGGCGATATCTTCCAAAAGTATCAGGCCCGCTATGCCTCCGTATTCATCGACGACTACCGCTGTGTCGGTTTGCCTCTGACGGAAAAATTCGAGCAGCGATTCGACTGTTTTCTGTTCCGGCACAAACTGAACAGGCTGAATTAATCTTTCGAGAGGCCTTTCGGATTCGAGTAAAAGCTGGCGCAGGTGCACCATGCCAACGATATTGTCTATTTGCCCGCTATGTACCGGTAGTTTCGTCAAGCGATGATTACGCATTACTTCACGCGCCTTCTGGTTTGAGTCAGAAATAGCACATACCACCATATCGACCCGAGGCCTCATTACGTGGCGTACCTTCAGAAAACCCAGTTCCACAATTTCTTCCAGAAGCTTATTTTCGTCGGCGGTTATTAGGCCGTGCTTGCGCATCTGCCGGACGAGCAATTTAAACTCACCCGATGTAATCGGTTTGGCACGTTTGCCATGACGGGCCAGTATATGAACCATTGGCGATAATATCAGGAATTCAAAAAATGAAAGAATTCGCCCAAGAAGCTGCAGCAGCATAAACGCCGGCAATGCCGCCCATACGCTTAATGTCCTGGAATTTGCATAGGCAAGCGATTTTGGAAACATTTCGCCGAACAGAACAAGAATGCAGAAGAAAACAGCGGCCGAAACTGTTGCCGCTGTTACCCCGTATTGGTGCTGGACCTTGAAATTTGTGACACTGGCCAGAGCGAAGAAAAATACGTTTACCAGCATATTTCCGAACAGCAGGGCACTGAGAAGCCGGCGAGGGTTTTCCATAATCCTGGCGACCAGCATTTGCAGCCTGTGACCTGATTGCCGGAATAGTTTGATTTGTCGCTGCGAAAGATTGAAAAACGCCGTCTCTGCGCCTGAAAAAAAGGCAGAAGCACACAGCAAAGCCAGCATCAGGATGAGCTGGCCTATGTTCTGATAAATCTGAACCACGTTTTGAGATACCTTACCGCTGCTTCGGCAGTGTTATTATGAATTTACTCCCCTTGGTGATTTCTGATTCCACCGATATTGTTCCGCCGTGTTCATCTACGATTCTTTTGCAGAATGTAAGACCCAGCCCCGAACCGCTGCCTTGTGACGCGGTTTTGCCGTCTTTTTTCGTTGAAAAGAACGGCTCAAAAATCTTTGCTAGATTCTCAGGCTTTATTCCGCAGCCGCTGTCGGATACTTCCACAAAGATACTTTCGCTGTTATCGAAGGCCTTGATTGATAATATACCCCCGCCCGGCAGCATCGCGTCACGGGCATTTAAAATCAGGTTCATCAAAACCTGCTGAATCTGAACAGGTACCACAATGATTGTCAGTTCTTTCGGAATCGTAATGTTGACCGTAATACCGTCTTTGGAAAAATCACGGCACAGGCAGTTAAATACTTCCGCGACCATGGAGGCAACATTGCAACTTTGCTTTTCCTGCTTCTGGCCGTTGGCTAACGCAAGTATGCTCTCCATAACCTTCGATGCGCGTTCACAGTTTCGCATCGCCTTGGTTAGCGCCTTTGTAGCCAGTGCTTTGTCTCCCGGATTGTTTAAAGCCAGAGCGGCATAACTTGATATTGGTGTCAGCAGATTGTTGATTTCGTGTGCAATCATGCAAGTCGCTGAACCAATATTGGCAACACCCTGCAAAGAATTTAGCTGCGTTTTTAAAATATCGACCTGCTGCTGATGGTCCTCGACTTTTCTATGAAGGCAAACACGCTTTTCTAAGAGCCTCGTCAATTGTGTCTCCGCAGAATAACAAAATTTATCTATAGCTATTTATATCGACTTGTGATACAGCTTTTCTTGAATTAACACTTTCCGTACATCAGACATTGAACCTGAAATTAATAATGTCGCCATCTTTGACCACGTATTCTTTGCCCTCAAGCCGGATTTTACCAGCTGCGCGAATCGCTTTTTCACTGCCAAGTTCTTTAAAGTCCTTGTAATTGAAAGTCTCCGCCCGAATAAACCCCCGTTTGATGTCACTGTGTACTTTACCCGCCGCATCCAGTGCGATGGTTCCCTGCCTTATCGGCCAGGCCCGCACTTCATCGGAACCGACCGTAAGAAAACTGATTAATCCCAGCACGCTATAACAGCTCCCAACAAATTTGCTTACTGCTGATTCTTTTATTCCCATTTCCGACATAAATGTTGCCTTGCTTTCGTCATCGAGCTGGCTAAGTTCGTATTCCAGTTTGCCGCATAGAGCAATCACTGGGGTGTTCTTATCGACCGCGTCACCAAAATCAAATGTTTGCTCCAACTGGTTTTCACCGACATTCACCGCAACAACCATCGGCTTTAAAGTCAGAAAACCAAAGGATTTTATTATTTCGCGTTCAGCGTCTGTTTCGATGACGCTACTGATGGGTTTTTCTGACTCAATCGCCTCCTGCAGTTTTTTGTGCAAAGCCATTTCAGCTTTATCCTGTGCCTGAGTCTTTGTGGGTTTGGTCAATTGTTTTTCAAGTCTTTCGATTCGTGTTGTAACCTGTTCCAAATCCGCCAGCAACAATTCCGTCTTCAATTCAGTCAGGTCTCGCGCGGCGTTGACACTGTTACGATAGGGGGGTACAGATGGGTCTTCGAATGCCCGCACAACCAGCACAAGCAAATCGACAGTTCGGATTTGAGTAATCAGCCTTCTCGCTGCTGCCCGGCCGTGCTCGTCAGCAAAATTAAAACCGGGCACATCGAGACAATCGACCGTTGCCCGCACGATTTTTTCAGGCTTGTAATATTTGGCCAGCCACTCCAGCCTCTCGTCCGGCACAGGAACAATTGCCTCATCAATTGCGGTTGTCCCGACAGGCGGTATCGCCTTACCGCTTATTGCCGACATAATAGTGCTTTTACCCGATTCGAGCAGACCTATCAATGCAACTTTCAAATTCAGACCTCCTGATAAACCGTATTGCCTGCTGCGTCATATGCTACAATTGCGGGAAAATCAACTACCTCAAGTTCCCTTATCGCCTCGGTCCCCAAATCCTCATACGCGATTACTTTTGCCGAAACAATATGTTTGCTCAATAACGCCCCAGCTCCACCTGTTGCTGACAAATGCACCGCGCCGTATGTTTTCATCGCCTCTCGGACGGCATTATTCCGGTAGCCCTTGCCAATCATCGCTCGCAGGCCTTTTGCAATCAGTTTTGGGCTAAAAGCGTCCATCCTCGACGAAGTGGTAGGGCCTGCTGCTCCGATAACATGTCCCGGCCTGACAGGTGTAGGCCCAACAAAGTAAACGATTGCGCCTTCAAGTTTGATTGGTAGCTTATTATTCCCATCTATTGCTTCGCATAGTCTTTTATGCGCCATATCGCGGGCTGTGTAAATCACCCCGCTTATCAGCACTTCATCGCCTGCTTTCAACAACCGGACATCGTTCTCGGTTAAAGGCGGTTTTAATTTCTTCATTTCACTCATATAAACAATCTACAATATTACAGATGTTTTTGCGAACCTAAAAAAATTCTGTTTTTAATGCGAAAAACCCTTTTCTGCTCTTGATTTTAGCGGCGTTTTAGCTCATAATTCGGCTTCCATAATGGTTTGGCAGGAAGACAAAAGTTTTTAAGCAGGAGAAATTATGGGTCTGCACATAGCTGATTATTGCGTCCTGGGGGTATATTTTCTAATTCTGATTGCCATCGGCTACATCGAATCAAGGAAAATTAAAAGCAGCAGTGATTTCTTCATGCCTCGCAAGTTCGGCAAGATAATGATGATGACGTTTTCGTTCGGGGCAGGCACGCACGCCGACCAGGCTGTAGGAGTAGCATCAAAAAGTTTCACCAACGGTCTTTCCGGTATATGGTACCAGTGGCTTTATCTGCCGGTCACTCCGTTCTACTGGCTTATCGCTCCGGTTATGAGAAGATTTCGGGCCATTACTACCTCGGACGTTTTCGAACTAAGATTTAATCGCGGTGTTGGCGTGCTCTTTGCCGTCGCCGGAGCTTCCAATATGGTGGTGGCGCTGGGCCTGATGCTCAAAGGTTCGAGCGAGGTTCTTTCCGCCAGTTCAGGGCACCTTATGCCGCCGAATTTGATAATTATTGTAATGACGGCATTATTTGTAATATACGGTCTGATGGGGGGGCTGGCAGCAGCGATTTATATCGACTTTCTGCAGGGCATTTTGACAATTGTATTTTCATTTATGCTGATGCCGATGATTCTGAATGCGATAGGGGGTATGCAAGGACTGCGTCAGGGACTGGCTGGAACCGATATGCTTTCGCTTGTTGTCCCCGCTGACATCAGCGTTTTCTATGTAACGGTACTGGCAATAAACGGCTTGGTCGGTATAGTCACCCAGCCGCACGTTATGGGCAACTGCGCAGCGGGTAAGACCGAAATCGAAGGTGCCGTCGGTTTTATGGGCGGCAACTTCCTCAAACGCATATGCACTATACCGTGGTCTTTGATAGGTGTTGCCGGTATCGTTTATTTCGCTGGCCGTGAAATTCATCCCGACAGGGTTTTTGGAACAGTGGCTCATGAATTCCTCTCGAAGGCAATGCCCGGTCTGCTCGGCATCTTTATCGCCGGAGTTATGGCCTCGGTTCTCAGCACCTGCGACGCGCTTATGCTTGCTTCTGCGGCCCTGTTTACAGAAAATGTTTACAAGCATATTGCTCCCAATCGTGATAAAAAGCACTACATTACCGCTGCTCGTGTCATATCAGGTTTGGTCGTTGCCTGCGCCGTTGCCTTCGCTTACTGGGTCTCAGGTGTCGTAAAGGGCGTCGAAATCTTCCTGATTAGTGCCTCTATGATGGGTCTTGCCTTCTGGCTGGGACTTTTCTGGAGGCGCACCACCGTAGCTGGTGCTTGGGCGTCAACTCTCGCATGTGTCGGCCTGTGGTGGCTAAGTACGCAGTCTTTCTTTATCAATTTCCTCAAGGAACTGCCCTTGAGTCAAACTTACAGGCTTGTGGTTGAACGGCCTGCAGGTCTGGAAATGAACTTACCTTGGCAAATGCTCCTGTATCTTGTGGGTGGCTTTATTGTAGGAATTGTAGTCAGCCTTCTGACAAGGCCGGTATCGGAAGAAAAGCTCAATAATTACTATGCCTTGATTCGAACACCCATTAAACCAGGTGAGACGATACCCGCACCATGTACATTGCCCGCTGATGCCGTTATACCTCCGAAACGAAGTTTCTTCCCGAATACCAGTATTGAAATTCTCATACCATCACGCATGGCCATTATGGGTTTTCTGGTCGGCTGGCTGATTGTAGGTGCTTTCGTTCTAACCATATTGGCGATAGCAAATATGTAACTTGACTTATTATAATTGTTCACAACTATACAGTTTGTTGAGGTGTTGAATTATGGGTTTACATGTAGCTGACTATGCGGTGTTAGTGGCCTATTTTCTCTTCCTTCTCATCATCGGGTTTAACGAAGCCAGAAAGATAAAAAGCAGCGGCGATTTCTTCATGCCCCGCAAGTTCGGCAAAGCAATGATGATAATGTTTTCGTTTACTACCGGCACGCATTCAGACCAGGCCGTTGGCGTATGTTCAAAAAGTTTTACGAACGGTGTATCAGGAATATGGTATCAGTGGCTTTATCTGTTCGCGACGCCTTTTTACTGGCTCATTGCTTCCATAATGAGACGATTCAGGTCCATCACGATGGCTGATGTGCTCAACACACGATTCGGCATGAGCGTTTCGGTGTTGTTCGCCGTTTTTGGTATATGGCACCTTGTGGTAACAATCGGCCTTATGCTCAGAAGCTCAGCAGAAGTTATGTCCTCCAGCACCGGCAATATAATATCCGTCAACGCCTCAATAATACTGATGACTGTTATGTTCGGAATATTTGGTGTCATTGGAGGCATGGCGGCCTCAATTATTGTAGGTTTCGTGCAGGGCGTTCTGATAATCGGTTTTTCGTTCTTCCTGCTTCCATGGGTGCTCTACAAAATAGGGGGTTTACAAGGGCTGCATGAGAAGCTTACTGACCCGGCTATGCTGTCGATGGTAACACCAAAGGACATCAGCTTGTTTTATCTTATCGTCATTTCGATTGTTGCGCTTATTGGTACCGGAGGCATGCCTTCGATTATCGCCGCCTGCGGGACAGGCAGAACGGAACTTGACGGCCGTGTTGGTCTGACCGGAGGCAATTTCCTTAAACGTTTATGCACAATTCCGTGGTGCCTGACGGGAGTGGCGGCAATTGTTTATTACTCAGGCAAACAAATCCACCCCGACAAGGTTTTCGGTGCTTTGGCCAATGAATGTCTCACCGGTATAATGCCCGGACTGCTCGGTGTCTTTATCGCCGCCACTATGGCAGCGGTGATGAGCGGCTGCAGCGCGTTTATGGTTAGTTCTGCTGCGCTTTTCACGGAAAATTTCTACAAAATATTCGTCCTCAACAAAGATGCCAGGCATTATATTCTTGTGGGACGAATTGCTTCGATAGTTGTAGTAGGTGCCGGTGTTGCGTTTGCACTATGGGTACGCGATGTACCCAAGGGACTCGAAATCTTCTGGGGTGTTTCTACTATGATTGCCATTGCCTTCTGGATGGGAATCTTCTGGCGGCGCGCCACTGAAATAGGGGCCTGGGCCGCTACGCTCGCGGCATTAGCGGCATGGTGGCTCTCGACACAGTCATTTTTCATTTCGTACCTGTCAAAGCTGCCTCTCAAACTCGTAGTGATAAAAGACACGGGACCGGAAATGTACCTGCCGTGGCAAATGATTTTTTATCTGTCCGCTGGGATACTTGGCGGGATTATCGGCAGCCTGCTGACGAAACCGCTTCCGGAGAAAAGACTTGACGATTTCTACGCCTTGCTGCGGACTCCGGTCCAGCCGGGTGAAAAAGCTTCTGCCTCCTGCACATTACCGGAAGGCGTCGTCCCTGCACCGAGAAGAAATCTCTTACCGTTCAAGAGTATTGAATTACCGGTGCCGTCAAAAGTTGCGATGCTTGGTTTTCTTGTAAGCTGGGCTGTTGCGGTTTTGCTTATCTACGTGGTCTATTTCATTGTGAATATATTATAAAATTGTGCCGATGGATTGCTTTAAAAGCGGTGATTTTTACACCTCATCGCTCGGCTTTTCGATAAACTCGCCGTAGTAGTATGGGTAATTATCAAAAGCATTACCCTTGCCCAATATGCGAGGGTCTTCTGTTGCTCTAAGTTCCTTTGTCAAAAGTGCAGCGAGTTTGTTTTTTATTCCAGCGTATTCTGCATTGTCAGCGACGTTGTTCATTTGATTTGGGTCCTTGTCCAAATCGTATAATTCCTCCGCGGGTCTTTTGCCGAATGCCATCTCAAACAAATGTTTCACCTGCGGGTCGTCCTTATGCTCCAGCATATAAGTTTTTGTAGGTGAAGTATCAACATCGCCATACGCACCCTGAGTACTTATTGGCTCAGGGTCGCCCGCGGGCCAGCGCTCCGGAGCAAAGTTGCGGATATAAAGAAATTCTTTAGTTCGCACAGCCCGGCACGGATAACCGCTCTTGTCCCGTCTGCACATATTATGCCGTTCTTTGCCGGTAAACACCTTGTCACGGGCTTTATCCACCTGTCCATTTTTTTCGCTGGTCAGTATATTCATCAGGCTCTTTCCAGTCATTGCGGCAGGGGGCTTCAGGCCTGCAGCTTCCAGAAATGTCGGAGCCAAATCCTGAAAACTTACAAAATCTTCCACAACTCGTCCAGCTTTAATCTTACCCGGCCAGCGGATAGCAAGCGGAACATGTGTCCCCAAATCATATAAATTCGCTTTACATCGCGGGAATGGCATCCCGTTATCACTTGTTACAATTACA
>Ga0214473_10006455_pt1 | contig 14003 bp, 10 predicted proteins | sample RVTome_7_FD_203509 | JGI IMG/M metagenome (GOLD analysis project Ga0214473, IMG submission 203509) | Soil microbial communities from uranium-contaminated site in the Upper Colorado River Basin, Wyoming, United States - RVT98D197 | ecosystem: Environmental > Terrestrial > Soil > Contaminated >... | reverse complement strand
GTCGCCCACGGCAGGACCGGGCTGCTTGTTCCGGAGGGCGACGAACAGGCGCTCGCACGCCTCGCGCGGGAGCTGCTTACCGATGCGCCGCGCCGCGCCGCTCTCGGGCGCGCCGCCAGCGAGCTGGCGGGTAGCGAGCGCGGCCTGGACGCGGCGGCGGCGCAGCTCAAGCGCGCGCTCGCGCGCCTCACCGGAACGGCCGGCGAAAAAGGCGGCGCGACGCGTCCCGGAGTGGCTTGAGCCGCAAGCGCGTTTTCCTCTATGTTCAGCACCTGCTCGGGATCGGACACCTGAAGCGGGCCGTGGTGCTGGCGCGCGCGCTGGCCGCCGCGGGGCTGGAGGTGACGCTGGCGAGCGGCGGCCGGCCCGTCTCGGTGCTCGCGGTCGAGGGCGCGCGCTTCGTGCAACTGCCGCCGGCCGCCGCTGCCGATCTCGGCTTCAAGTTGCTGGTGGACGAGCACGGCGCGCCGATCGACGATCGCTGGCGCGAGCGCAGGCGCGCGGCGTTGCGTGCCGCCTACGAAGCGTCGGCGCCGCACGTGCTGATGCTCGAGTTGTATCCGTTCGGCCGGCGGCAGATGGGCTTCGAGTTGCTGCCGCTACTCGACGCGGCGCGCGCTTCGCCGCGCCGCCCGGCGATCGTGTCTTCGGTGCGCGACATCGTCGGCGGCGGGCGGCGCAAGCCGCATCGCCAGGACGACATGCTGGCGCTCGCCGAACGGTATTTCGACCACGTGCTGGTGCACGGCGACCCCGGGCTGATTTCCTTCGAGCGCACCTTCCGCCACGCGGCGCGCATCGCGCACAAGCTGCATTACACCGGTTACGTGATCGGGCGCGCGCAGGTCGCCGCGCCGCACGATGGCGCGGGACAGGGCGAGGTCATCGTCTCGGCCGGCGGCGGCGCCATGGGCATGCGGCTGCTGGAGTGCGCGATTCGCGCCCGCCCCCTGACCAGCCTCGCGGGCAGAACCTGGCGCGTGCTCGCGGGCGCCAACATGGCGGCGCAGGATTTCGCGACCCTCGCTGCGCTGGCGGCCGGTGCCGGCGGCGGCAAGCTGGTGCTGGAGCAGGCGAGGCCGGATTTTCCGGCACTGCTCGCCAACTGCGCCTTGTCGATCAGCCAGGCGGGCTATAACACCATGCTCGAGGTGCTCGACGCCGGCGCGCGCGCGGTGGTGGCGCCGTTCGCCGGCGGCGAGGAGGTCGAGCAGGCGCTGCGGGCAACGATCCTGGCGGAGCGCGGCCTGATCGAGCTGCTCGCCGAGGATGCCCTGACGCCGGAAATGCTCGCCGCGGCCGTGGAGCGCGCGGCGCGCCGGCCGCGCCCGTCGAAGGCCGAAGTCGACATGCGCGGCGCGGAAAAAAGCGCCGAACTGGTGGCGCGTTGGGCCGGGGAGCGCCGGTGGTGAGCCGCGCCTGGCGCGCGCTCGACGCCGAAATCGAGCGCTGGCACCAAGCGGGCCGCACGATCGATTTCTGGTGGCGCGATGACGACGCGGCGGCGCCGAACGCGGCGCTGGCGCGGCTGCTCGCGCTGGCGGCGCGCGCGCACGTTCCGCTCGCGCTCGCGGTGGTGCCTGCGGCTGCCGATCCGCAACTGCTCGCCGGGTTGGGAGCAGGGGTCGCAGTCCTGCAGCATGGCGCCGACCACCGTAACCGCGCTGCTGCGGGGCAAAAAAAGAGCGAGTTTCCGGCGTCGGAGCCGGCAGCCTCCGCGATCGGGCGCCTGGTGGCGGCGCGCGAGCGCCTGAGCGCGCTGGCGGGCAGGCGGTGGATCGCCGCGCTTGCACCCCCCTGGAATCGGCTGCACCCGGGGCTGGTGCCGCTGCTGGCAGCGGCGGGGTTCCGCGGCCTGAGCCGCTATGGCGCGCGCGATGCCGCCTCGACCGCAGGCGGGCTCAGGCAGGTCAATACGCATGTCGACATCGTCGACTGGCGGGGCACGCGCGGTTTTGCAGGCGAAGAGCTGGTCCTGCAGCGCGCCATCGATCACCTCACGGCCAAGCGCTCCGGCAGGGCGGATCCCGGCGAGCCGACCGGCTGGCTGACCCATCACGCGCGCCACGACGAAGCCGCCTGGACTTTTCTCGAACGCCTGTTCGAGTCGACCTTCGCAGCGCCGGAGGTGCGGTGGCGCGCGGCCGAGGAATTGTTCGCCGATCCGAGCGCGCATTAATGGCCGCTTACCGCTATCCCGGGCGCGCACTCGCCGCCGACTACCTGCGCTGCGGCCTCGGCCTTGCCGCCACCGCGGGACCGCTGGCATTTGTCGATCCGGCCCCGGCGCTGGCGTGGATTCTGGCTGCGTCGGCAGCGCTATTCCTCGTATACTGCACGCGGACGGTCTGTCGCCAGTTAACCACCATCGAGCTCGACGAGGCGGGAATCCGCGCCAGCGGGCCGCTTGGCGCCGGCATCCGATGGGGCGAGTTGCGCTCGATGCGGCTGGATTTCTACTCGACGCGGCGCGATCGAGAGGGAGGATGGATGCAGTTGAAGCTGCGCGGCGCGGGGCGCGCGATGCGCATCGACTCGGAGCTCGAGCGTTTCGCCGAACTGGTGCGCGCCGCGGCCGGCGAGGCGCGCCGGCACGGCCATCAGCTCGACCAGGATTCCCTCGACAATCTGAGGGCGCTCGGCCTCGCGGATCTCTGATGCCGGATGTCCTGACAATCCGCGATCTCAAAGTCCATCTCGAGGTCGACGCCGGCACGGTCAAGGCGGTGGACGGCGTGTCGTTCCGGGTTCCCGCTGGCAGGACCGTGGCGCTGGTCGGCGAGTCGGGTTCCGGCAAGACCATGGTGGCGCAGGCGATCCTGGGGATCCTGCCGAGAGTCGCGCGCATCGAGGCGGGCGAGATCCTGTTCTCCGATCCGGCGCATCCGGGCGCGGTGCAGGACATCGCCCGGCTCGACATCAAAGGCGAGCAGATGCGCGCCATCCGCGGCGGGCGCGTTTCGATCATCTTCCAGGAGCCGATGACCGCGCTCTCACCCCTGCACACCATCGGCAACCAGGTCGGCGAGGCGCTGGCGCTGCACCGCGCATCGATCGGCCGGGTAGAGCGGCGCGATGCCGTGATCGAGATACTGGGCCGCGTCGGCTTCCCGGACCCGGTCAAGGCCGAGCACGCCTATCCGTTCGAGCTCTCGGGCGGCCTGCGCCAGCGCGCCATGATCGCGATGGCGCTCATCTGCCGGCCGGCGCTGCTGATCGCGGATGAGCCGACTACCGCGCTCGACGTCACCATCCAGGCGCAGATCCTGCAGCTGGTCAAGGCGCTGCAGGCTGAATTCCGCATGGCGATGCTGCTCATCACGCACGACCTGGGCATCGTCGCCAACATGGCCGAGGAGGTGGTGGTGATGCACCACGGCAAGGTCATGGAGGCGGGCACGCTGGAAGACATCTTCCGCGACCCGCGGCATCCGTACCTCAAGGCGCTGATGCGCGCGGTGCCGCGCTTCAACATGGCCCCGGGCGAGCGCCTGACCCCGATCCGCGAGATCCAGGCCGCGACCAATCACCTGATTTCGGGGCGCGGCCGCCCGCACGCCGGCAAGCCGGGTGGCGACCCGCTGCTGGTGGTGCGCAATCTGTCCAAGCGCTTTGCGACGCGCAAGACTTCGCTGCTCGGCCGCAAGCTCGCAGGCGAAGTGCACGCGGTGGACGACGTCAGCTTTCATGTCGAGTCCGGCGAATGTCTCGGCCTGGTGGGCGAATCGGGCTGCGGCAAGACCACCACCGCCAAGATGATCATGCGGGCGATCACGCCCGACCGGGGCGAGATCGTGTACAACGAGCGCGGCCGGCCGCGCGACGTGCTGGCGCTGCAGGGCGCGGAGCTGTTCGCCTACCGGCGCAAGGTGCAGTTCGTGTTCCAGGACCCGTTCAGCTCGCTCAACCCGCGCATGACCGTGAACGACATCCTGAGCGAGCCGCTGGTGATCCACGGCATCGGCGACGAGGAGGAGCGCTTCGCGCGGGTCAAGGAACTGATGACCCTGGTCGGGCTGGACGTGCGCTTCCTGCGCCGCTATCCGCACAGCTTCTCCGGCGGCCAGCGGCAGCGCATCGGCATCGCGCGCGCGCTCGCGTTGGGGCCGGAGTTGCTGATCTGCGACGAGCCGGTTTCGGCCCTCGACGTCTCGGTGCAGGCGCAGGTGCTGAACCTGCTGCTCGACCTGCAGGAAGCGCTCAACCTCACCTACGTCTTCGTCTCGCACAACCTCGCGGTGGTGCACTACCTGGCCGACCGCATCGCGGTGATGTGCGCCGGGCGGCTGGTCGAGGTCGGGCCTTACGATGCGCTGTTCCGCAATCCGGTGCACCCGTACACCAAGGCGCTGCTCGCAGCCGTACCCGACCCGGACCTGGACAACAAGCTCGACTTCACCGCCCTGATGGAGGGCAGGGCCTCCGACCCCTCGGCCTGGCCGGACCCGTTCCGGTTGAATGGCGCCTTGCCCGGCGGCATGATTGACATCGGCGACAACCATTTCGTGCGCGCCCACGCCAACGCCAACGCTTCGGAGCTCAGAGCATGATGAATCGCCGCACCGCTTTTTGCCTGCTCGCAATCGCGGTGTCGTGGGCGCAGGCTGCGCCCTTGAAGCTGCTCGAGACGCCGCTGCTGCAGGAAGACGTCAAGGCGGGCAAGCTGCCACCGGTCGAGAAGCGCGTCCCGGAAGCGCCGCTGGTGGTCAAGCTGGAGGCCGGCGCGGAGCCGGGGCAGCACGGCGGCACGCTCAACATGCTGATCGGCCGCGGCCGCGACGTGCGCATGCTGGTGGTGTACGGCTACGCGCGCCTGGTCGCTTACGACAGCAAGCTGACGATCGTTGCCGACATCCTGGAGTCGATCGACGCCAAGGACGAGCGCGTCTTCACCATGAAGCTGCGCAAGGGGCATAAATGGTCCGACGGCCAGCCCTTCACCGTCGACGACTTCCGCTACTTCTGGGAGGACGTGGCGAACAACAAGGAACTCAGCCCGACCGGCCCGCCGAGCGACCTGATCGTAGACGGCGAAGCGCCCACGGTGGAGTTCCTCGACAAGCACACCGTGCGCTACAGCTGGTCGAAGCGCCATCCGGACTTCCTGCCGCGCATGGCGGGCGCCTCGCCGCTGTTCATCTTCCGGCCGGCGCATTACCTCAAGCAGTACCACAAGAAATACAGCAAGAAGGTGGCCGAGGCGGAGGCGAGCGGCACCGCCAAGCGCAGCTGGGCCGCGGTGCATAACCGCGAGGACAACATGTACCAGTTCGACAACCCGCGGCTGCCGACGCTGCAGCCCTGGATGAACACCTCCAAGCCGCCCGCCGACCGCTTCGTCGCGGTGCGCAATCCGTATTACCACCGCGTCGACGAGAACGGCCGCCAGCTGCCGTACATCGACCGCGTAGTGATGCCGGTGGTCGAGGCGAAGCTGATCCCGGCCAAGACCGGCGCCGGCGAATCCGACCTGCAGGCGCGCGACCTGCATTTCAACAACTACACCTTCCTGAAGAAGAACGAGAAGGGCAACAACTTCCGCACCCTGCTGTGGGGCACCGTCAAGGGCTCGCATTTCGCGCTTTACCCGAACTTGAACGTCAACGACCCGGTCTGGCGCAAGCTGCTGCGCGAGGTCCGCTTTCGCCGCGCGCTGTCGCTCGCCATCGACCGTTCGCTCGTCAACCAGGTGCTGTATTTCGGCCTCGCCACCGAGGGCAACAACACGGTGGTTTCCGACAGCCCGCTGTTCCGCAAGGACTACCAGACACGCTGGGCGCAGTTCGACAAAAAGGCCGCCAACAAGCTGCTCGACGAACTGAACCTGAAGCGCGCCCAGGACGGCATCCGGCGCCTGCCCGACGGGCGGCCGCTCGAGATCATCGTCGAGACCGCGGGCGAGTCCAGCGAGCAGACCGATATCCTGGAGATGATCCGCGAGGCTTGGCGCGAAGCCGGGATCAAGCTGTTTTCCAAGCCCTCGCAGCGCGAGGTGCTGAGGAACCGCGTGTTCTCGGGCGAGGCGCTGATGTCGGTGTGGAGCGGGCTGGAGAACGGCATCGCCAACCCCGACGTCGTGCCCGACGAGCTGGCGCCCACCAGCCAGCAGCAGCTGCAGTGGCCGAAATTCGGCCAGTACTTCGAGACCGGTGGCAAGTCGGGCGAGGCGCCGGACATTCCCGAGGCGGCCGAGCTGATGAAGCTCAATGACGCCTGGCGCAAGGCGGGCTCGCGCAGCGAGCGCGAGAAAATCTGGCACCAGATGCTCGGCATCTATTGCGACCAGCTGTTCGTGATCGGAGTGGTGAGCGGCGTCGCCCAGCCGGTGGTGGTGCGCAATTCGCTCAGGAACGTCCCGGAGAAAGCCATGTACAACTGGGACCCCGGAGCGTTCTTCGGCATCTACCGCCCCGAGACCTTCTGGTTCGCCGACAGCGGCAAGACTCCGGCAAAATAGCGTCCCGCACCAGGGAAGCTCTGAGCAAGTTCCGCGTGCGCGAGGGCGGCGATTTTCGTGCAGGGCGAGCCAGCGGACGCCGCCGTGTACTGGACCGTCCGCTAGGCGGCCGATGGCGCTGCCATGCGGCAAAATTAGCCCCGTCCCTCTCGGCGGCGACGCCGTGCCGCAGGAGTGCAAGGCAAAGGCCCTCGCCGCCCTCGGGTTGCGGCCGGAAGACGCGAACTCTGGGCTACGATAGCGCGATGACACGGGCGCCTGCGTTGTTGCTCGGCCTTGCGATATCGACCTATCGCTGCGGCCGAGCGCCTAGCAGGCGCCGCGTTCCGGCCGCAACGCGCATGCGCGCAACTTGCTCCGAGCTTTCCTAGCGGCGCGCAGCCATGCTGACGTACACCATCCGCCGCTTGCTGATCATGATCCCGACGCTGCTCGTGATCAGCTTCCTCACCTTCACCATCATCAAGCTGCCGCCGGGAGACTACCTCTCCAATCAGATCGCCGAGCTCAAGAGCCAGGGCGACAAGGCGGCCCTGGAGAAGATCGAGTTCCTGCGCAAGCAGTACGGCCTGGACAAGCCGTTCGTCGAGCAGTACGCGGTCTGGGTCGGGCTGTGGCCGGCCGAGCGCGGCTTTGCCGGCCTGCTGCAGGGCGACTGGGGGTGGTCGTTCGAGTACGACCAGCCGGTCGGCAACATCGTCGGCGACCGCATGCTGCTGTCGTTGATCCTCAATTTCACCGTGATCCTGTTCACCTGGACGATGGCGTTCCCCATCGGGGTGTACGCCGCCACGCACCAGTACAGCTGGGGCGATCACGGCCTGACGCTGCTCGGCTATATCGGCCTGGCGACGCCGAACTTCCTGTTCGCGCTGGTGCTGATGTACGTCGCCAATGTCGAGTTCGGGCTCTCGATCGGCGGCATCATGAATCCGGAGTACCTCGACAAGGCATGGAGTATCGCCAAGTTCGGCTCGGTGCTGTCGCACCTGTGGATCCCGGTGATCGTGATCGGCACTTCGGGCACCGCCGGCATGATCCGGCGGCTGCGCGCCAACCTGCTCGACGAGCTGCAGAAGCAGTACGTGGTGACGGCGCGCGCCAAGGGCATGCCGCCCTTCCGCCTGCTGCTGAAATACCCCCTGCGCATGTCGCTCAACCCGTTCATCGCGGACATCGGCAACCTGCTGCCCTCGGTGATTTCGGGCTCGGCGATCGTGGCGGTGGTGCTGTCGCTGCAGACTTCGGGCCCGATGCTGCTCGAGGCGCTGCAGAGCCAGGACCAGTACCTGGCGGGATCGTTCCTCATGTTCCTCGCGCTGCTCACGGTGATCGGCATGTTCATCTCCGACCTGCTGCTGGCGGCGCTCGATCCGCGCATCCGGCTTAGCGGCGGGACCGCCAAATGAGCGGCGGCAACGGCCGGCTCGAGCATTACGTCTCGGAGGCGCCGTTCGAGCCGTATGCCAGCGAAACGCTGACCCCGGCGCAGGAGCGCTTCTATCGCGCCTCGCAGTGGCGCATCATGTGGTGGAAGTTCAAGCGCCACCGCATCGCGGTGATCGCGGCGGCGATCCTGCTCGCGTTCTACGCCTCGATCCTGGTCACCGAGGTGCTGGCGCCGTACCACCTGCACACGCGCGACACGCGCCATATCTACGCGCCGCCGCAGACGCTGCACCTGTTTCACGAGGGCAGGCTGGTCGGGCCGTTCGTCTACGGCTACAGCGTGCGGCTCAACCTCGAGACCATGAAGCGCGAGTTCAAGCCCGACCCGGCCAAGGTGCAGCCGCTCAGGTTCCTGTGCCGCGGCGACGAGTACCAGTTCTGGGGATTGTTCGAGGGCAGCTTCCATCTGCTGTGCCCGGCCGAGGGCGGCGCGCTGTTTCTCCTGGGCACCGACCGCCTCGGGCGCGACCTGCTGTCGCGCATCCTTTATGGCACGCGCATCTCGCTTACCGTGGGGCTGCTCGGGATCGCGGTCAGCTTCGTCATCGGCATCGTGCTCGGCGGCATCTCCGGCTACTACGGCGGCTGGGTGGACAACGTGATCCAGCGCTTCATCGAGATGGTGCGCTCGTTCCCAGAGCTGCCGCTGTGGATGGCGCTGTCGGCGGCGCTGCCGGTGAACTGGAGCCCGGTGCTGGTTTACTTCGGCATCACCGTCATCCTCGGGCTGCTCGACTGGCCCGGACTGGCGCGCGCGGTGCGCTCCAAGCTGCTGGCGCTGCGCGAGGAGGATTTCGCCGCCGCCGCGGTGTTGATGGGCGCGAGCCCCGGCCGCGTCATCGGCCGCCACCTGCTGCCCAGCTTCACCAGCCACCTCATCGCCTCGCTCACGCTCTCGGTGCCGAGCATGATCCTGGGCGAGACCGCGCTTTCGTTCCTCGGCCTGGGACTGCGGCCGCCGGTGACCAGCTGGGGCGTGCTGCTGAACGAAGCGCAGAACATCAACGTCGTGGCGCTGTACCCGTGGCTCATGCTGCCGGTGGTGCCGGTGTTCATGGTGGTGCTGGCGTTCAACTTCTTCGGCGACGGGCTGCGCGACGCCGCCGACCCCTACAAGTAACAAGCAGCTACTTCAGCCGGGCGGTGGCGTTGCGCAGCCGCTCCGAGAGCGCGAGCAGCATCGAGACGCCGAACGAGGGCCGGGCGCGCACCAGCGACAGGAAGTCGTCGCGGTTGATCGGCAGCAGCGCGCAGTCGGTTTCGGCGATGGCGCGCGCGGTGCGGCGCGACTTCTCCAGCAGCGCCATCTCGCCGAAAGCGCCGCCGACGCCGACGCGCTGCACCACGTTGCCCTGCACCTGGATCGCGACGCGGCCTTGAAGCACCACGTACATGCGCATCGCCAGCTCGCCCTCGCTCATGATCACCTTGTTGCGGTCGAAGTGGACCGGCGGCTGGTCCGGCAGCATCGCGCTCAGCGACTTGAGCTCGTCCTTGCCGAACACGGCGGCGTCCTTGTCGCCGGCCGCGCCCGCGGGCGGGCCGCCGGCGCCGGCCCGGGCGACGGTCTGGCGCATGCGCCCGATCATCAGGCTCATGAGCGCGAGCGCGAAATCGGGCTTCGCGTTGATCGCCTTCTGGAACTGCTTCTCGTCGAGCGACAGCGTGCGGCACGCGGTCGTCGCCACTGCGGTGGCGCTGCGCGGCTGCCCGGTGATGGAACCCATCTCGCCGAAGATCTCTCCGAGCTTGACGCTGGCGATCGGTTTCCTGCCCGCGATCAGTCTCACTTCGCCCTCGAGCAGCAGGTACATGCGGTCGTTGGCGAGGAACAGGCCCTTGCTCTTCTGGTTTTCCTGGAAGATCTCGGTCCCCTGGGCAAAGCTTTCCGCCTTGCCTGAAGACTTGAAGAATTCGATCGCGGCGGCCGGGTCGTAGGTGCTCAAAGTCGCTCCTCGGGTCAGGGGATGAGGATCAGGCCTTCGCGCGCCACCACCGCGCCCGGCAGCGCCGCTGCCACCTCGGCCGCGATGGCGTCGAGCTTGTCGTCGTCGTGATCCGGATCGTGGTGGAACACGGCCAGGCGCCTGACCCCCGCGGCGCGGCACAGGCGCACCGCCTCCTGCCAGGTGGAGTGGCCCCAGCCGACGTGGCCGTTGGCGTATTCGTCGTCGGTGTACATGCAGTCGTAGATCACCAGGTCGGCGCCGGCGATCAGCGCGAGCACGTTGCGGTCGGGCGCGCCCGGCACGTGCTCGGTGTCGGTGATGTAGCACAGCGAGCGCCCGCCGTACTCGACGCGGTAGCCGGTGGCGCCGTCCGGGTGGTTGAGCGGCGCGGTGCGCAGCGTCACGCCGGCCATCGGCGTCAGGGTGTCGCCGGGGGCGAAATCACGGTAGCCGATGTCCGCCCGGAACACTTCCGGCGGCACCGGGAACAGCGGCGACATCATGAACTCCTGCAGCACGCGCTTGATCGTCATGCGGTCGCCCAGGTGCCCCGCCCACAGGCGGAACCGGTTCTGCGGCTGGAAGAAAGGCGGGAAGAAGGGCAGGCCGCAGACATGGTCGAAATGGGTGTGGGTGAAGAACAGGTCGGCGTCCAGCGGCATTTCGCGCAAGATGTGGTTGCCGAGGTAGCGGATGCCGGAGCCGGCGTCGAACAGGATCAGGCGGCCGCCGCAGCGCACTTCGAGCGACGAGGTGTTGCCGCCATAGCGCGAAGTCTCCGGGCCCGAGCACGCGATGCTGCCGCGCACGCCCCAGAACCGCACCGAGAAATCGTTCCCCGCGCTCACCGATCGCGTTCTCCCCGGGTCGCACTTTCGCATGAAACGGGGTGGATCGCATCCCCGCGTCCCGGCCCCGGCGGGGTGCAGCTATGATTAGCCCCTGCAGCCACAGGGGGCGCAATTCCGGGCCGTGACGGCCCACATCGAGATGGAACGCACGCTATTCGGGTTCATTCTCCGCTACAGCAGGCGCGAGCAGCTGCTGGTCGTGCCGCTGGTGGTGGCGTCGATGCTGATCTATTTCGCCATGCTCGACCTGCCCAAGGCGATCATCAACGAGGCGATCGTCGGCAAGCGCTTCCCCAACCCCGACTCGACCGTGCCGTTCCTCTCGATCTCGCTGCGGCTGCCCGAGCTCCTGGGCGGCGACAGCCTGCGCCTGTTCGGCGGCTTCGCGCTTGAGCAGCTGCCCTACCTGGTGGCGCTCACGCTCACGTTCCTGCTGCTGATCATCGTCAGCGGCGCGCTCAAGTTCCAGATCAACACCATGAAGGGCTGGATGGGCGAGCGCATGCTGCGGCGGCTGCGCTACGCGCTGCTCGACCATATCCTGCGCTTCCCGCTGGCGCGCTTCCGGCGCGTCAAGTCGGCCGAACTGGCCACCATGGTGAAGGACGAGGTCGAGCCGCTCGGCGGCTTCGTCGGCGAGTCGCTGATCGCGCCGCTGTTTCTCGCCAGCCAGGGGCTGACGGCGCTGTTCTTCATCATGTACCAGCACGTCTACCTCGGCAGCATCGCGCTGGCCGTGGTGCTGGCGCAGGCGTTCGTCATTCCGAAGCTGCGGCTGCGGCTGCTGACGCTCGCCAGGCAGCGCCAGCTCACCGCGCGCCAGCTCGCCGGGCGCATCGCCGAGGCCGCCGACGGCGCCGCCGAGATCCACGCCCACGACACCTCCAACTACGAGCGCGCCGAGATCTCCGCCCGGCTGGGCAGGATCTTCCGCATCCGCTTCGAGTTCTACCAGCGCAAGTTCCTGATCAAGTTCCTGAACAATTTCCTGTCGCAGGTGGCGCCGTTCGTGTTCTATCTCGTGGGCGGCTACCTGGTGATCAGCAACCGCCTCGACATCGGCACCCTGGTGGCGGTGATCGGCGCCTACAAGGACCTGCCCGCTCCGGTGAAGGAACTGATCGATTGGGACCAGCAGCGCATGGACGTGCAGATCAAGTACACGCAGGTCATGGAGCAGTTCATGGTCGAGGACCTGGCCCCGCCGGAGACGCAGGCGGTGCTCGATTCGCCGCGGCTGCCGGAGAGCGGCAACGTGCGGGTGTCCAACCTGTCGCTCGCGGGCGAGGCCGGCACCAAGCTGGTGGACACGGTGTCGTTCGAGGTGCCGCTCGACCGGCACGTGGCGCTGGTCGGGCCGCATGCCTCGGGAGCGAGCGAGCTGTCGCAACTGCTGGCGCGCCTGATCACGCCGACCGCGGGCACGGTGGAGATGGGCGGCATCGAAATCACCAAGGCGCCCGAGGCGGTCACCGGGCGCGCCACCGCCTACGTTGGCGCGAGCGCCTACCTGTTCCCGACCAGCGTGCGCGAGAACCTGCTCTACAGCCTTAAGCACCGCCCGATGCGCGAGGCGCGCTACGAGCCCGCGGCGCTGCGCGAGCGTCAATTCCAGCTGCGCGAGGCCGAGCGCACCGGCAGCACGCTGCTGGACATCAACGCCGAGTGGGTCGACTACCAGGCCGCGGGTGCCTCCGGGCCCGAAGAGCTCGAACAGCGCGTCCTGGAGACGCTCAAGGTGGTGGAGCTGGAGGAAACCATCTTCGAGCTCGGTTTGAGGAGCGCGGTGGATGCGAAAGGCACGCCGGGAATCGCCGACGGCGTCTTGCGGGCGCGCGAAACGATGCGCGCGCGCCTGTCGGCGCCAGGCATGCAAAACCTGGTCGAGCGCTTCGATGCGGCAAGCTACAACCGCAACGCGACGCTGGCGGAGAACCTGCTGTTCGGCACCCCGGTCGGCAAGATCTTCGACATCGACAACCTCGGGCACAACGAGTACGTGCGCCGGGTGCTCGAGGAAACCGGGCTCACCGCGGACCTGCTCAAGACCGGCCACAAGCTCGCCGAGACCATGGTCGAGCTGTTCAGCGGCCTGCCGCCCGGGCACGAGTTTTTCGAGCGCTTCGCCTTCGTCAAGCAAGACGATCTGCCCGAAGTCAAAGCGGTGCTCGGCCGCGTCGCCGACGCCGGCTTGGCGGGCATCGAGGAGCCCGACCGCGACATGCTGCTGGCGCTGCCGTTCAAGCTGATCTCCGCCCGGCACCGATTGGGCCTGATCGATGAGGCCTTCGAGGCGCGCATCCTGGAGGCGCGGCGCTACTTCGCGGCCAACCTGCCGGCGGCGATGCGCGATGGCGTCGAATTCTTCGATGATGCACGCTACAACAGCGCCGCGACGCTGCAGGACAACATCCTGTTCGGCAAGACCGTCACCGCCCAGGCCGAGGCCGGGATCCGGATCGGCAAGCTGCTGCGCGAGATCCTGGACGAGCTTGGGCTGCGGTCGCTGGTGGTGCGTATCGGCCTGGACTATTACGTCGGCGTCGCGGGCGCGCGCCTGCCGCCGGCCGATCGGCAGAAGATCGCGATTGCGCGCGCCCTGATCAAGCGCCCGGCGGTGCTGATCCTCGATCAGGCCGCCGCGGCGCTGGATGCCGCCTCGCAGAACCGCCTCGTAGGCAACGTCCTCAAGCACCGCAAAGGGCGTTGCGTGTTCTGGATGCTGCAGCGCAATGACCTCGCGGCGCGCTTCGACCACGTGCTGGTGCTTGACCGCGGGCGCGTTGCCGAGCAGGGCGGATTCGAGCAGCTCAAGGGCAGCGGCGGCGCGCTGCAGAAGCTGCTGAGCGCCGGCTGAGCCGGCAAAGGAGCACGCCATGAGCCTAGAGCAGGAATTCGAGCTGATCCGGCAGGTGCCGATCTTCAGCACCACCGACCCGGCGATGCAGAAGCTGCTGTGCTTCTCGAGCGATCGCCTGACCTACGAGCCGGGACAGGTGATGTTCAGCGCCGGCGACCCGCCCGACAGCGCCTATATCGTGATGGAAGGCCGGGTGGATATCACCGTGCCGACGCCCAAGGGCCCGCTGCTCGTGAACACCCTCGGCCGCAACGATGTCATCGGCGAGATCGGCATCTTCGGCGACGTGCCGCGCACCGCCACCGCCGTAGCAAAGACCAGGCTGGAAGTGCTGCGCATCTCCAAGGACGTGTTCGTGAACGTGATCCGCGGCAATCCCGACGCCGCCATCGCGCTGATCAAGATCCTCGCCGACCGGCTGGCGAAGACCACGGCGC
>Ga0214473_10006454_pt1 | contig 14005 bp, 8 predicted proteins | sample RVTome_7_FD_203509 | JGI IMG/M metagenome (GOLD analysis project Ga0214473, IMG submission 203509) | Soil microbial communities from uranium-contaminated site in the Upper Colorado River Basin, Wyoming, United States - RVT98D197 | ecosystem: Environmental > Terrestrial > Soil > Contaminated >... | reverse complement strand
ACGGCCTGGAGCGGCGAGTCCGGCGCGTGGCCGAACTCGTGGAAAAATACGGATCCTACGGGCCCTAGGAAATGATCGTTCCGCCATAGACCCGCGGAATGAGAGGGTTGATGCCGATGAGGAGCTTATAGTCCGATACCCCGCACAGCTCCGATAGAGAATCCGCGGCGGCGCCCGAAGATCGCTCGTTGTCGATGAGGACGGCTTCGTCGCCGATCTCGATACCGCGGTCGTCCCCCAGGTCGACCATGATGTGGTTGGAGGTCACCGCGGGGAGGACGGGAAAACTCTTTCCGCGGATGCGCACGAAGCCCTTCCCGCCGAGCGCCGGCGGATAGCCGTCTGAATAACCGATCCCGACGGCGGCGACGCGCATGGGCCTCTCGGCCTTTATGGCCCGGACGTAAGAGATCGATTCGCCGGCCGCGACGTCCCTGATGAAGGTCACCCGGGCGACGAGGCGGAGAGCCGGTTTCAGGCCGAGGGCGTCCTCTTTTCTGGTCCGGGCGTTGGGGTAGTATCCATAGAGCGTGATCCCGGGGCGGACCATGTCCAGACGGAACTCCGGGCCGGCGAGGAGGCCGGCGCTGCTGGCCGCGTGGCGAAGGCCATGGTCGATCCCTTTTTTCCGGGCCTTCGCGCAGATCTCGAGGAAGCGGCGGAGCTGGACGGCGTCGAACTCGGGGTCTTCCGTGAGCGTCGTCGAAATCCCGCGGATCCTGACGCGCCGCAGAGAGGCCAGCTTCTCGATAAACGGGAGGGCGCGCTCGGCGGGGACGCCGGCGCGGTTCATCCCCGTGTCGATGTGAACGTCCACGGAGGCGGGCCGGGGAGAGCGGGACGCGGCCTCGTCGAGCGCGAAGGCGTCATCGGTCGAGGCGGATTGGGTGATGTCGTGGTCGATGACGGCGCCGGCATCGGCCGGGCTGAACGGTCCGAAATTCACGATCGGCGCGCGGACGCCGTTCAACCTCAACCGGACGGCCTCGTCGAGCTTTCCGACCATGAAGGCATGGGCGCCCCGCGATTCGAGGTATTTCGCCACTTCGACCAGCCCGTGACCGTACGCGTTGGCCTTGACGACGGCGATGACCGGCACTCCGGCCCGCTCCCGGACGCGAGCCAGGTTCCAGCCGAGACGCTCCAGGCCGATATCGACCCGGGGATCCAGGCTGCCGCCGCCCGCGGTGCCCGACGGAAAGGCTTCGTTCCTCTCGGCTCCCCAAACCGACCTCCCTCTCCACGCCAGGGCCGCGGCGCCGGCCAGCCCCGCCGTCATTTTCAGGAATTCTTTCCTCTGCATGGACATTCCTCCTAACGCTAGGGGGGATTATTCAAGCAGACGGAGCGGAAGTCAATTCCTATGATTTTATTTCAGTTGTTGTGGTCCGACCCCATTTTAATGGCATACGCCGGGGCCAGGGGCTTCCTCCCCGGATAGGCGAGGACCGGGAAGCCGGGGAGATATGGGAAAAAGAAACCGGCCACGGAGATCAGGGCGGCGCGCTCTCGGCGCCGGCCCGTTAAAGCCGCGGCCAGCTGATTGATCGCCGACGCTCCGGGCCCTACGGCGAGCCGGAGCGTCTTTATCCTCGAAGCGTCGTGCTGTTGGCGTCTCATGGTCGTTCTCTTCGTTTCTCTCTTTCTTACCGTCTCCAACCATATAGACGAACGACATCGCCGAAAGGTTTCATTTTTTCCTGACCACCGCTCGGTAATAGAAGGCACCCGAAGCCAGGACGGCCGCGCCGACGATCCAGGCGAGGCGCGGCAGACTGACCATCAGAACCAGGCACGAGAGGAGGCCGAAGGCGGTGATGATCCGGATTCGTCCTTTTAAAACCCTCAGCCCGCTCAGATTCATCGCCGCGTAATAAAGGAGAAGAGAGAAACTGCTGATGTAAGCGATGTGCGGCAGATTGGCCGAAAAAGCCAGAAGGAGCGTGGCCGCGCCGCCGACGAGGATCGCGTTTCTCGGGACATCGGTCTTCCGGCCGAGGCCGGCGAAAAAAACCGGCAATTCGCCGCTGCGAGCCATGACCTGGGCCAACCTCGAAATGCCTAAGATGGACGCCAAGGCCACCGTGCCGGCCGCCGCCAAGCCCCCCAAGGCCACGATCTTGGCTCCGAATCCCAGTCCCATGGCGCTTACAGCGTCCGCCAAAGGAGATCCGGACTTGGCCAGGACCATGTATCCGGCTCCGCCGACGGCGGCTACGGCCACGAGGACGTAGACCACGGTGGAGATGAAAATGGACATCAAGGTCGCCCGCGGCACGTTCTTGCGCGGGTCCTCGATCTCGTCGGCAACGATGGCCACCCGAGCGAAGCCCGCGTAGGCGAAGAAGATCGTCGCCGCTCCCGCCCAGACGCCGCGAAAGCCGAACGGCATGAGCGGCCGGAAATGAGCCCCGTGAAAATGGAGGAACGCCGCTCCGGAAAAAAACAAAAGGATGGCGATCTTGAAAAGGACCAGGACGTTGTTGAATCGACTCGATTCCTTGGCGCCGAGCAGGTTGATCAGGACGACGGCCACGACCACGAGCGCCGCCCCCACGGACGAAGGCAGCGCCGGAAAGAAGAACGTCAGGTAATGCCCGAAACCGACGGCGACCGTGGCCCCCGCGACGATGTTGGAGAAGAGCCAAACCCAGCCGACGAGGAAACCCGAGAAATCGGAAAGAGCCTCCCGCGCGAAGACGTAGACTCCCCCGCTCCGCGGGTACATCCGGCTGAGTTCGGCGGCGGACAGGCCCGTTAGAAGGGAAACGGCGGCGGCGATGAGAACCGAAACAACGAGGGCCGGGCCCGCGACCGCGGCGGCCGCACCGAGAATAACGAAGATCCCGGCTCCAATGATCGAGCCCAAAGAGATATTGACCGCATCAAAAAGCGACAGTTGGGGCTTGGATGTCGGCATCTTGCTCGGGTCCCTATGGCCTTCTCATCCGGCTGCTCCCAACTATACAGCGCCCGCGCCGTCGATTCAACTCGCGGGTCGGGGAGGAAGATGAGGACCGGGGGGACTCGTCGAAACTAAGGCCGCCCCTGTCTAAAACCTATAAAGGTAGCTGACCTTGAAGAAGAAGCCGCGCTTCATCTCGTGGAAGCGGCTGCTCGGGGCGAACCCGGCCAGCCCTTCGTCCCACTCCTGCTTCTCTAGAGCCGAGCCGTATCCCAAGTGAACGACCGTGCCCGGGATGTAGGTGAATGACACCAGGCCGTCGAGCGTCATCCGCCTGTAGAAGTCGTTATATTCGACGATGCCTCTCACGAAGAGGTACTTGTTGAGCTGGAAGGTGTTGCGGTTGCGCAGGATGAGGTAGTCGTAGCTCTTCGTCCGGTCCGACTCCCTGTAGAAATCGACGTAGTTCAGGCTCAGACTGAAATCGAGCTGATCGATGGGCTGGTAGCGGACGGCCGCCGTGGCCTGTGTCCCGAAGCCCTGGTAAGGGTCGGTCGGGTCGTAGAAGATATTGCCCGTCCGCCGGACGCGGGCTTGGACGTAGACCTGTTTGGCCAGCTGGGACTGCATCATGAACCCGTAGCCGCTCTGGTCGAACCTCTCCCCGGCGTAGATTTCGTTCGCGAGCAAGCCGTCGAAGCGGACCATGGTGTTCCGCGGCAGTTGGAAGCGCAAGACGAAGACGTTGACCGTCTCCCACATGTCGTAGATCGTGTCGTAGAGATGAGAGCTCCAGTAGAAGGGCTCGATCTTCTGGAAGAACTTCGACTTCGGATAGATGTTGTACATGGCGAAGGCCGCCAGCCGCCGCAGGCCCGTCCGGAAGACAAAGCCCGTATCGGCCCGGAAGCCCTCGGAGATGTCCTGGTAGCCGAGCTGGATCACCCACTTCCTGTTCGAGAAATCGTACGCGGCGCTCAGAGCGTGGTCCTTACTCGTTTCTTCGTCGTCCGGCCGCCGGGTCAGCGAGCCGAAGAGATGGAATGAGGCCGTAGCGACCGGGCTCAGCCGGAATCGGCCGTCGACGCCCCCGACGCGGTTGAAGCCCGAGCCATACTCCCGGCCCGTGTAGAAGGCGCCCAGAAACGCGTCGTCCTTGAGCGAGTGCTTGTAGCGGGCGATCATGAAATCCGGGTGTTCGTCGACCGTGTCGTCGCGGAGACGGTCCTGGGCGTAGATCGCGGCCACGGTGTCGCGCGGCGTGACCTTGCCGGTCAGCTTGAAGCCGAAGGTCGGGTCGACGATCGTCCGCGTGTAGACGAGGGCCATCAACGGGGCTTCCTCCATGGCCCCGCCGAATTGCCAGAGGTCGTTCCGCTCGAGGAAGAAGGGCCGTTTTTCCTCGTAGTACAGGGCGTAGCGGAGGTTGAAATCCACTTGGCCGGCGTCGGCCTCGACCTGGCTGAAGTCGGGGTTGACCGTCCCGTCGAGGGTCAGGCCGGAGGTGATGCCCAGCTTCCCGGTCAAGCTGAGGTCGTCGATGTCCAGCTCTTTATTCCTGACGAGCTCGCCCTGAGTGGCTTCGGTCGCCTCCTCCGTCCGTCCGAAGGTGAAAGCGGGCAGGAGCTCGACGACGCGCTTGTACTTGAGGCCCGAGACCTGGAACGGCTGGGCCTGGCTGAGGATGGACCCTTTCGCCGGGTCGATGGGCGGGAAGCTCACTTGCTCCGAAGTCCGGGTAAAGAAACGGATAAAGAGGATACGCATGGTCTGGACGTCGCGGTTCGGGAAGCGGATGCTCTGAAGGGGAATGCGGGCCTCGACGGTCCAGCCCTGGTCGTCGATGCGGCCCTTGCTGTACCAGACCGCGTCGAAGCTCACTTCGATGTTGCCGTTGACCGTCAGCATACCGTCGCCCTGGATGCCGAGCGGATTGAGCATGAAGACGAAGGCGCTCTGGTTGTCGTTGAAGGTGTCGAGGTTGATGAAGACGATGTCGTCCTGAAAGACGTTGTCGCGCTTGCTGACGGCGGCCTTGACCTTGGACGGCTCGCTGTCGTAGCAGCGGAAGGCGAAGTAGAAGTTCTCCGCGTCGTAGGCGACATAGGCCTCGGTTTTCTGGCTGGCGTCCTTGCCGTAATCGGGCTTGAAGGTCTTGAAACCGTCGTACTTGAGGGCCGTCGACCACGCGGCGTCGTCGAGGACGCCATCGATCACGGGGGGCGTAGCGGTTTTCGTCAGGACGGATGCTTCCGTCTGGACAGCGGGGCGCGCGGCAGCGGAGATTTCGGCCTGGAGAACCGCTGGGGCGGCTGTCAGGATGGCGAGGACGAGAAGGGCCACAGGCAGGAAGATCGAGGCCGTCGTCATCGACCTCGAGAGCGGATTTTTCTTCAATTCGATCTCCATTATCAGTCAGGACAGCATTCGCGCATCTCTCATAACTACGAAACGAGCCCTCAAAAGGTTCGCTCCTGCGGTTTCCCTTGGCTCTCTTCGACAGCGGCCGGGGCCCCGGCCTTGCCGGTCTCCAGCGCCGGCACTGCAAAGCCGGTGCCAGGACCGGGACTGCCGGTTTCCAGCACCGGCACTGCAAAGCCGGTGGGAAGCCCGGCCCCGGGCTTGCCCGGGGGTCCACTTCCGCAGTACTCGCCCGTGGATATAGGCCATGGGCGAGTGGCGAGCCGAAGGCTCGTCCCTTGACGGACGCCACCCGTTATTGGCTGCGGGAAGAGACTTGACGGGAGGCCGTCTAAAGCGTCGGGAGGAGCGAGAGAATGAAGAACCTGAAGATGGTGACGATATTTGCCGCGCTGGCCGTGCTCAGCGCCGTTTCCGCCTGTAAAACCAAGGTCGCGGAGGACATCCCGGGCGACTTCACCTTCCGAGGCCAGGCCATCCATCCCGCCGCGGTCAGCGCCCTCTACCGGTCCGCGAACGGCCAGATCAACCTGGCCGATTTCAAGACGAACCTGGAGGCCGGCCAATGGGAGGACCAGCCCGGCTGGTGGATCACGGATTTCGAGGAGGACCCGGTCAGCCAGAGATCGCCCTTCTTCGCCTACGCCGCCTTCGCCGGGCCCGCGGGCGGGGGGGCCGAGATCTACATCCTATCCATCACGTTCAACGCCGGCGAGACGGCCGACGTCGACAACCTCCTCCTTCTCCAGAAGAACGGAAGCTGGCTCGGCCTGATCGGGGCCTGGAACGAGGGCAGCGCCTGCGACGGAGGCATACTGAATCAGCGCATGGACGGCGAAAACTTTCTCTACTCCCGCGAGCTCACGCCCGGCGGCCTCCTCGATCTGGCGCTCGACGTCAAACTCGACCTCAACGCCCACGAGGACCTCGAAGCCACGAACGAGAGCTGTTACGCCGCCGCCAACTATGTCTACAGCCTCACCCAGGACCGCGAGGACCTCGTTTCGGTCCGGCTCTACGACGAGCCCAAAACGGACGAAAAAGGGTTGACCGACAGGTTCCGCTATCAGTCCTGTTTCAACCGGATATTCAACGCCTACCTGGCCGAAGGAAAGAGGGCGCTCACGCCCAAGGAGGTCGGCGAGTTCGCCCGGCGGTTCCGCGACGAATGCGTCAATCCGGCCACACCCGCGCCGCCAGCGCCCGTCGACAAGTAGCCGACTTTGAGCCTGGATTTTTCAACTGAAGGCCTTCTGGAAAACGGCCTTATTCTCCAGGAGCTTGATGACAGATCGGCGTTCTTATGAATAGTCCAGGCTAGGGCATCTTGTCGGAAAGAAGATCCGCAGCCGAGGCGTTCTCGGCCACCTGTTCCGGGGACTTCGCCCCGGGGATGACCGCCGCCACGACCGGGTCGCGCAGGCACCAGGCCAGGGCCCAGCGGGCCCGCGAGACACCGAGCGGGAGTTCCTCGTCGGCGATCCGTTCCGCTTCATGGACACGGCGCGCGATTTCGTCCTTGCCCAGCGTCGAACGGTAGTCTCCGGGGCCGAACTTGTCCCACGCCTCGTATTTCCCGCTGAGGAGGCCGCTGGCGAGGGGGACGCGGGCCAGGATGCCCAGCCCGTAGCGGCGGGCGAAGGAGAAAACGTCGGATTCCGCCCGGACGTCGAGCCGGTTGTAAACGACCTGGAGGACGCCGTAGCCGCGCCCAAACGCCTCCCGGACCTGGGTTTCGCTGCCCGTGCCGCGGATGGAGACGCCGAGGTTGCGGACCATGCCCGACCGCCGGGCGTCCTCGAGGACGGCTTGGAGGCCGTCGTCGAGAAAGGCCTCGTCGCTCCCGGAATGGAACTGGTAGAGGTCGATCCTGTCGGTCCGCAGGGCCTGGAGGGAGGCGATGAGCTGATCCCTGACCTCCTCCGGCCGGAAGCGGTCGGTTCTGTCCATGAAGCCGTTGAAGCCGTGGCCGAACTTGGTCGCGACGATCCAGCGGTCGCGCTCGTGCCGCGAGAGGTAGTCGCCGACGAGGCGCTCGGCCAGGTGGTCGCCGTAGCACTCGGCCGTGTCGATGAGGTTGATGCCGGCTTCGGCGGCGCGGTCGAGGATGGCATCGACTTCGGCCTGGCCGAAGTCCATGCCCCATTCGCCGCCGAGCTGCCAAGTGCCGAGGCCGACGACGGAAACGCGCAAGCCTGTCCGGCCCAATGTACGGTATTTCAATTTCCTCGAAAATCCTCTCTAGCCATCATGTCTTCCCTCTCCCAACCTATATTAGTCGGAGGACGGCCGGCCGTCAAGAAACCAAAGCGGGACCGTACTCTTTTCATGAGAGGCAGTCTCCTCGTAATGAGGGGACAGCCCCCATGGGGGACAATGATCGAACCCCCATGGGGACAGTCCCTCCAGTCCAGGTCGGAGCTTCGGGGGAAACACCGGATGATTGCAACCTTTCGCCAGGCCGGGCGGTTTGAAATTCTATAGATGCTAAAAAATCAGCAGACCCCCTTGACAAGCCTGAAAACAGGTGCTAATATTTTAGCATGCTACTTTTTTAGCATAGCGAAGAACAGCGGAGGCGCCTCATGAAGAACGAAAAGAACCTGAGCCGGAGAGAGCGACAGATCATGGACATCCTCTACGAGATGAAGGAAGCCTCGGCCCTCCAAGTACTCGAGCGCCTGCCCTCCCCTCCCGGCTATTCGGCCGTCCGCGCGCTCCTACGCGTCCTCGAGCAGAAGGGCCATCTGGCCCACCGGCAGGACGGCCCCCGCTACATCTACTCGCCCCTCCTCCCGCGCGAGAAGGCCCGGCGAAGCGCCCTCAGCCATCTCATGCGGACTTTTTTCGACGGCTCGACCGAGGACGTCGTGGCCGCCCTGCTCGACATCTCCGAGGACAGCCTTTCGGAGGACGATTACCGGCGGTTGACGGGGCTCATCGAAAAAGCCCGCAAGGAGGGACGCTGACATGGGCTGGTTCGCCGCCGCCGGAACGCTCGGCCTCATCGCCGAATATTTCCTCAAGACGACGGCCGTCCTGACACTGGCCCTCCTCGCCGCCGCGGCTTCGAGGCGCCGGCCGGCCGCCTTCCGGCATTTCGTGCTGTCCTTCGCCCTTGTCGGCCTGCTCCTCCTCCCCCTCCTCTCGCTCGCCCCGGTCGGGTGGCGGACGTCTCTCCTTCCGGCGCGGCCGGCCGGCATGGGAACGGAGACGCCCATTCCGGCCCGACACGGTCTGACCGGAGCGTGGGCCCTGGGCCTAGACGCCCAAAATCCGCCGCCCGGCTCCGCGATCGAGCTCTCGCGCCTGGGGGCGAACGCCCGCTCGCCGGAATTCTCCTCTCCCCCGCTTTCCGATGCCGCGACTTCCCGTCTTCCCGCCGCCGGCACGGACCCTCTCAATTCCCTTCTCACCGTCCTCTGGGCGGCGGGTCTTATCGTTCTCTTCCTGAGACTGGCCGTCGGCCTGGCCGGGGCGGTCAAGCTGACCGCGCAGGGAACGGCGCTCGGTGACCCCTCCTGGCGGGTCCTCCTCGAACGCTTCAAGGCCCTCGTCTCGCTCCGCCGCTATATCCGCCTCAAGAGCCACCCCGAGGTCCTCATGCCCCTGACCTGGGGTTGGAGGAAACCCGTCGTCCTCATGCCGGCGGGAGCAGACGCCTGGACTGAAGAGCAGCGCTCCGCGGCCCTCTTTCACGAGCTCTCCCACGTCAAGCGGGCGGACTTCCTGGTCATGCTCCTCGTCCGGACGAGCCTGGCCGCCTTCTGGTTCAATCCGCTCTGCTGGGTCGTCTACCGCGAGCTCCGCAAGGAGCAGGAAATCGCCTGCGACGAATTGGTCCTTCGCGCGGGGATCAGGCCGTCGACATACGCCGCCAGCCTCCTCGCCTTCCGGCGCTCCGCCGGGTTCCGCTGGAACCCTTCGGCGGCCCTGCTTGGGATGCTGGGGAGGTCTTCGTTCCATGAACGCCTGGCGGCCATCCTCAAACAAAAGCTGACGTTCAAGGAGGTCAAGATGAAAACGAGAATCATGCTGGCCGCGGCCATCGTCCTGGCCGTCGCCCTCATCGGGACGGCTCGTCCGGCCGCCGGTACCGAGAAGAACCTGGCCGAGGCGATCATCGTCGAGACGGCGACGCCTGCTCCGGCGTCCTTCGACATCGCCCTGCCCGCTTTCGCGGCGCAGGAGAAACAGGCGGCGAAAGCGGTCGTCCAGGAGAAGGAAAAGGAAAAAGCCAAGAAAGAGAAGGCCGTCATCGAGAAAAAGATCGTCGTCACGACCAAGGACGGCGCGAAGACGCCGATCGTGATCACCATCACCGAGGGCGACGAGGTCAAGACGCTGACCCTGGACAAGCCGCTGACCATCACCCGAGGAGAAGGCGGCCACGTCCTCGTCCTGAGCTCCGATGGCAAGGACATCCAGGTCCTGAAAGGCGAACCTCTCAGCCTTGTGTTCAAGGGCGGAGCTGTCGAGCTCTTGAAAGAGGGCAAGGCCTTGAAGGTCGGCGAAGGCGGCGCCTACAAGATCATCCGGGAGGGTGACAAGGAAGGTTCCCAGGTCGTCGTCTACTGGACACCGGAGGTCCGGCCCGCTAAGGGCCAGGAGATCCGGGTCATCGAGGAAGGCGAGGCCGAGAAAGGCGGGGTCAAAGTCGTTGTCAAGACGGTAACGGAAGCCGAGCCCGAGATCGCCTGGGTGGCCAAGGAAGCCGACGTTAAACCGCACGTGTATTCGTTTGTCGGTGACGAGGAGCTGCTCGAAAAGGTCCGCAAGATCCGGGAGCAGGTCGAGGCGGTCAAGGCCAAGAAAATGGACATCGACGTACTCCAAAAATCTTTGGAAAAGCTCGAAACGGAGCTCCAGGCGAAGGAAGAGAAGCTCCAGCAGCTCGAGGGCAAGCTCGATAAGATGTCGGGCGAGGTCGCCGTCATCAAAAAGATCCGCGGCGACGAAGCCAAGGGCGATCTCGCCGTCTGGGTTGCCGAAGGGGACGAGGACGACAAGGCCGACGAAGCCGAAGCCGTCACCAAGATCGGCATTTCCAAGGACGATAACACGATCCAGATCATCGTCGGCGGCAAGGGGACGAGCACCGCAGACTTCGAGCGGGCCGTCGCCAACTTGAAGAAGGAACTGCCCGAGGGCTACAAGCTGCTCGAACAAAAATTCGACGCTGAAAACGGGACGATGACCTTCAAAATCGCCTCGCCCGAAGGCGCCAAAGTCAACAAAAAGATCATCCGCAAGCTCGTCGACAGCGTCAAAGAGGCGATCAAAACCAAGAAGTAAGTTGCCTGATTAAGGGGACACGTACCTCAGGTACATGTCCCCTTTCTTATTGTCGAACTCATCCAGCCGGAGACGAAGAAAAAGTAAGACGCGCTCCCTACTTCCTCACCCGAACCGGAAAGGCCGGCCGCTTTGGCTTCGCCGGAGGACTGGCCTTCAACTCTTCCATTACAACCTGGATGGCCCGTTCGAGCTGGGGGTCGCGGCCGGCGATGACGTCGCGCGGCGTCTGCTCGACCTCGATGTCGGGCGGGATGCCGACGTTCTCGACAATGAAGCCGTCCTCGGTCCAGATGGCCAGGTTGGGCGCCGTCACCGAGCCGCCGTCCATCAGCACGGGGAAGCCGAGGGTGCCGACGAGGCCGCCCCAGGTCGCCGTGCCGACGAGCTTGCCCATGCCGAACTTCCGCCACATGTAGGGCAGGAGGTCTCCGCCCGAACCGGCGGTCTCGTTGATGATCATCACCTTCGGGCCCTGGATGGAAGCGCTCGGCGTCTTCAGGTCGGCCCCGTAGCGCATGGCCCAATAGGCGGAGACGGGCTTTCTCAGCCAGTCGAGGTAGTAGTCGGCCACGGAGCCACCGCCGTTGAAGCGCTCGTCGACGATGATCGCCTCCTTGTCGGCTTGCGGGAAGAAGTAGCGCTTGAAGTAGACGTGGCCGAGCGTGCTCGTGTTCGGGACGTAGACATAGGCGACCCGGCCGTTCGTGGCCGCTTGGACCTTGCGGATGTTGCCTTCGACCCAGGCGCGGTTGCGCAGGGCGCCTTCGTCGGCAATGGGCACGACATTGACCGTCCGCGAGCCCGCGCCGTCGGGGTTGGGCCCGACCGTGATCTCGACGAGCTTACCGGCCGTCGCCTCGAAGCGGGCAAAGAGGTTGTCCGGCGGCGTAAGGTTCCGGCCCTCGACGGCCAGGAGGTATTCCCCGGCCTTGACGTCGACGCCGGGCTCGGCGAGCGGCGAGCGGAGCTCGGGCGTCCAGTTGAGCCCGCCGTAGACCGTCTTGAAACGGTAGCGCCCGTTCTCGACGGCGTAGTCCGCGCCGAGCAGCCCGCCGGCGATGCGGGCCGGCTGACCGATGAAATCGCCGCCGCCGACACGGTGGTGGCCGACGGCGAGCTCCGAGCACATCCATTGGATGACGCGGTTGAGGTCGCTCCGGCAGGCGAGGTGGGGCAGGAAGGCGGCGTACTTCGCCTTCATGGCTTTCCAGTCGGCGCCGTGGAAGTTCGGGTCGTAGAAATAGTCGCGGTTGATGCGCCAGGCCTCGTCGAAGATCTGCTTCCATTCGGCCTCGGGGACGATGCGGACCTCGACGGCGTCCGTGTTGAGCTTGACCTGGCCTGGCTGGGGCTTGCCGCTCGACGGGATGATGCTCCACGCGTTGCGGGAAGCGACGAGTATCTTCTTTCTGTCCGCGGTCAGGGCGAAGCCGTCGCAGGCGGGGCCGAAGGCCTCGTCCTTGCGGCTGGCCAGGTCGTAGAGGCGGATGGAGGAGTCGCCCGGCCCGCCCGAGGTCGAGGTGGGCGGCGGGTCCTCTTTGCGGTAGAAGACCTTGCCGGCGTCCCCGGCCTGGAGGTTAGTGTAAACTCCCGCCGGAATGGGCACGGCCACGATCCTGTTATCGAGCCCGTCGAAGTCGATGCGGAAGGCCTCCGGAGTCTTGACCGGTTCCTTGGCCGCCGCCGGCGCGGGCTTGTCGGCCGGCTTCTCCGCTTCTTTCTTTTCTTCTTTAGGTTTTTCCTCGTCGCTCTCCTTGGCCAGCGGGTTGGGCAGGTCCTTGCGGAGGACGGCCAGGTAGAGCGAGGACGTCCGCCGCATGTCGGCGTTGGACATATCGAACCACTGGCGGACGGGGCCGGCGTCGGTCGAGGCCAGGAACCAGAGGTACTTGCCCTCGGGGTCGAAGGTAGGTTCGTCGACATCGCTCAGGCCATCGGTGACGGGGAAGGCCTTGTCCTGGTCGAGGGAGTAGACGTGGACGCGCCGGAAAAAAGTCGGCGTGCCGAGCGTGTAAGCCAGCCACTTGGAATCGGGGCTCCAGGAGGTCCCCATCGAGGACTGGCCGCCGGGCTGGTAGAGGTATTCCGAAACGATTTTCTTCGTCGCCCCCGTCTTGACGTCGATCCAGTGAAGGGTGAGCGAGTTGTCGGCGAAGGCGATCTTCTGGCTGTCGGGCGACCAGTTCGCGGAGCCGTAGAATCCGGACCCGCTGAGCTTGTAGCTCTTGGCCTCACCCTTGCCGTCCTGGGAAAGGACGTGGAGCGCGTATTCGCCGGACGCGTCGGAGAAGTAGGCGATCGACTTGCCGTCGGGGGACCAGGCCGGGCCGCGCTCGTGGGCGCCGGGCGTCTGCGTCAGGTTGCGCGGGTCACCCTTCTCGGCCGGGACGGTGACGATGTCGCCGCGGAACCCGAAGACGGCCCGGGCGCCCGTCGGCGAAACGGCGCCGCCGCGGATCCACTGCGAGCCCTTGGCATAGCGTTCCCGCAGCTCGGGGAGGTCGGTGGCGATACCGATCATCAATCTGCGGCTCCTGCCCTGGGCGACATCGTAGAAATGGAGCGAGCCGGCCTGTTCGAAAACGACCCGCCCGGCCCCGGCCGAAGCCGAGAGGACCGGGAAATCCTTGAACTGGGTCAGCTGTTTGATTTCCTTGGAAGCCGTGTCGAAGGAGAAGAGGTTGAACTCGCCGTTCCGGTCGGACCGGAAGAGGACGGTCTTCCCGACCCACATCGGGTCGACGTCGTTCGAGCGCCCTTCGGGCTGGGGCACCTTCTCGATGCCGTAGTCCTGGGCGTTGAAGACCCAGATCCGCGAAAACCTCCCCCCCCGATAATTCTTCCACTGGGTGAAGGCCTCGGGGAAGGGGTTGTAGGCGATAAACCGGCCGTCCGGCGAGAATTCGGCGTTGGACGCATAAGGGACCTTCAGCATCCCGGCCTCGCCGCCCTTGACGGGGACGGTGAAGAGCTGGCTATAGGCCCGGTTGGATGAGAACCGAGACGAAACGAAGAGGACGGACTTGCCGTCGGGCGTGAATCCCTGGACGAGGTCGGCGGCCGGGTGCCAGGTCAGGCGCTTGGGGACGCCGCCGCCGGCCGGGACGACGTAGACGTCGGTGTTACCGTCGTACTGGCCGCTGAAGGCGATGAGGCTGCCGTCGGGCGAAAAGGCGGGCAGCATTTCGACGCCGTCGTCCGAGGTCAGCCGCCGGACGTTCCGGCCCTCGAGGTCGGCCGTCCAAAGGTCGTTGGCGTGGACGAAGGCGACGAGCTCCGCCGACACCGCCGGCTGGGTCAGAAGTTTGGTGTCGGTCGTATCGACGGCCGCAAGCCGAACGGCTCCCGCCAGGACGAAGAGCAGAAGGGCGAACACGGTTA
>Ga0214473_10006453_pt1 | contig 14008 bp, 11 predicted proteins | sample RVTome_7_FD_203509 | JGI IMG/M metagenome (GOLD analysis project Ga0214473, IMG submission 203509) | Soil microbial communities from uranium-contaminated site in the Upper Colorado River Basin, Wyoming, United States - RVT98D197 | ecosystem: Environmental > Terrestrial > Soil > Contaminated >... | reverse complement strand
TTCTGTCGGCGACGCGCGGTTCGGCGAATATCAGGACCAAGACTATCGCCAACGGCAAGGCCAGCAGAAGCTTGAGCTTGGCCGCCTTGGGAGATTTGATCCTGGACAACATCATGATTCTCCTTTTGATCTGGGATTTTTTGAAATTGTTCCCGAACTCGAACAGACTGGCACCCACGTGCTGCTCGAACATGAGCGCCTGGTATTTGACCGAACTGAAACCCTGCGCAATGACTCCTGAATCGGCCAGATACTCGTGGGTTTCCTGAAGAGCTTTTTTATATGGCCAGACAAAAGGATTGAACCATTGGAGGCTGAGGACGATTTCCATGAGCAAGACATCGAGGGTGTGTTGCTGCCGGATGTGAACCTGTTCGTGTGCCAGAATACGGCGGAGGTTGGCGTCGATGGACGGCTCTTGATTGATGAAGATGATATCGAGAAAGGAAAACGGGGAAAATAATCGATCTACGGCGACGATCTTCGCTCCGCACAATCGATGGATCCCATGAGTCCGGACAACGCGGCGAAGCTTCGCCAGCTGAAGGCCGAACCGAAGGAGAAAAACAAGGACGCCGATTCCATAGAGGACGTAGAGAAAATCGGACGATCCAAAACCGCGCACGGACGCGGATGGAATCGAAGCGTAATCGAACTTAATGGGCGCGGCCGGTGTTTTAAACGGGGAGGTAATGGGAAACGCCGGGATGAAAAAAGAGAGCAATAGGCCCGAGACAAGGAAAATCCTGTTTAGCTGGAAGTATGTTTCCCGCTTCAAAAAAAGTTCGTAGACCAAATAAAAAACGGCCAGGCAAAGGCCGGACTGCAAGATATAGATCAGCAAGGGCTTCATTCCCCTTCTCCCTTCTGCTTCTCGATCTCCTCGCCCAGGCGCCGTCGGATTTCTTCCAACTCCTGTAGACTGAGGTCGCGGTCGCCGGCAAAAAAGGAAACCATGTCCTGGAACGAATCACCGAAGTAGCGCGTGAGGAAGGATTTGAAATATTTCTTTTTATACTCATCCTTCGTGATCAAGGCAAAGTACTCGTGGGAATTCCCAAAAGCTTTGTGCGAGACGACTCCTTTCTTTTCCAGGATACGGATGATCGTGGAAACAGTGTTATACGCCGGTTTGGGCGCAGGGAGGTCGTCAAGGATGTCTTTGACGAACGCCCGGTCCAGTTTCCAGAGGATCTGCATGATTTGTTCTTCAGCGCGTGTGAGTTCTTTCATGGCGATAATAAAATAAAACTAATATATTAGTTTGTCAACTATTATATTCGTTTTTATTTTTTTTCTGCCACTTCCACCACCCCTGCATCCGTGGCATTGAGGGAATTATCACAAACCCCCCTTCGATATTCATCAACTGAAAATATCCTTGATATTTACAGAAACTGACTTCCCATCACCGCCTGCTTTACAACCGCGTCGAAGGGCATGGAGAAATCAATTCGGGCGAACTATAGCGTACCTATTCGGACGATTTCCGGGTGCTAAACAAACGCCCATCGCTTTGCGGACGTTGATTTTATAGGAAATGGCCTAAACATCGTTTTTGGATTTGAAGTCCAGAGGGGCCACCTGACCCCATGCCCTCCCGTCTTTATGTATCAAGGGGCGGATGTCGCCGCTCCGGCGGGTGAATCGTATTCTATCCGGATATCCGAGCGCGGCGCAAGCGCATTTTCGCAAGATCCGGAGGGGAGCGGACGATAGAGAAGGTTGGGTATCTGCGTTTGCTCATTTGGAACAATTATTCTGTAGCTTACTGAAAATGTTTGAAGGCCATGATAAAATTTATGTTCCAGCGAAGATTAAAAAAACGGAGGTTATAATTATGCCCACGCGGAACGGTTCTGCAGTCTGGGAAGGAACATTGAAAGACGGCAAAGGAAGGATGAAGCTCGGAAGCGGAGCTTTTGAAGGAAACTATTCTTTTGCTTCCCGCTTCGAACAAGGAGCGGGGACAAATCCCGAAGAGCTGATTGCCGGAGCCCACGCCGGTTGCTTCTCGATGGCCTTTGCCGGCGGCCTTACTCAATCGGGCTATCCGCCCCAAAAGATCGAGACCTCTGCCGAGGTCACTATCGAAAGGGTTGGCGGGGCATTCAGGATCACCCGGATCAATCTTAAAACGGAAGCCGCGGTGCCCGGGATCGAAGAAAAATTATTCCTTGAACAAGCGCAGTCGGCAAAACTCAATTGCCCCGTCTCTCAAGCTCTCAAAGGAGTCGAAATCAGCCTTCAGGCTAAATTGATTTGAGGAACACCATAGGGGGCATTTCCTATCCGTGAAACGTGTCGGCGTTTTTCGGAGTAGTCTCATCGGCGGCACAAGCGCCCGCTCCGATGCCGATACCGACCTCCGCTTGAGCCTGATGGTCATGGAAAAAACATACTACTTTTATCGAATAACTTGAAATCCGACCCGGAATCTTGTAGCGTGTTCGCGAGATAACAATGGGAGAAAACCGAGTTGCCGTCACCGGAATGGGCGCCGTCACTTCGATCGGAACCGGCCTCGCCGAGTTCTGGAGCGGCCTCATTTCCGGAAAGAACGGCATCTCCCGCCTGACGCATTTCGACGCCTCCGAGTTTCCCTCTCAGATGGCCTCCGAGGTCCGGGATTTCGACCCGGAAGCATGGATTGACCGGAAATCCGCGGCCCGGATGGACCGGTTCTCCCAATTCGCCGTCGCCGCGGCCGAAATGGCCATGACCGACAGCGGACTCCGGGATTCTCCGTTTCCCCAGGAGAGCGCGGGGGTCATCATCGGGTCAGGTATCGGAGGTTCGGACACGATCGAGAAAGGCCATGTCAAGCTGACTCAGAAGGGCCCCCGGGCGCTTGATCCTTTCTTCGTCTCCAAGGTCCTTATCAATATGGCCGCCTGCATGGTTTCGATTCGCTTTGGCTTGAAGGGGCCGTTGTCGGCGCCCTCCGTGGCCTGTTCCACCGGGGTCAACGCCATCGGCGACGCCTTCCGGATCATCCAGCGGGGAGACGCGGACATCATGCTTGCCGGGGGGGCCGAGGCCAGCATCACGCCAATGGCCTATGGCGGATTTTGCGCCAACCACTCCATGTCGCGGAGAAACGATTGCGTCGAAAAAGCCTCGCGGCCGTTCGACAAAAACCGCGACGGTTTCGTTATGGGGGAGGGGGCGGGAATCGTGGTCCTGGAAAATCTGGACCGGGCGCGCGCCCGCGGAATCCGCATTTATGCCGAGCTGGCCGGCTACGGAAACGCCGCGGAAGCCTTTCACTTTACGGCGCCGGAGCCCGGCGGAGAGGGGATGGCCCGGGTGATGAAAATAGCGCTGAACGACGCCGGCCTGAAACCCGAGGATATCGGATACATCAACGCCCATGGGACGTCCACCGTCTTGAACGATAAAATTGAAAGCGCGGCCATTATCAAGACTTTCGGGGATCACAGCCGCGTTCTCAAGGTCAGCTCGATCAAATCCATGATCGGCCATCTGCTGGCCGCCGCGGGCGCGGTCGAATTCGTCGCGACGGTCATGAGCGTCTATACGGGAACAATCCCGCCCACCATCAATTACGAAGTGCCGGATCCGGAATGTCCGTTGGATTATGTGACGCGCGGCGCGGAGACGCTCGATTTCGAAGCGGCCCTCACCAACTCCTTCGGCTTCGGCGGCGGCAACGTCTGCCTCGCGGTCAAGAAATATAGGAGCGAATGATGAAGATCCCCTCTCTGACAATCGGAGATGTCACCGTCCCGCTGCCGATCGTCCAGGGCGGCATGGGCGTAAGGATTTCCCTGGCCAGCCTGGCCGCCGCCGTCTCAAATGAAGGAGGAATCGGGACTATCGCCTCGGTCGGACTTGGCGACATCGAGGCCGCCAAGACCGATTTCGAAGGCGTCTGCCGGGAAGCCTTGATCTTCGAGATTCGAAAAGCCCGGAGCCTGACTAATGGCCCGCTCGCCGTCAATATCATGGGCGTTCTGAGCAACGCCAAGGACCTTATTCAAACCTCGGCCCGGGAGGGTGTCAAGTTCATCGTTTCGGGCGCTTCGCTCCCCCTCAGGCTTCCGGAACTCGTGGGAGACCTCAAAGTCAACCTAGTCCCCATCATCAGTTCCGGAAGGGCCGCGGACCTCGTTCTCCGAACCTGGGACAAGCGATATCAGAGGACGGCGGATGCGGTTGTCCTCGAGGGCCCCCTTGCCGGCGGGCATCTCGGATTCTCCATGGAACAGCTGCAGGAGCCGGAGAAATACGCGCTCTCCATCCTCCTTCCCGAAGTCCTCGCCGCGCTCAAGCCCTTCGAAGACAAGTACGGGCGGAAAATTCCGGTGATCGTCGGCGGCGGGATCTTTACGGGGACGGATATCGCCCGGATGCTCCAGGCCGGCGCCGCGGGCGTCCAGATGGCCACTCGTTTCGTCTGCACCCCCGAATGCTCCGCCTCCGCCGAATTCAAACAGGCTTATCTCGACGCTAAAGAAGAGGACATCGTCATCGTCAAAAGCCCGGTCGGACTTCCGGGCCGAGCCATCCGGAATCAGTTCTTGCGCAACCTGGAAGCCGGCGCGATTGAAAAGATCAAGTGTCCCTGGCGCTGCCTGTCCACCTGTGACGTCGCCAATGCCCGCTATTGCATCGCCTTGGCTTTGATCAATGCCTATCAGGGGGATATGAACAAAGGCCTGGTGTTTTGCGGGCAGAACGCCTTTCGGGTGAACAAGATCGTCTCGGTCAAAGAATTGATCGCGGAGCTTAAGGCGGAAATCGAAGCATATTAAACCGGACGCAATCTCGTCGCCTCATTCTAGTGAAACCCAGCGGATGAAGCGCTCCATGGGGAAGATGCCGTCCCACGGATAGTCGTAGCGGCTCATCGTACCGATAGGCGTGATTCGGGAAATACCCTGCCGGGCAGCGGCGAGAGCGAATTCGATCCGGCGCGGCTCGTCAAGGGCCAGGCCGACGGTCTGGATTTCCGGGCTGAGCCACTCGATGACTTCCTTGATGGCGTCTACCGGCCGGATAAAAACTACGCGCGAACCGCACGGCCGGGCCAATCCTTTCTCCTCGGAATAAACGACCGTCCATTCCGTTCCCGGCGAAGCGAAAACCTCTCCGGCCACGGAATATTCGGCCCGGACGGCGGCGACGGCATAGGCCTCCGCGGCGCCGGCCTGTTCTTTGGGAATTCTTTTCAGAGTCTTTTCCATCGCCCCGGCCAAAACCCGGGCGAAGTCATGAGGAGTGACCGCTGCCCCGCGTTCGACGAACACGGTATGGGGCGAGTTACAACCGTGCTGGTCGAATGCCGACGCGTCGAAGGCCAGCTTCTCGGCGAGTTTTTCGACGGCTCCGGAGGATAAAGCTTCGCGGCCGATCGCGGCCAGGGAAGAGCGCGGGCCGAAGAGAATATCTTCAGCGCCGGGTTTTTTAGGAAGGCCTAAAACCGAATTCACGGCCTCCGCGCCTCCCCAGACCAGGCGGACATCGCTTTCGAGCGACAACGCGCGCTGGGAGTCATAATCTTTGGGCTCGCAATAGACGAAAGCGACGGAAGCGGCGATCGTTTTTCCGGAAATCGTCCGGCCGCCTTCGAGCGGAAGGTCGATGTCCGCGATTCGGGCGAAAAACTCGGGAAGAAAGAGACCGTTTCGCCGCGGGAGCTTGACGACGTTCGCGTTCTTGGTCAGGACTCCCTGGACGAGGGAGATCATTCCGAGGCTGGGAATATTTCCGGCCAGCCAGTGGGTCACGAAGCCGCGGGGTTGCGCCTTCATTCTTTTCCCCAGGCTGTCCATGGGAGCGAATCCGTCGAGATATCGCGAATCGCCATGGAGCGCGGCTTTGAGGAGGCGGAAGAGGTTCGGCTTGCTCAGAAAAGGGACAAGATATGAAATGCCGGGGAAGATCGCTTCTCCCGGCCCCATAGCGGTAACGCTGCGGCGGGAAGCGAAATCGAAGAAATCGACGATGTCCAAGACCGAAATTTCGCCCAGAAACGCCGCGGATTTTCTTAATCTGTCCGCCTCAACGGCGAAATCAGGAATTAAAGGGCATCCGGAAAGGATTGTGGGGGTCAGGTCCCACGAGTCCGGAGGCACGGTTCCGGGCGTCGGGCAGGTTTTAGGGTCTATACGGAAAATTCGCATTTATTGTCAGTCGCAGGATATATAATACGCTCATTATAGTTCCTATCTCCCCATGCCTGGAAATAAATCTCCGCATCCCCGCGGTTCCGCGTTTTCGGCCCGTCCGAGGATTTCGAAACGCGTTCCCCATCGTCCGGCCTCGTCCGCTCCCCGTCCCACGATTCGCCCGACGTCTTCGGTGAGAATGGAAATTCCGGGATGGCTGTGGAAAACGGGAGTCATGAATTGGAGCAATCCCGGCTTTCCGTCCGGCACCGGCCGGAGCGTATCGAAGTCGCGGACGATGATTTCGGCATAGGCGTGGACGGTTTTCGGCGAACGGCCCGCGCCGGCGTAGATGACTCCCATTTGTTCGGTGAACCCGTAGAAGTCGATGATGCCGTCCTCTTGGATTCCCAGGGTCCGGGCCGCGGCTTCCAAGAACCGGCCGGAATCGACATGCTCGGCTCGCAGCCGTTTCCATCCCCCGATGTGGGCGACGCGTGATCCGGCCGGAAGCCGGATCGTCCGGCCCTTTTCAAGAAGAGGCTTGATCAGCCGGGAATAAAGAAGATGGGTGAATCCGAAGACGCAGGCATCGCGGCCGGATTTGACGAGATCCTCGAGGCTTCGCTCGAATTTGACTTCGTCGAGACAAAGGCAGCCGTCGATCTCTTCGAGAGCGAACTCGGCCGAATCGGCGAAGACAAGAAACCCCCGCGTCGCGGCCGTTCGGGTCATCATTTCCAGGCCGGCCGAAGGCCGCGGCTCCGCGTCCAGAATGAGAAACGGACGGCGGTGATGGCCGAGATACTCAGCCATGATTTTGGCCGAGACGAGGCTCTGGCGCCTCGCCGTCGTCCGGTCGATGGACACGACCGAGGGCGTTCCCGACGTCGCGCTCGAGCGGAGCACGGTCGTGATCTTATCCGCGGGAACGGACACGAGCGTCCGGTTTTTGAAGAGCGCGGCCGGGAGATAGGGGAGAAGGCTCAGGTCATCGGGGAAGGATTCCGGAGTGATCCCTTGTTTCCGGCTGATTGTCCGAAAGACCTCATTGTCTGAATAATGATGACGGAAAGCTTCAGCCATGGCCGCCGAAAAAAGCGGATGCTTGTTTTCATCAGGCAGGCCAAAGGGAGAAGCCGCGAGCAGCCGCCCGATGGCGCTTTCGCGCTCGTTTTTGACGGTCGAACTCAAGGAGTTCCTCCCAGGGCGTTTCGGACCGAGCGCTCGACAAGAGCGACGAGGTCTCCGACGTCTTCGAACGACATGACGTCGTCCGCAGTAAAGCGGATCTGAAAACGCTTCTCGAGCGCCATGACGAGCTGGAGATGACCGAGCGAGTTCCACGCGGGAAGGTCGCCCGGCCCGGTTTTATCCGAGAAGTCGTTCTCCTCGACGGAGAACTGTCCGGCGACGATTCGGTAAACCTCGGAACGGATGTCATCCATGACGGCCTCGGGCGGCCGCAAGGAGAAGGTCTTTCCGGACTTTGCCCGAGTCCGTCTTGGGAAGAGCGGGGACGATCTCGAATTCTTCGGGCACTTTGTAGGGCTCGATCACGCGCAGCAATGCTTTCGTCAGATCTTCGATATTCGGCGGCCTATCCGGCCGGCGAACGACGAGGAAGGCTTTGATGATATTCCCGGTGACCGCTATTTCGGACGGGATCCCGAGCACGGCGGCTTCGCGAATTCCGTCCAAGGTGAGGAGCGCTTCCTCGACTTCGCGAGGCGCGACTTTAAGTCCGCCCAGATTGATCATTTCCGCCGCCCGGCCGGTGAGATGAAGATAGCCGGCCGCGTCGAGATACCCGAGGTCACCGGTCCGGAACCAGCCGTCCCCGAAAGCGAGTTTATCGAGGTCCGGTCGCCCCCAGTATCCGGCCGCGGTCGTTTCTCCGCGAAGGAAGATCTCTCCGGAGGTATCGCGCTCGAGCTTGTTACCCCCTTCGTCCTCGATCCGGATTTCAATCCCCGGCGCCGGCCTTCCGACCGTGCCCCAGCGGTCTTTTTCGGCGCGGAGGTCGAGAAAAAAAGCCCGCGACGATTCGGTCAGTCCGTAATGCATGCAGATTCGGGCGTTCGGGCAAAGGTCGAGAAGCATTTCCTTATGCCGCCGGATCATCGGCGCGCTCCCGATCTCGATAAACCGGAGCTGGGGTCCAACCTCCCGGAACTGTTCGGCGAAGTGCTCGAGCAGAACGGCGAAGCCCGCGGGCACGGACGACAGCGCGTTCGCCCCGAATTTTTTTATTCGGTGGAGGACGCGTTCGGGCCGGAGAAATCCTTCCTCGAGAATCGCCGTCCCGCCGACTTCCAGGACCGAACGAAACCGGGCGAAACCGAACGAATGGGACAGCCTCATGGGAATGCTCTCGACGATATCGTTCCCAAATCCCATGAAACCGATGATATGCCGGACGGCCGCGCCGAGGTTTCGGCGGGTCAGCATCACGCCCTTCGGCGCGCCCGATGTTCCCGTCGTATGAAGAAGGAAGGCCACGGCGTCGGCCGATGCGGTCGGAAAAATATTCCGTTCATAACCCGCGTCGCGGAAGATCTTACTGAGGCTTGATCCAGCGAGGCTGGCTGAATCGTCGTCCGCGAGAATCTGCGTTTTGACGTCCGGCTTGAACCGGGCCAGCATTTTTTTCGAGGTTAAAAGAACATCGATCCCGCAGCTCGTGATGAGGCGTTTGAAATTCGGGATAGACGTGTCCGTATCGATCGGAACGGCGATGAGGCCCGCCGGCGGCGCGGCGAGGAGGCCGAGAGCCGCGGCGATGGAATTCGGAAGCAGAATCCCAAATCGCGAGCCGGACGAAAATCGGGCGGCGAGAAAGCCGGCCAGACGGCGGACCTGTTGCCGGAGTTGGGCATAGGTAAGAGACATGTCGCCCGCGATGAGAGCGGTTTTATCCGGGGAGCGTTCCACCGGCTCAAAAACCGTTTCGGGCCAAAGGCTCATCTGTATTGCGTCCACGTCGAACTTGATTTTCAGTCTCTGGAGATTATAGATTGTTATCATCGGCCGAGACGGATGTCAATGCGCCGCACCGGCCGGGAGCGCGATGAAGAAACAACGGCCGGCGGGCTGGGCGAATTCCCGGGCCAAGCCTTTCAGCGGACGGCACTACCGGAAAACTCAGCTCCTGGAGCTTGTCGGGGCGAAGATCGGCCAGCGCCGGGCTCGACGCCGGGGCGGATGTCTCGGCGATTTTCCGTACGTCCTCCAAATCCAGACTAAAAGCGGCTGTAACGGCGAATGCGTCATCTGTCCGCAGAAGAAGATCCGGGACATGTTTCCGCCGGCTGAAATGCCCGCGGCTCTCTTTTCGAAGATCGTGGACCAATGCGCGGGGGAGACGAATCTCCGCGGCGTGGGATTTGTCCTCCAGAACGAGCCGCTGACCGACCCGACGCTTTTCGGTAAGATCACATATTTCCGAGAGCGGGTCCGGGGAAAAGCGTTGGCTTTCGTCGTCACGAACGGGATTCTCCTCACCCGGGAAACCGTGCCCAAGCTCCTCGACTCGGGACTAGACGCCCTCCACATCACCTGCAACGGATTCGGCAAAGACGATTACGAAGCGATCAACCGGGGCAAGTCCTGGGACGTCTTTAAGGAGAACCTCGAATATTTCCTCGCCCAAGATCTGTCCCGGACGGCGGTGATGATGTCGTTTGTCCGGCATCGCCTCTTTCAAGAAGAATTGGAGAAAGCGGTCGCCTACTGGAAGGCGCGGGGTTTCCATTCCTTTATCCACGGCATCAACAACCGGGGAGGGATGGTCGACGATTACGCCGCGTACGCCCGGCCTTTGAGCGGGGAGCCGTTCTGGTCGAAGGCGCGGAAGACCGCGATTCGGAAAATCCTGGGCTGCTGCCCCTATCCCTTCCTTCAGATGTCGGTCCTGGCCGACGGCCGCGTCCTTGTCTGCACCCATGACTGGGCCCGGCGGCAAATCATCGGCGACCTCAAGACGGAGAGCATCCGCGAAGTCTGGGACGGGCCTCTCATGCGCGAGATTAGGCTGAAGCATCTCTCCGGCCGGGCCAAGGAGATTCCCTCCTGCGAGCGCTGCGACGTTTTCGAAAACGTGGCCTTCGGCTGAGCAGATTTTAAACAATACCGGCCATCGTCAAGGCGGGGGTGATCTTTTTTCCGCGTTTCTCCGGCGGGGAAAGGCGGCTTTTACCGCTCGATACCGGCTTCATCCAGGCACGAGATTTCGGGCGAGGGGTGCTTCGCGGCCAATGCGGCTTTATAATCCGGCCCGGGAAAAAGGTCGGCGATCGACCATTCTCCCGGACCGGGCTCGTCCCGAAAGCGGATCACCCGCGGCGGCTCGTCCGCGGGAACCGATACGGCGAAGGAATTCAAGTGGCCGGCTAGGCCCTCTCCGATGGCTTTCAGTAGGGATTCTTTCCGGGTCCAAACTGCCATAAAGGCCGCGGGCTTGGCGCTTTCAGGAAGGGTGAGAAAAGCCTCGATTTCCTCCGGCGCGAAAAAGCGGCGGATGATGCCGCCGAAGTCGACGCGCGTCCGAAAGCGCTCGATATCCACTCCGACCGGAATGTCCCTGGCGACGGCGATCAGCGCAATATTTCCCGAATGGGAAACGTTGAAGGTGAGATGCCGCGCCGCGGACTCGGACGCCGCAAGCGGTTTGCCGTGGGGAGCGCGGATAAAAGCAATCGCGGCGGGGTCCGCGCCCGAATATCGCCCGAGGAGCGTCCGGAGAGCGGCTCGCCCGGAGGCGAAACGAGCCCGATCTTTTGGAAAATGGAAACGGCCGAGCCTTTCTCGTTCATCCTCGGAGAGAATATCCGAAAGTCGCTGTATTCCCTCGTCGGAGATGAGTGCCGAGACCCGCCAGACGTGAACCTGACCGTCCTCGAGCTGTGGAAATTTTTCCGGCGTCAGGAAATCCATCGGGGCCTATTTTATTCCGCCGTCCATCTTTTTCCTAAGACTGAGCGGCCGCATGTCGGTCCAGAGCGACGCGATCCGTTCTAGGCAATCTTCCTTCCGTCCCTTGAAGCCCGTTTCTTGCCATCCCCGCGGGAGGGGTGTTTCTTCAGGCCATATCGAAAACTGCTCTTCATGATTGACGACGACCGTGTAGATAGTCGAATCTTCTTCGGATCGCGGATCGATTGCGGGCGCGTAAGCCATTGGAGGGAATTGTTCATGACCAGGGTCGCTAATCTTGGTTCGATCGACGGGAGAGCCGGCTCCGGAAAGAGTGAGATTCATATCAGCCGCTAAAGCTTCGACCTGCGGACGGCGGAGCATGCTCCAATGGTCGCCTCCCGGCTTGAGGGCAACCGGCGTCGGACGGGGGGAGGATTCGGCCGGCCTATCCTCGGCGCTCCGCTTTTCTCTCCCGATGACTCCGGCAAGGCTTTCCACGGTCGGATGGGCGAAGAACGCTAAAAGATCGATTTTGGCCTCGGGAAAGGATTTCGCCAGGTCGGCCGCGGCCTGAACGGCGAGAAGGGAATGGCCTCCGAGTTCGAAGAAATTTTCGTCGAGACTTATGTTTTGAATACCGAGAGCGGCCTCGAAAATGCGGGCGATATTTTTTTCGTTCGCTGTGCGCGGAGCGACGCGCGTTTTCTTCGTTTGTCTCCGCGCGTCGGATGGCGGCCGGAGGGCGCGCCGGTCGATCTTTCCGTTCTCGAGCAAGGGAAGACGATCGAGAAAGACAAAAGACGCCGGGATCATGTAATCCGGAAGGCTCCGACGAAGTTGTTCGCGAATGACTGCCGATGGATCGGGCCGGCCGCGGGATTCGGACTCGTCCAGGACGACATAGGCGACGAAGCTTTTTCCTCCGGGAAATTCGCCGTCGATTCCGACCGCGGCCTGGCGGATGCCCGGACAAAGCGAAAGCGCGCTTTCCACTTCTCCCGGCTCGACGCGGAATCCGCGGATCTTGACCTGGCCGTCTCCTCGGCCAAGATATTCGATATCGCCCTTCGGAAGACGCCGGCCCAGGTCTCCGCTGCGGTAGAGCCGCTCTCCCGGCGCTTCGGCGAAAGGATCGGGACGGAAACTCTCGGCGGTCAAACCCGGCCGGCCGAGGTAACCGCGGGCCAGGCACGCGCCGCCGATGAATATTTCCCCCGGCACGCCGACGGGCGCGGGTTGAAAACAGAGGTCGAGAATGTACATTCTGGCGTTAGATATCGGACGCCCGATGGGAATCGCGTCTCCGTTTTTCGTTCGCGGCTCCAGACGATGGACGCAGCATCCGACGGCGGCTTCAGTCGGACCGTATTCATTGAAGATCGCCGTTGCGGGGGCGTGTTCGAGCCAGCGGGCGATATGCGACGCGCGGAGCTCTTCTCCTCCGAGAACAAGAGTTTGTGCCGACCGGCCGAACCATTCCTTATCCATGATCCGGCCGATGGCCTGGGCGTGCGTCGGAGTGAATTTCATCAAGGTCAGATCTTGGCCGGCTTTGGTCAGAAACTCCGGCGGAGGTCCCGCGGGGGACGAAGGCGGGAAGATGATTTTCCGGCCGGCCGCAAGCGGCGCAAGAAATGTCGTCAGGCTGAAATCGTATGCGGGCGATGAATGAAAGAGGACTCCCTTGCCTTCGGTCATGCGGTAAGCTTCGATACACCAAAGGAGATAGTTCGCCAGCGCGCGGTGAGTGACCATGACGCCCTTGGGCCGTCCGGTCGAGCCTGAGGTGTACATGACATAGGCCAGGTTTTCGGGATCGACCGGGGAGGGGGGGGCTGCCGTTTCCTTCCGGGATATTCGACTCCAAAGGGAATCGAGAGAGAGGACGGGAACGCCGGCACTTTTCATGCGATCCGCCGTTTCGGCGTTGACGATGACGCAGACGGCTTTGGCGTCGGCGATCATGAACGCAGCCCTTTCCGGCGGGAATCCCGGGTCGAGGGGAAGATAGGCGGCGCCGGCTTTGAGGACGCCCAAAACGGCTGCCGCCAAATCCGGACCTCTTTCCAGGCAAACGGCGACGACCTTTTCCGGTCCGGCGCCCTTTTCTCTCAAGATTAGGGCGATCGCTTCGGCCACGATATTGAGCTCTTCGTAGCTGACGGCGCGGTCTTCGCTGACGATGGCCTCCCTTTCCGGAAATTTATTCGCGTTTGCGGCAAACAGCTCATGAATGCAATGCGGAGCGGAACGTTCAACGCGCGTGTTATTCCATAAGCGCGTGACGCAGACCTTCTCTTCTTCGCCCATCATCTGAAGAGCCGAGATTTTTTTCCCCGGATTCTCGACGGCATCGGCCAGCAAGGCGAGAAAGTGCCCCGCCAGCCGCTCGATCGTCTCCGGGAAAAAGAGATCGCGGTCGAATTCGAGCCGGCCTTGGAGAGCGCCGTCGAGATCGGCGAAAAACAGGGTGAGGTCGTAGCGGGTCGTCTCGCTCTCGAGGTCGAACGGGCTGATATCCGTTCCGCCCGGGAGGCGGAAGGCGGGCAGCGGCGCGTTTTGGAAGGCGAACATGGTTTGGAAGAGAGGTTCGCGGCTGAGGTCGCGGCCCGGCCGGATCTCTTCGACGATCTTTTCGAAGGGGATATCCTGGTGGGCATAGGCGCCCAGGCAAGCTTCCTTGACCCTTGCCAGCAGTTGGCGGAAGCTTGGATCTCCGGAGAGATCAATCCGCAGGGGAAGAAGGTTGATGAAACAACCCAGGAGGTTTTCGAGCTCCGTTCGGTCCCTTCCGGCCGTGGGAGTGCCGATCACGATATCGCGCGCTCCGGACCAGCGTTGGAGAACGGCAAGGAAGGCGGCAAGGAGGGTCATGAACAGGGATGCCCCCTCGAGAGAGCCGAGGCGGCCGAGGGATTGAACGAGATCCGCTGAAATCGCGAGCGGGCGCGATCCGC
>Ga0214473_10006452_pt1 | contig 14009 bp, 7 predicted proteins | sample RVTome_7_FD_203509 | JGI IMG/M metagenome (GOLD analysis project Ga0214473, IMG submission 203509) | Soil microbial communities from uranium-contaminated site in the Upper Colorado River Basin, Wyoming, United States - RVT98D197 | ecosystem: Environmental > Terrestrial > Soil > Contaminated >... | reverse complement strand
GCCCTATGTTGCGGAGTCAATTCAACAAGGCACGGACCCATTGATATGCCACAGCCGAAACCCCTTCTCGGGGGCTACTCCAGATGCCAACGGTAACCTTCCTTCCATCGCAATCTTCCGCCGACGTGGATATCGGGACCTCTCTGCTCGATGCGGCGTCCGCGGCCGGCGTCACCATCCACGCGCCGTGCGGTGGCGAGGGAGCTTGCGGAGAATGCCGGGTCCGTGTCGAATCCGGCTCGGTGGAATCGGTCTTGCGAAGTTGCCTGCCGCCGGAAGACCTGGAGGAAGGATGGGTCCTGGCCTGTGGAAGTCGGGTAACCGGCGAGGTGTGCATCTTCGTTCCGGATGGAGTTGAAGAAGGGCTCCGCGTCGTGGCGGGAGAGCCTTCCACCGAAGGCCCTGAGCGCCTCCCGACGCACAGGGCCCTCACACCTCTCGTTACAAAGTATTTCCTGGAGGTCCCCCTCCCTTCACTCGACAATTCGTTCAGCGACCTCGAAAGAGTCGAGAGAGCCCTCTCGGTTCGAACCGATGCGCAACGGACGACGGCAGGTTTGAGTATTCTCCGCACGCTCGCTTCCACCCTTCGCACAGACAACCACCGCATCACAGTAACACTCTCCCAAAGTTCACAGGGGGAAGCTGCGGAAATCTTGCGGATCGATCCCGGCGATTGCAGCGACCGTATGTTTGGCATCGCCATCGACGTCGGGACGACAACGTGCGCGGTTCACCTGGTGGATCTCCTTCGCGACCGCGTCCTCGGGACTGAGGCGGATTACAACGCTCAGATCTCTCGCGGCACCGACATTATCAGCCGAATCAACTACGCGAAAACCAAAACCCAGTTAGACGAGCTTCGGTCGCTGGTAGTGGACAATCTGAATCTACTGATCGAGAAACTCGCCGGCCAACAGCGGATTCACCTTTCCGAAATCGACAGCGCGGTCGTGGCCGGAAACACCACGATGATCCATCTTTTCCTGGGGTTGGAGCCGGAATACATCCGGCTGGAACCGTACACCCCAACCGTCAACCGACCGCCTCTCCTCAAGGCTCATGATGTGGGTCTCGCGATCGACCCGGAGGCCTTTGTCGAGATCGTTCCGGGCGTGGGAAGCTACGTGGGAGGGGACATCACAGCCGGTTTGCTGGAGACCGATCTGGCTATCGACGGCAAAGAAGAAGTCTGTCTGTTCATGGATATCGGCACGAACGGGGAGGTCGTCGTTGGAAACAGCGAGTGGCTGATGGCCTGCGCGGCGTCCGCCGGACCGGCCTTTGAGGGAAGCGGCATGAGCTGCGGTTGCAGAGCCTCGCGTGGAGCCATCGAACGGGTTCGGATCGACCCTCGAAACGGAAAGGCCGAAGTGGTCACCATCGGCGGCGGAAAGCCGAAAGGCATCTGTGGTTCCGGAACGATCGATCTGCTCGCCGAGCTGTGGACGAACGGATGGCTCGATCCTTCCGGAACTCTGAACGCATCTGACGGTGAAGGAATCATCCAACCCAGCGCAGATTCGAGTCGAAACAGCGTCTACACCATCGTTCCCGCAGAAGACAGCGCGACCGGAAAGGAAATCTCGATCGACGACCGGGACATCCAGAACCTCCTGCGAACGAAGGCGGCCGTGTACAGCGCTTGCGCGCTGATGTTGAAGTCGGCCGGACTTGGTTTCGACTCGATTGAAAAGGTCTACGTGGCCGGAGGCTTTGGCCGTTTCCTGGATCTGCAAAAGTCGATCGCCATCGGCTTGCTGCCGGACGTCCCTTTGGATCGCTTCACCTATCTTGGGAATTCGGCTTTGGCGGGTGCGCGGCGGATGCTGGTCAGCGCGGAAGCGCGCCGCAAGGCCCGGGAGTTAGCGGATCGGATGACTTATCTCGAGCTCAATGTCGATCCATCATACATGGACGAATATGTGGCGGCGCTCTTTCTGCCGCACACCGACCTAAGCCGTTTTCCGACGGTGGGGCGGAGACATCAGTCGCGGAAGTTGTAGGGGCGAGGTTGCCTCGCCCTGGATTGGCCCATCCGGAAGGAGAAAAACCATGACCCAACCGCGTTGCCCGGGGCAGGACATGCGCTTCTGGAAACCGGAGGACATCTTCGATGTTCCGTGCCCCTGGTGCGGGGAGGAAATCGAGTTCTGGAGAGACGAGCCGGTTCGAACGTGTCCGTCCTGTGGTGAAGCGGTGCCGAACCCCAGGATCGACCTGGGCTGCGCCGAGTGGTGTCTCCAGGCCAAACGTTGTCTCAGCGCCATGGCGGAAGGGACCTCGCCGGATGGTTCCTCGGCAAACAACCTGGCGGAAGCGACAAGAGAGGCGATCGGTCAAGCGCGAGAACGCCTCAAAGGGGCCGATCTTAAGCGTGCCGCCTTGCTCGGAGGAATCGCCCTGGCCGACGACGGTTCCGTAGAATTGCAGATCCTCGGGCGAGACGTGCGTGTCCTTCCCGATTCTTTGGTCGTGGAGACGAATGACGGAACGGCAGTCCATCCGGTCGACGAACTCCTGGCCCTGAGGTATCTGGCGGTGGAGCGAGCGGTGAAGCCGCTGGGGGAGACGATCTCTTTCCGGGACTTGCCGGGAGGTCAGGCCTACTTCGAGCCGGCAGCCAAACGGACGACCCGGCTTCTCCTCGATTTTATCGGGAACGACCTGGAGCGGCTCCGGAAGGCTCTCGGCCGTTATCCCTTCGAGGAAACGGCCATCGGAGACCTGGGCGCCGTTATCCACGCCATCGGGCGCCTCGATGTAACATTGGTGTATCGCCAGGGAGATGACGAGTTCCCCGCCACGGCCGATCTTCTTTACGACCGCATCATCGCCTCGGTGTTTCACACGGATGAGGTGGCGGCTTTGGCGACGAGACTGTGTACGGGATTGCTGAAGGCGTGATGGTGGATTCCGGTTTGAGGCAAAGCCTCGCTGAACGTCGCGAAAACTGCGGATCGGAGCGAATCAGGAAGAAATGCGTGAATACACAACTTCAGAGACCCTCCTGGCGAACGTCCCTTACATGGCCATGGTCCTCTTGGGCGCCGCGACGCTCGCATGGGGATCCGGTCATTCCTCTTGGGCGTTGACAGGGGCTGTCAGCTACGGCCTTTACGGCATCGTGGGCGCATTCTGGATCATGGCGTTCGTGTGTCCGTTCTGCTCCTTTTACGGGACCAGGAGATGTCCGTGCGGCTACGGCGCAATCTCCGCGAAGATCGTGAGAAAAGGAGAGCACAACTGCTTTTCGGAGAAATTCAAACGCCACATACCGATTATCGTGCCGCTTTGGCTGATACCCGTGGCCTATGGGGGAGCAGCCTTGTGGTTCTCTTTTTCGTGGTGGCTGCTCGCGCTCGTTTCTGTATTCGTCGTCAACTCTTATGTCGTCTTACCCGTCCTCTCGAAAAAGCATTGCTGCAGCGAGTGCCCCCAGAAGGATGAATGTCCATGGATGAAGGCGGGAGCCAAGGGCGTATAACAAAAAGACAGCGCCGCACCAGCGACGTGCCTTCACTCTTGGGTTCCCAAGACTCGTCGCCTCAAATCGCCCCAACTGTTACCTGTGGAAGATCTTATCGACCACATATCTCTTGCTCTGGGATTGCTGTCATCAGTCCAATTCACGCATTCTCATACCGCAATCAGTCAATCGGATCTCTAGCCGATCTCATTGGGATGAGGGAAAAAGAAATTTGGGATTGCCTGGCCAGCATGAAGGATATATGCTGCCTGGGCCACCTAGAAACCGTCATCCTGGAAACGTGCAGATTTTATTGAGGAAACTGGCGTGAGCTTTTACCTATGACGAAATGTAGACTGTCGGTTGGTTCTTTCCCGTTTTGTGGGTGCTGATTCTTGACGGCACGCCTGCTTCAAACCGGTTTCCGGCGCTCCGGCGCCTATTCTGAGTCGATTGCTGGGAGGGTCAGGATCGTGTTTCCACAGTTTTCCCGCAGAGTTCTCGCATTTGCACCCGTTTTGTTGTTATCTGCTTTTCTCGGTCTTCCCGCAGGACCCGCAATCGCACAGAGCCTTGACTGTGTGGAGGCGGGGGATTTCTATCAAAGCCCCCAGAGTGGTATTCAAGAGCCGGTGGTCCTTGGACCGGTCACATTCACGGGGGCAAAGCCCGCCGGAGCCATGTATCCCTTGGACGTAGTGGACTGCTATCAGGACGGTCGATTGGATGTCGGAATATCCTGGTCGTTGCCGTCGGCCGGGCAGTTGGCAAGAATCCAGTTCAGTCGTGACATCTGCGGCGGAGCCCCCCCTCAGCTTGTCGAAGTGGTGGTGCAACATGGCTATTACTGCATCCTCCACGGCCTGAACGAAGCAGGAGCGGAAGTTGCAACGGCGACTGCCGCGAGCCATTCGTCGCCGCAGGCGCTTCTCCTGGGCAGTCCCTCCGGTATCCGTGCCATCGAGGTCGAAGGAGAGTTGATCTGCGTCCTTAGGGTCTGCTGGCAATGCAAGTGCGAACCCGCAGACAACTGTGTGGAAGCGGGTGATGTTTTTTCGTTTTCAGCCTCCGATTTGCCGGAGGTGAACCTCGGATGGGTCAAGTTCACGGAAGGGCAGTTGGCGGATGGCACCCCGGTTCCGCTGGACGTTGTTGACTGTTCTCAAAACGATCGACTGGATGTCTGGATCCCATGGACTAAAGCAACAGCAAAACAGAAGGCGCGGATCGAGATTTCTCAGGCTGTTTGTTGCGGACACGCTCCACAGCTCGTTGAAGTGGTTCTCCGCAACGGCAACTACTGCATCCTGGAAGCGCTGGACGATTCGGGGGCGGTGGTGGCGACGGTGGAGGCTGCGGATCATTCCGCTCCGCAGTCGCTGATCCTGTGGAGCCCCACAGGCATTCGCACCATTGAAGTAGAAGGCTCGGAGATCTGCGTTCTGAGGGTGTGCTGGAGATGCGTATGCGAGCCTGCCGACGGTTGCGTGGAAGCTGGAAATATTTTTGACTCGGCGACGACAAATCTGCCCGAGGTAGACCTCGGGTGGGTCACATTCACGCAAGGAATCCTAGCCACCGGCCAGCCGATCCCGCTGGTCGTGTCGGATTGTTCGCAGGATGGCCGGTGGGATGTACAGATTCCCTGGTCTGAGGCCTCGGCGAAAGAGAATGCGAGAATCGAACTCTCACAGGTCGTTTGCTGCGGGAATGCTCCCCAGCTCGTTGAAGTGATCCTCCAGCACGGCAAGCACTGTATCCTTCACGCATTGGACGACGCAGGAGCGCTGGTCGCGACGGCTACCGCCGCCTCCCATTCGTCGCCTCAATCCCTCATTCTGTGGAGCCCCACGGGTATTCGCACCATCGAGGTGGTCGGCTCGGAAATCTGTGTCATGCGAGTCTGCTGGCGCTGTGAGTGTATCCCAGGAGAAGACTGCGTCGAGGCAGGGGACGTCTTCTCCTCCGTGTACACAGACCTATCGGAGGTGGACCTCGGTTGGGTCACTTTCACACAGGCGCGCCTCCCCGACGGGTTCCCCTCTCCACTGGCGGTGGACGTCTGTGCCGGAGACTTGTCGCTGGGCGTGCTGATCCCCTGGAGCGAGGCTTCCGCCTTAGAGAATGCGATGATGCAGTTCTCGCCCCTTCTCTGTTGTGGAACGGCGCCGAAAACCGTGCACGTCAAATTGCAGCGGGGGGCACAATGCATCCTGCACGCCTTCAATGATGCGGGGGAACTGGTCGACAGCGCGACCGCCGGCCCTGCACCCACGCTCCAAACCCTCATACTGACCAGTTTTACCGGCATCCGCTCCATCCGGGTCGTGGGATCCCAGATCTGCATAGCGCGAATCTGCTGGTCGTGCGAACCACTTCTCCCCGAGGAATTCCCCGACCCGATCTGGGTCGACGCGGCGAATACATCCGGCTTGGAGAACGGCTCCGAAGTGCATCCTTTCAACACCATCGCCGAAGCCATGACGGCCGCGGTGACCCACACCATCCAGGTCCGCGAGGGTGTCTACCCTGAAAGCGTCGAGCTGAAGGACGGTGTGAAACTAGTTGGGGCAGGAGCCGGGAATTCCGTCATATCGGCGGACCTGGGCAGCTTGCCGAAAAACGGCATCGGCGCCGCCGTCTCCTGCATCGGAGTCGGCACCGGCTCCCTTCTGGCCGGGTTCACCATCACCGGTGGCTCGGTGGGAGTGTATTGCCATTCCTCCTACCTGGCGATCCGAGAAAACACGATCGCCGACATCGCTCTCGGTTCTACAAGCGGGGACGGGATCAGGCTGGATGATTCCGGACCCCTCATTCAAAACAACGTCATCTACCGTGTCGGCGGAATGGGTATTCGAGCGCAGGGCAACAGCGAACCGGACATCATCAACAACACGCTCTTCGACGTCCGATACTATGCGGGGATCTCCTTCGCGGCCGCCGGCATTGGGGCGGTTAACCCGGTCATCAAGAACAACATTTTCGTTCGTGGCAACGAAGAGCCGGTAGCGGGATTCCTTTCGCGCGATCCGGCCACCCCGTCTTATTCCTTCAATGACGTGTTCGATCCCGCCAACACCACCGGCACGGGCGGCTATTACGCACGGTCTGACGGCGCAATTTGGCACGAAATACCGGGAGGACCGGGTGCGATTTCCGAACCTCCCGAGTTTGTGGACGAGGAACACGGCTATTTCTATCTGGATACCTCTTCCCCGTGCATCGACGCCGGCGATCCCAACCCGATCTACAACGACGTGGATGGGACAAGGAACGACATGGGGGCTTTCGGCGGAAACCTTCTCGACGTGGGCGGAATCTCGCACCTCGGAAGCGGTTTCCTGTTCACTTCGGTCGGGAAGATCGTGGTGACCGAGATTATCCAAGAGGTGACCAGTGAGTCGTTCGGTTTGACGACCGTCTCCGCGACCGCTGCCGCCGACTATTACATTCCCATGTATAAGGATTCGCCGTTTGGCGGCTACCTGTGGATCCGCGGTCTTTTCGGGGCGATGGACGACGTCGATTTGTATCAGTTCATCGCCACTCCGGAAGTCGGTTCGGGGTCTTTCACCCTGGATTACCCCCTGGTCAAGACGAAGTACGAAATCGGCCCTGGTGGTACTGTGACCTCGACGCGCGTCCGCCTGGGTCCCGATACCATCGGAGGCGTCCCCGACCTCTACCAGCTGAACAAGGGCGGATACTGGAGCCAGCAAGACCTGCGGGTCATCTTTAACACGACGGGGCTCAACGGACGTTATCGTCTGGATTACAAAGCCTACCGGCTGACCGGCCCTGCTTCCGTCGAACAAGTCCTGTTGCCTCCCAACGATCTCGACCATCTCACGCTCTGGCTCGACAACACCGGCTTGGAAGTCACCATCAACGACGTCATGTACGCGGACCATACTCCCATCGAGGAATGCGAAGATATTGTCTTCCCGCACGATGGAAGCGAGGAACTGATTTTCAATATCACGGCGCGAAGTCCCGGTCAGTTTCTCAGGTACTACCTCCTCGACTGCTACTGGGGCCATGACCACTACGGTGGCCGGTTCACGTACGACCAATACGTCGGGTCGCACGACATTCCTCCACCCACCTGGGAAGGCGTCATCAACCTGGAGTTGCCGCCCCTCTTGCCGCGCGATTCGCTTAACAACCAGGTTCCATGGGAAGATTGCGCCTACCGGTTCCGTTTGGCGGCGGGTGGACGGACCACCGACGGATACCAGTATCTGCCTTATGGAACCTATAGTGTCTACCACGGTGTGGAGACTGTGACCTCAAAGTCACGACTAGCCGAGAGTGGAGACAAATGTGTAGACTGCGCCGAGGTCGACAAGGCCGAGCCTGCGCCCGTAATCGCCCTCGCACCCTTGGAACCGATTCCTCCACCCGAGGACCTCACCGTCATCAAAACAGCTAAGCGAACGAAGGCTGTGGGTGACACGATCTGGGTGGATGCAAGCAATGTCTCCGGCATGGAGGACGGAAGCGCGGCGCATCCGTACAACACGATCAACGAAGGCATTCTTGCCGCCGCCAGTGGCGAGATCGTCCGCGTCTTGCCAGGCGTCTACCCGGAAAATGTTGTTATGGCCGACGGCGTCAACGTGATCGGCTCGGGCGCCGACGACACGGCTATTGACCCGGGCGGCACTGGCTGGGGTGTCCGTTGTATAGGCATCGGTTCCAGCACCGTCTTCTCCGGGTTCACGATCAGGAACGCCGTATTGGGAGTCTATTGCCATACTTCCGACCTGAAACTGCGCGAGAATACGATCGCGAATATCGCACCGGGCTCCCTTTCCGGCGATGGAATCCGGCTGGATGATTCCGCACCACTGATTCAGAACAACCTGATCTACGACGTGGGCGGAATGGGAATTCGCGCCCAAGGCAATAGCGAACCCGACATCATCAACAACACGATCTACAACTATCGGTATTATGCCGCCATCTCTTTCGCGGCACTGAATATCGGCGCCGTTTCACCGTTGATCGAGAACAATATCATCATGCGCGGCAACACGTCTCCCGTGGGAGGCGTCCTGTCGGGCTCCCCAAGTTCACCGATCGTCGCCTACAACGACGTGTTCGACCCGAAGAATGTGACCGGCGGGGGTTCGTATTACGCCCACCACGACGGTTTCACCTGGAACGAAGTATCCGGTGGTCCCGGTGCTATTGTCGCAGATCCGATGTTCATTGACGCCGCAAGCGGTTATTTCTACCTGGATCCCAGCTCGCCCTGCGTTGACGCGGGGGATCCGGCTGCTATTTATAACGATAGCGACGGTTCCAGGAACGACATGGGAGCGTTCGGAGGCCAAAGACTGGACCTCGGTCCCAGCGGCCATTCGGGAAGCGGCTTCATCTTCACCGGCATCGGAAAAGTGCCGATCACCGAGCTGGTGAAGGATCCCGGCAATCCGTCCCACGGCCTGTTGACGGTATCCGCGACAACAGCTGCCGATCTGCACATCCATCAGTTTACCGATGCGCCCCTGGGAGGATATTTGTGGTTCGACGGTCTATTCGGCGCGACCGACGAAGTGGATTACTACCAGATTCTTGCCGCGCCCTACGGCACGTCGGCCACGACGACACTGAACGACCCGCTGGCGAAAACATTGTTTACGATCAACCCCGACGGCAGTGTAACGGGAACGCGAATCCAGATGGGACCGCATACGATCGGCGGCGTTCCCGACGTGTACCTGCTGAACAAGGAGGGATACTGGTCGTTCACCGCCCTGCGGTACATCTGGAACACGACCGGCCTGAACGAAAAGTACACCGTTTCATACAAGGCGTACCGTGAGGTTAGTCCCGGAAATCTGGTGGAAGTGCTCCTGCCACGCAACGAGCTCGATGTTTTCACGGCCCGGCTCAACAACCGCCCGGTTCAAATGCAGATCGAGGACATTGCCTACAGCGACCACACCAGCATCGCGGAATGCGATAAGATCGGTTTTCCGCATCTAGGGGATTCCAGCCTCATCTTCACGATTACCGCGTTCCATCCCGATGGGTTCCTCAGGTATTACGATCTGGTCTGCTACTATGGAAATAACAGATACGGGGGACGTTTCACCTACGACCAATACGTGGGATCGCACGACATCATGCCGCCGACTTGGGAGGGCGTGCTTCATCATGAATTCCCACCGCTACTGCCGAAGGATTCCAACGGTGTGCCAATGGACTGGCACACCTGTGCCTACCATTTCCACTTGGGAGGTTCGGCGCGGACAACCGATGGAATCCAGTACTTAAAATGGGGCGAAGACAACGTCTACCAGTCCGTCGTAACCGGTGTCGGGACGGTCACGCCGACGGCGACTCCCCCCGGCCCCACACCCACCCCCGGAGGGGCATCGACCCCAACCCCGTCGCCGACAGCCACGCCGGCTCCGGCGCAGCTGGTACTGAAGAGTCTCATGGAGGGTTACTACGATTCAGGGACCCACCAAACCGTTCCTCATACCATCGACGTGGAATTGCGAAGCAATACGGATCCAACAATCCTCTTGAGGACTATCTCAGGATTGGTCAGTGACGTTTCCGGTCAGATCGCCACGAATGGGGTTCCACCTTTTGGGTCCTACTATGTGGTTGTGAAACAATTCAACCACTTAGCTATTATGTCGGCCTTGCCGAAGGGATTCTCCGGCGGTTTGACGACCACGGTTGATTTCAGCCTCGAGGACGCCTTCAAACCGGCCGAGTTCCTACCGAGCGCACAAACCGTCGCCGCGGACGGCCGGATGATGCTGCGTGCCGGGGATATTAACCAAGACGGTTTTATATTCCTCGCAGACTTTGCGATGATGGTCGCCCAATGGGGGACTGCGGGTCCGGAATCGGACCTGAATGGAGATGGGGTCGTCTCTATGCCGGACAACGATCTTCTATCGGGGGAATGGGGCGAGAGCAGCTACGTGCCGGCTGCCGTCGCGCTCAAGAAGAGCCTTCCCGGCTTCTTGAGCATGGATCTGGCCTCGTCCCTTGGCAATGCGAACATGGTAGAGCCCGGGGACAGTTTCATGGTCGACCTCCGCTTGCGAGGCTCATTCCCCGGCGACGAGTCTCTCCTGCTTTACGGGTTGGGCGGGCGGCTTCAATACAACCCGCAAGTCCTCGAAATCGTTACCGCGCAGGACTTGTTGGACACGGGCGTTCTGATGGACGACCGCAGCGACACCTCGGTTCCGGGATCGGCCCAGTACAGTCGCCTCCGCGACTTCCTCGGGGGCGGCGATCCGGGGTATCCGCTCTCGGCCAGCGAAGAAGCGACCCTCTGGCGGATTGAGTTCCATGTCTTGCCTGGCGCCCCGGGAGGATTCTCGGGAATTCAACTCGGCCAAGCGCAAGCACTGGGAGAAAGCTACGAGTTGATCCTCGCTTCGGGGGACGTAATTCCTTTGATGGTTGTGGGAGGAACCCCGGTTCCCACAAGTACGCCGACACAGATCCCGGACTACGACGTCGTGCACGACCAGAAGATCAACGCCAAAGACCTACTCCAGATTTTCGGCGAGATCCGTGCCGGTAGCCGCGAGGAGAAAGTTCTCTTTGACTTCGCACGCTTTTGGATGGACTGATCGAAATGAAAGAGGAGCCGAAATCGGAACGGTGTAGGGGCGGACACACAGGTGGGGCGGACACACAGGTCCGCCCCTACCTTGGCTGCCCCAAATCGTAAAATGGGTTAGCTGAGCGTAACCCGTCGGGAGGTCATCCGCTCGAGATACGGACTTGCGTTGTTTCCGGAATCCAGGCGTGCCCGCAGGCTGCGCAGGACCACATCCTGCTCCTGAAAGCCACAGGAAGGCTGGCGAACAAGAACACGGCGCTCCATCTCCGCTTATATCTCTCGGGATAGACTCGGCAGGACCCACACTGTGGGCAGATAGGTTCTTCGCTTCCGAGAGCCCTCCCCGGATGGGAAGACACTTCATGAGACAGCGGCAACTCGGTCTTCATCTCCAAACGAAGACGGTCCTGTTGTCTTGTGGCCTTGGTAATGCAGACAAAAACCGCCCCTTCTCCTTGGGATGGGACGATTTAAGAATCGCTCCTACACAAGGCGCCGTTGCGCGGCCGGAACGACAGGGCACGAGGTTTCTGGTGCTTCCCAGGGCCGCGAGCGCTGCGCTCTCTGTCACCGCTTCTTTCACCGTCTTCGGGCACGCCGTCCTCGCCTACCGAAGAGGCAAGTTCGAGCGCCGCCGCCACTTTCAGGATGACCTCGGGAGCGGTGAAAGGCCGGTACAGCCAGTTGTTGACACCGTGTCGAAAGGCGTCCTGTTCGATGAGCGGGTCCTGGAACTCTGCAATCAGGATAAACTCCATGTTGGGGGCGATGGTCTGAATTCGCGCAATATCATCACCCAGCCCGAACCCCACTGTTGCTGTGTCGAGAAACACCAAGCTCGTCCGACCGGGCTCGATCGAGTCGATCGCCTGCTCGATGTCCGAACTCACAACAACCTCGTAACCCACGGTTTGAAGGACGCTCAGGATCTGCTCGTTGACCGCATTGTCCGAACCTACGATCAGGATATCAGCCGACATTGTTTGTCCTTTCCCCCCTTTTTTACCAGTTAGAATAATGACCGAAGTATGAATCTGGACACCCAACCCCTCCATCGAGTATAACAGAGCGGAACGCCGATTACCACAATTTTCTTTCTTTTCATGAGACCTAGATCCGCCTGGGGAAAAATTCCCTGGCTAGTTCAATTATCAGAGGGACTTACGAACACATGGCCGCTCCTTGTGATGTCATGCACCTATCTAGTAATCAAGTCCCCTTGTCTTCACTGGTATCTCACCGATGAGAACATCTACTACTACCTATCGCGCGATCTGACCTTCGGAAACCTACCTTATCGGGACTTTTTCTACGCCAATCCTCCCCTCTTGCTGGTGTTGTTCAAAGCCACTGGATCGATCTTCGGGTGGGGGGTTCTCGGACTTCGCGCGGTTCCGGTAGGGGCGACACTTCTAGGCGGTTGGGTGATCTATCGTACGCTCAAACCACAAATCGGTGGGACGGCTGTCATTCCTTTGTGCGTTTTCTGGCTTACTTACGATGCCCTCCGCGCGAGCACTCATGCGACCGGCATCAACGTAACGTTGCTGTTCCTGGTGACGGCTTATCTGTTTGCCTTCCGTGGCCGAGGAGCCGCCTCCGGGGTCATCTTGGGCCTCGGGTTATGGACGAAGGCCTACGCGATCGTGGCCTTTCCGGGGATCGTTTTCGCGCTCTTCTTTGCAGTGGGGAAAGACCGTTGGCGAGAAATCGTTCGCTTCCTGGCGGTCGTTCTGATCTCGGTTTTCCTTCTTGCTTTGCTGGGGACCTTGGCTGGGGGAAAAGCCTTCTGGGACATGACGCTTTGGTATCATCTCGGCAAGACCGTAGGATCTTCAGGTCTCGAAGACACCGCCGAACGCGTTCTCGGGAAGAATCGAGGGACCCTTTGGGTGGTCGCCCTCGTCGGCCTCTTCGCGCTGGCAGTCGCCCTGCGAAGACCGTCCGCGGCGCTGAGGGCGGTTCGCGAGACTACTTGGGTCCAGGTCCGGCGTTTGACTGCCTCGCCTCCGGGGGTTCTGTTCTTGGTTGGGACAATCCATCTGATGGTTGTCTTCCTCTTTCTCTTTCTTCAAAGAAGGGTCTTCGACTTCTACTTTTTGCTGTACCTCCCTGGGGCCGTTTTCGTTCTGGGCGGTCTGCTTGCATGGGTGCAACCGAAGCCCGACCCCACGGAGAATCGGACCGGCTGGAGAGTTGCGATCTCCGCGCTCGCGACGGCAACCCTCTTCGTTCTCGCACAACCCCTTCTGCCCCAGGAAGAGAGGATCTTCCTGAAGGAATCCGTCTCCTATTGGTCTCATGAGGGAAGGACGATCGATAGGCTTCAGGGATTGTCGGAAGCGGTCAAACAGCCACAAGGAGCCACGTTGTGTGGGGATTCCACTTCCGCGTCTCTTCTGGCGTTGCTCTCGGGCGCGACCCTGGCGTTGGGAGAAGCGGACACCAACGCGATGCGGTTCCGGGCCGGCTACCCGCCGCCCGATGAATTCATCCGGCGTCTCGAAGTCTCGCGGGTTGAGCGCTTGTTGGTCCGGACCGAACGGCGGGGAAAGTCCCCGCCCAGACCGGTTGGAATGTTCGGGATTGTGGAATTCCTGCGCTACGCGGATGAAAACTTCGCCCTCGAAGGCGTGCTGCAACTCAATTCGAAGGATGAGGTGCGCTTGCTGAGAAGGCGTTGAGGGGGCAAGATGAGGAGAGGATGGCCCATAAGCGTTATGACAGCAGTCGATGGCGGTGAGATGACCGACCCCCAAGTCGCCTTCCTCTACGAACCGGGCGAGATCGAGTCCACAAGCGTCGAGGTCCTTCCCGACAACCCCGCGCTGTTCGCCTTTCAGGTGGTTCTTTCGGGGGAACCGGACCGCGTTTGGAAAAGGACGTTCGACCAGGTCTGGAAAGACTCCAGACACTTGGGGAAACTGGATG
>Ga0214473_10006451_pt1 | contig 14011 bp, 8 predicted proteins | sample RVTome_7_FD_203509 | JGI IMG/M metagenome (GOLD analysis project Ga0214473, IMG submission 203509) | Soil microbial communities from uranium-contaminated site in the Upper Colorado River Basin, Wyoming, United States - RVT98D197 | ecosystem: Environmental > Terrestrial > Soil > Contaminated >... | reverse complement strand
TCCGTCGGCGTTATCCTGAAGGAATCTTGCAGCAAGTGTTTGATTTGGGTTTCCATCCGACTGAATCGGCACATGTGCGCTGTATTGTGCATGCTCGTGTCGGCCGTGGTATTGGCCACGGATCGCCCCTCGGAGAATGGTCCGAAGGGGCGTCGTATCTTCACGTACCAGGAGGCGGAGGCCGCCCGCGCTCTGGCGCAGCGCGAGTGCAAGCCGCTGGTACTGCACTTCCTTCCGGACAGTGACGTCGGCGCGAAGCAATTGGAGGATTTTTACGGCGGCGAGCATCGCGTTCCCGATAGATTTTTGGAGCCAATCGTGATCGTTTTGCTGCCGATGGAGAGGTTTCAGAAATTCGCACGGGAGTTGGGCGTCACGGGTCCGGGCGGGATGCGCACCATCTCGGCGTTTGACTTGGGTCCGATGGATGCCGCGTCGACGCCCACGTGTCATGCCGGCTTCCGGTGAGGCAAGCCCACGGTGTGGAGCTCACAACCGGCGGTCGCCGTGAACTACCTGAAGAACGTCACGAAGCAATACGAAGAACACGCGGCCAAGAACTGGACGGGCGCGCTGCGTAATCCCGACGCCGAGCCTCACGCCGTGCTGGCCGCCCTGCGTTATGTGGAGACGCGGCGGATCGCCGGATTGGAATCGGGACTCCGAGAGCTTTTCACGTCGAGCGATCCGCGACTGGTTCGCGGCGACATCGTCGCCGCGGCGCTGGACGCCCTGATCGCCACGTCGCTGGATCACACGGAAACCGCGGCGTTTCTGGCGCTGGTGGCCAGTGCGGAAAAGCCGCTGCCCATGTCCGGGGCCGCGGAACAGGCGCTGTACCGATTGGTTCCCGAAGCCCACGAGGCCATTCTGTCGGAACTGACTCAGTCGCATTCCCCGGCGCGGCTTCGCAAGCTGGCCCGGCTGCTCATGCGCATGACCAGCCCAACGCCTCCGGTGCCGATCGGGTTTTGGGAGGAGGCCGACGAGCAAGATCGACGAGAGGCGGTGATACGGTGGAGGAAGCGATTGGCAGAATGACGCGCCGTTTCGTGTCGGGGTGCGGCGTGTACCGCCCAAACCGTCACCCGTGACTGTTTTATGATGAGGCTTCACCCACAGGCCATTGTGTCCGAGGTAAGAAGTGCTAAGGCAAACGCTGGAGTATTCCAACGTTCGAATTCGGTCGCCCGACAACCAGCCACGCATGGCGACCCATCAGAGCTGATACTAGATCGGATCCTCGCGCATTGACCGTTCGGCTTACGATCAACGCCAAGCCGACGGCGACGCCGACAATGAAGCCTCCCAGGTGAGCCCAATGGGCTACCCCGTCTTCGGCGCCAATGGCTGTGTAGAAAACGTCAAAGGCGATATAAAAGAGCACAACCCAGATTCCCCGCACCGACCAAATCCGCAAGGACAAATGAAAGCCGCGAATCAGACCCCATCGCATCCAGGCCGCCATATGCACCTTGTGTAGCGGGAAAAGTACGAGATAAAGCCCCGCAAGTCCCATGATGGCGCCGGACGCCCCCAGCATGGGAAATGGAGCGTGTTTTGACTCGGCGATCACGTGGACCGTGCCCGCCCCGATCGCGAGGATTGGGTACATCACGAGAGTCATCGTATTCCCCAGCGCGGCGTTCACCCTCGATCCAAACACCATGAGAAACAAAAGATTGGTCGCCAAGTGTATCAGGTCGGCGTGGAGAAATGCATGGGTTAGGAGTTGGTAAGCACTGAATTCGCCGTTGTAGCGCTGGTTCTTCGGCAAGACATGATGGGCCGCGACTAACGCGGCTTCCTCCGCCATGTCCGGATCGGTACTCTGAAGTTCCTCCATTTTGGATTCCAGGGCGTCAATGTCGCCATAGGAGGTAAGCTGGTAATACATGTACAAATCGGTAGAAGATGGCTCGCCGTCGCCCGCCCAGAGCATCAAATTCTTTAACGACGTCATTCTTGGCGAATCGGTCCATTCATACGCCCAAAACCAGGCGCTGAAGAGAACGGTCAGAATCGCAAATCCCCTTATGACATAAGGCCTGCGCGTACCAAACGCCTCCGATGCAATGGGATAAATCCCTCCCCAGAAAAGCCAACTGATGAATCGAATGACGGTCTCCGCTGTTGCATAGACTTCATCGAGATTTGAGTCTTGTGAGGTCATGAGGCTGCGGCCTGTCTTCAAATCAACGCCACACCCAACACAGATCTTTGCAAAGGGGGGCAATTGCTTCTTGCAGCTTGGGCATGTTCGTGCCCCTGTTTCTGGTGTTCTCGGGCCACCGGCAGTCTCTGTGGCGGGAATGGAAGGGGCGCGTTTCGCAGCCGCCGCGATTTCGCCCATCATGTCCGGTTCCGCGGCGAAGGGGATGACGCCGTCCTCCTCATCGGCCTTGATGGTGAAGACTGTGCCGCACTTCTTGCACTTGGCGCGTTTTCCAACGGCGTCGTCGTCAAACCGATACCGTGCGCCGCAGGCACAGGTCAGTCGAGGCATAGGAGGATTCCTCGAATCCCGAGTTGGACCGGTTCCCCTGAGTTGTCCAATGACACTGCCGCAAAGTGTAGCAAAAGAAACGGGACAACCCCAATAGAAAATCGGGGAGAATTGCAAATCGGGGTCGCCGGGGGGCCTGATTCGTCCGGTCGATCGGTTTGTCGCCGGCGTTCTTAGGCGACTTTGAGAAGTCGTTGGGCGTTCCGGGGTCCTCGTGGTGATTGAGCTGAAAGAGGTGAAGGTCGCGGAGCCGGGAACTTGAGCCAACTCGCAAATTGAGTAGCGAAGCCGCGAGTGGGATTGGCCGGATCACCGACGGACAAGCCGCCAGCGGCCTTCTTTCGGGCGATACACGAATACCGAGTATATTCCTTCGGTCCGCGCCATCGCCCCCTGTCAATGCCTCTTGCCCAGCCGGAGCACTTCGCGCATCTCTTCCACTGACATTCCCCGCGCGACCATGTCGCGTTTCAGGGCGATCTCGGCCAAGGAGCGAATGATGAGCCAAATGAACGTGCAGAGAATGGCGATAGCGGGGATGCCGAAGATCAATATGGTTTCCGCCATGCGTGGGGTCAGAGACGATTCCGCCAACATGATTTTTTCTCCTGGGGTTCAAGCGTCCGGAACGATCGCCGGACCCGTTGTTTTCATTATCACGGGATTCGGCGGAATCGCGGGAATATTACGAGGCAGGCGAAGCCCGTGCCAACGGGGGCGCAAGAAGACGGGCCGCCAACGCGGCCCGCGTCATTCGTCCGATCGCTTTTGTGCGGGCCGCGAGTAAGGCACCGCCGGCGGAGGTCTGCGGCCGATCCCCGAATGAACTAGGTTTCCTCGGCGTGGCCGGCGCCCACGGCCTCTGCCGCCGCCCCGGCCTTCTCCCCGTCCACGCCCTCCAATAGCAACGAGGGCTTCTCGTCCTTGGCTTCCGGCCGGCGGACGGTGACCAGGATTCTCCCCTTGCCCTCGAACTTTCCGCGCAACATGCCATCGGACAGCGGGTCTTCCAAATGCTGCTCGATGGCCCGGCGCAGCGGGCGAGCGCCGAACTTTTCGTCCGTGCCCTGCTCGATGAGGAAGTCCTTGGCTTCCTTCGTGACCTCGAGCTCCACGTCCTTGCTGCGCATGCGTTTGGAGAGTTTGGCCAATTCCAGGTCCACGATGCGCACCATATCCTCGTGGTTGAGCTTGCGGAAGACGATGATCTCATCGAGCCGGTTCAGGAATTCGGGGCGGAAGTAATTCTCCAGCTCCATCTTGAGCATGTCCTTCATCTTGTCGTAGGAGATGTTTTCGTCGCGCTTGCCGAAGCCGAACTCATCCTGATGGGTGATCTTGTGCGCCCCGATGTTGCTGGTCATGATCAGGATGACGTTCTTAAAGTCCACGTGGCGACCGAAGGAGTCGGTCAGGCGGCCCTCCTCCATGATTTGCAGGAGCATGTTGAACACGTCGGGGTGAGCCTTTTCGATCTCGTCGAGGAGGATGACCGAGTACGGACGGCGGCGGATGCGCTCGGTCAATTGGCCGCCCTCTTCGTATCCCACGTAGCCGGGGGGCGCGCCGATGAGCCGGGACACGTTGTGCTTCTCCATGTATTCGGACATGTCGAGCACGAACAGCGCCTCCGCATCGCCGAACATGAACTCGGCCAGACACTTCGCCAGATAGGTCTTGCCCACGCCGGAGGGGCCGACGAACACGAAGCTGCCCATCGGACGATTGGGGTCCTTCAAACCGCTGCGGCTGCGGCGCACGGCGCGGGCGACGGCGCCGACGGCCTCCTGTTGACTGACCACGCGCTTGTGCAGCTCGTTTTCCAACTCCAGCAGCTTATCCACTTCGTCGCGGCCCATGCGCGTCAGGGGTATGCCGGTCATCGACGCGACGACTTCGGCGATCACCTCTTCGTCCACCACGCCGTCGATTTCCTTGCTGTGGTCGCGCCATTCCTTCTGCAACTGCCGCTTCTTGAGCTTGACGGAGTCCAGTTGATCGCGGATCTGCGCGGCCCGCTCGTAGTCCGCGTTCTTGACGGCCTCGTCCTTCTCCGCGGAAAGCTTCTCCATCTCCCGTTCCAGTTCGGTCAAATCCGGCGGCTTGGTCATGGACTTGAGCCGCACGCGCGCCCCGGCCTCATCCATCACGTCGATGGCTTTGTCCGGCTGCACGCGGGGGATGTAGCGGGCGGACAATTCCACGGCGGCATGGAGCGCCGCGTCGGTGATGCGCACGCGGTGGTGGGCCTCATAACGGTCGCGCAGACCCTTCAGAATCAGGTTGGTTTCCTCGGTGGTCGGCGGCTCCACGATGATCTGCTGGAAGCGGCGCTCCAGGGCCGTGTCCTTTTCGATGTACTTGCGATACTCGTCCAGCGTCGTCGCTCCGATGCACTGGATTTCACCCCGGGAGAGCGCCGGCTTGAGCACGTTGGAGGCGTCGATCGCCCCTTCCGCCCCGCCCGCCCCGACCAGGGTGTGTAACTCGTCGATGAACAGGATGACGTTTCCCGCGCGCCGGACCTCGTTCATCACGGCCTTGATCCGTTCCTCGAACTGGCCGCGGTACTTTGTCCCCGCGACCATCATGGCGAGGTCAAGGACCACGATCCTCCGGTCGGCCAACAGTTCGGGTACGTCGCCGGTGACGATTAGTTGCGCCAGCCCTTCGACGATGGCCGTCTTGCCGACCCCGGCCTCACCCAGGAGCACCGGGTTGTTCTTCTGCCGACGGCAGAGAATCTGAATGATCCGTTCGATCTCCCGCATTCGACCGATGACCGGGTCGAGCTTGCCCTGCCGGGCGATTTCCGTCAGATCACGCCCGAAGGAGTCCAGCGCCGGCGTTTTGCTCTTGCTTTTCTTCTGTTCGCCGCCTTGAGCCGCAGCGCCGGCTTCCTCGGCCTCATCCGAGGCGCCCAACAGATTCAGCACTTCTTCTCGAACGTCCTCGAGCCGCAGACCTAGATTCATCAACACCTGGGCGGCGACGCCGTCCTGTTCACGAAGCAATCCCAGCAACAAATGCTCCGTGCCGACGTAGTTGTGATTGAGGTTTCGCGCCTCTTCGATGGCGTATTCAATGACTTTCTTCGCACGAGGCGTCTGCGGCAGCTTCCCCATGGTGACCGTTTCCGGTCCGCTCTTCACTAGCTTCTCCACCTCCAGGCGGACCTTGCGAAGATCCACGTCCAGGTTCTTGAGCACATTGGCCCCGACGCCTGATCCCTCCTTGACCAGGCCGAGCAGAATGTGTTCGGTGCCGATGTATTCGTGGTTGAAGCGCTGCGCCTCCTGATTGGCCAGCGCCATCACCTTCCGGGCCCGATCGGTAAACCGTTCAAACATCGAACCGTGCCTCCTTCCTCGCGATCCCTTCCCGTCGCCGGGTTCCTGGAGATCGTGTGGGCTTATTTCAGCGACTTTCCCGCCGACCGATTGACGAACTTTTCGTTTTGCTCGCGGTTCAAGGACCGCCCTTCCCGGCCTCCCACTGAATGACCCGTCCACAAGCGATTATAGGGCTTGTTAACGGGCCGACGGCGCTGCGCCGTTTTCGCCTGGCGCCCCATCATAGCACCGCCCGAAAACACCATCAACCGACACAAAAAACAAGGGGTTTCCGATTTTCCACGGCGTTCCGTCAGGCCGCCCGCCAAACCGCGATCTAACGCCTCGCGAGTGACGCATCCGTGACTCGCCGAATCCGAAGAAGATCATCCTCGTTCCGCCCCTTGCCGTGTGGCGGCCTTAGCCGGGACCCCGATACGGCACTTTTGTATCGACCACTTGCGGGACCGCGTTCATCCGGGCGTGGTCGATCCTGGGGTCCGGGGTGCGTCGTTATTAGGACGTTTGGTGATCCTCCGGAGTTCATGCGCAACCTCGCTCTCTATCACTCCGGCGAGATTGCGTAACGAACTTTCCCGCCGCGTTTGCTGGGAGGTTGATTGCGTCCGGATCGACCGGTGGGAGGAACTTCGTTACAGTTCCACCCGGTCATCGGAAGAATGAATACGCCGCGCGTAGAGAACAGAGTGAACGTTGCTTATTCGCGCGAGGGAATAGTCGGTTTTTATGATCGGGATCGGACGAGGCGCGGGCGGTAAAGCGTTGGAGGGAATCGCGGAAGACATGCTTAAACCCTACACCATTTACTACAAGTACCAGGTGCCGGGCGAAAAGAAGCCCGGCCCGGTGCGCCAGTTCCGCATCTACGCTATGAGCTTGGAAGAGGCCCGCAAGCTCGCCTTGCGGCAGGGTAACTACCCCAATCTAGAGATTCTGCGAATCACGCCTGCCTGAAGTTCACTCTCCGGCCCGGCTCTGCTAGAATACAAACAGGAGTCGAGCCATGTGCGGTTGCGGCTACGGTTTCCGGATTCATTTCCTGGTCACGGGGATTCTCGCGGCGTTCACAAGTCCGGTGTGGGGACAGCAGCCCACCATCGAGATCCTGGCGGTCGAGGTCAACGGCCAGCCGATCACGCCTACGAACAACCTGGTTGCGGAGGGCGGGGATATCATCGAGGCTGAGTTCTGGCTGAGCCACTGGTCGCCGGAAGGACAGAAGCTAAGGGCCTTCCAGATCACCCTGGACCATAGGCAAATGACGAACGAATGCGGTGGGTTGATTCCGCTGGGATACGACAATCCGCGGTACGATTGCACATGCCAGGTGGATGCCGATTGCGGAGCATGCGCGGGTGCTCCGGATTGCTTTACCCTGCCCACCGCGCCGAATCCCACACCGCTTTTCTGTGCCGGACCAGAGCACGACCCTAGCCAAGGCTTGTTTATCATCGTTACCCATAACCCTACGCCGAATTCCGGATGTCCCCTCGGTTTCTCCACGGGAGATTATGTTTTTGCACCCGGTTGCCTTGGCGACCTGGACCTCGATTTTCGAGCCGTCGATTTTTCCCTTCCCAATATCCGTTGGGCGGCGACGAGGTACAGCAATGAACACGCCAAAACGTACACCGTCCCCCGCTATGCCGGCACGCTCAAGCTACGGGTGTCGGACAATGCGGGCGGCCTCAACGGCGCAGGCGTATATGTGGTCGGCATGTTGCCGGATCAACCAATCCCCGATGGGCCTGACACTACGTTCCTAGCGGATACGTTCGGACAAGTGATTCCCTTGCCTCCGGCGACGTTGGTACGAACGCCGCTTACGGTTACCGTAAATGTACTCTGTGAGCGTTGGTGGCCATGCATTAACGGTTCGACACCGAAGTGCAGTATCGACGCTCGTCAACCTTCACGCCCCGATGGAACGCTGCCGGACGGTTGGCAGGAGTTTGACCTCGAGTTTGACGGCTCCACGGGTGGGGGAGTTCCGACGCTCGAAGATTTTGAGACGTGTCGGGTCGTACCGTACCTCCTTGGCGAGCCCCTCCCCATCGTGCAGAGCATCACGCCACATGACGGCAACATGCTTCGAGTTCGTTTGGACCAACGAATCGCGCCCGGGAAGTGGACATGTATCCGATACAACCCGCCGACGGGGAATGTCTGCGGCATAGGTGGGGCCCCCGCACGCCAGGAAGTTTGCTTCGCGCACTTGCCGGGCGACGTGACTAACGACCGCACGGCTTCGGCGGCGGATATAACGTGGCTGATTGACTGCCTCAACGGTTTGCGCACATGTCAGATTCACCAATGCGATATCGACCGTAGTGGAATCTGCGGCCCGCCGGACATCCTGCGGACCATCGATCTTCTCAACGGCGCCGGCGTGTTCGATCCCTGGCTGAACCGCACGATTGTCGCGTGCCCGTCGCCGTAGCCAGCCATCAAAAAGATGATGAGGAATTCGCTTTCACCGCCGGGGGCGGCGGTGCCACAGCCTTTCCGTAACGATCGCTCGATTGTATTGCCAAAGGCACGGGTTCCCCGTTCGATTCCGCGAGCGCGATCCGCCTTACTACGCCCTTCTGCGGTTGCAAACATTCCGCTTACCGCGTCGAATACACCTTATCAAGCGATATGCACGTACCGCGAAGCCAGGCCTTGGAAACTCTCGCCCGCGACGGATGCCGTCTGCGCACGCAATGGCACTTCGATTGGCCGGAGGTCGTGCAACAAACGGTCCACCGCGTGAGATGGGACGAAAGCGTACCGCAATCGCCGCTCATGGCCGCCCTCATCGGCGGGGCGTCTTCGGGCAAGAGCACGGTGTTCAACAATCTGCTCGGCGGACGGAGCGTCAGCCGCATCGCCGCCAAGGGCCACACCACGCTGGGACCGATTGCGGCCGTCCATGAGCGGCATCGAGACAATCTGGAGCATTGGCTCCACGAGGGACTGGCGTTCCCCGGATTCCTCCCGGAGTTCATCGATCTTGACGCCGACGGGGCGGGCTCGCCGGATGGATGGCGTGTGGCCTACCATCATGATGACGCCCTGGCCGATGTCTGGCTATTCGACCTACCGGATTTCACCTCGCGGCGTGCCGAGCAAGAAGGTGACGTCGCTCTGTCACTACTGCCCTGGTTCGACCAACTGATTGTACTCATTGACCATGAACGCTGGTTCGATCGCCAGTCCATCTCTCCGCTGCGCGAGGCGTCGAGTCGGCTGGCGCAGGAACGGTTCGTGCTGTTCAATCGAACCATTGAAGGCGAACTGTCCGAAGCCGATCGCCGCCGGCTTGCCGAGCAGGCCGATCGCCTGCGGGCGGCCGCTTTTTCCATTCTCGACTTCCGTCGAGGTCGCGGACTGGTCCGCTTCGCCCCCGGCACGCTCGATCCGGTCCTGGCGTTTTTTGCAAGAGAACGTCCGTCGCGGAGAAAGGCTCTTTACCGGCGGTTGGCCGAGGCCGCCAATGCGGTCCTCAATCAGAATGAAGAACGAAAAGCGCGCCTTAAGCAGCTTGGCGAATCCGTGCGGCACGCCGCTACCCGCACCGTGCCCGATGCCCGCTCCTGTCTTCACGCGATCATGACGGCGGAGGAACGGCGACAGGTGGAACCGTTTTCGCGCATCTTGCGGCTGGGCGACACCCGCGCCTGGCTCTCGCGGCAGACCGATCGACTGACCGAAACCCTGGGAAGAATTCCGCTGATGGGGGCGGTGTTCCCGCGAAATGAAAGGGCCGCCGATTCCGATGGAAAGGTCGTCGATCGCGGCGCGCTCGTCGCCGCGTTTGTCGAATCCGTCCTTCGCCGCCAGACCTACGAAATCAATCGGATCGTTCAGGGCAGTGCTTTCTGGGATGAACTGCGCCGCTGGACCGGGCTTTTTCCCCTGCCGCGGACGTGGCCGGGGACGGCACCCCTGCGATCCGAGGTACAGGTTGTCACGGCGGACATCGACCGGGCCCTAGCCGCGTGGCTCGCGAAAGTGGACGCGGAGTGCCGCGGTCTGTCACCGCACGTCCGCGGGGCCATCGGGGTCGGTGGCGTCGCCCTGGCCATCGCGTTGATCGCCGCCCCCGGACCGGTCGCCGCCCTGACCCTGGTGACGGCCAAAACCGCCGTCGGCGCCGCCCTCGGCGAATTACTCACCGCCACGGGCGCGGGGGCGCTCCTGGCCAAACCGATGGGACGAGCTCTTGCGCTGATGGAGGAAAACCTGCTCGGCACGGCGGAACACCGCACCGTGCAGAAGGCCGCCTCCCAATTGCGCTCCCTTCTTCAACGTCATGCGGAGGCGTTGCGCGCGGCGGTCCTCGCCGAAGCCGAGGCCTTTGTGCTTTCCCGCGACAATTCCCTGGGATCGGCGTTGGAAACGCTGCGCGAGGAAAGGGACGATTCGACTTGACCGCTGCACCGGCCACTTCCCCAGAATCCGCCGATTTGCTTCGCGTTAACCGCGAGCTCGCGGAGCTCCTGCACACGCCACCCCTTCCGCTGGCCTTCGGGGCCGACGCCGCCGATCAGGATTCGCTCATCATCTGCGGGCTTCTGGGCGGCAAGGACGTGGGGAAGTCCACGCTCATCAACGCCCTGGCCGATATCCGAGTGTCGAAGGATGAGTCCGAAGTCGGCCGCGGCACGGAGCATCCCGTCGCCTACGTTCACGCCTCCGTAAGCGACGAATTGAAGCAGCGACTGCACGTTTTAGACGCCCATCTGTCCATCGAGATCGTCGTCCACCACGCCGACGCCCTCCGCCATGCGGCGCTCGTCGATCTCCCCGATTTCGACAGCGAATTCCTGGAGCACCTGCACACCGTGCAGGCCGTAGCGCCCTTGCTGGATCGCGTTCTTTGGGTGCTCACGCCGCGAAAAGTCGGCGATCGCGCCTGGGTGAGCGTGGCCCGCGACGTCATCAAGGATGCCTCCAACGTCCGCTTCGTGCTCAACAAAATCGACGAACTCATGAGCGACGCGGATGCGTTGGACGGAGCGTCCGCGCCGCCGGAACAGGGCCGCGATGCCGCCGGTGATTTCTGGCAACGCCAGCGAGACTGGTTCATCGAATCATCATCCCTCGTGGAAGCCGAAGCCGGCGTCGAGGATTTCTTTCTAGTGGCCGCCGCCTATCCCCGGCGCGACCGGTTTGAAAGTCGCATTGCCGACCTCTGGGATGACCGCGGCTGGGAACGCTATGCCGTCGAACGCAACGCCGTACGTGCCATCGGTCAACTCGTCGAGAAGGAAGTGAGCCGATTGCAGCAATTCGTTCTCCAACCCGTGGACGAGGATCGCGGACGGGCGATCAAACTGGCCAACCGCCGTCGTGAACTCCTGGTCGGGGCGGATCGTCTCCGCGCACACTACCGCCTCAACGAAATCCTGGCTCCCTTGACCCATGCCGTCGATCCCTCCTACTGGGAGGATTTGCTTGATGAAGCTTTCCCCGCCGATTTTCGACTGGCCCTGGCGACCGCGATCCAGTCGGCCTTGAAAAGCGATCGACGACTGGCCGACGAGTGGCTCGAACGCCGAGTCGAGCAATGGCCACTGCTCCGCGTGGTCTACTGGCCTTTCGGATGGATCGCTCGCGTCGCGGGGCACGCGTTTCGAGCCAGCGACGGCGTGACACCGCGACCCAGGTCCGAACCCCAAACCGACGTCGATTCCGTTCTCGACGGCCCGGGTGTTGCGCCGGCGCATCGTTTAGATACCCTCCGTGCGCGTCTGTTAGCCGATCACGCCGTGGTGATGGAACGAATCGCGCTGGAAAGGGCGTTGCCTTCCAGCGAAACACTGGCGGGTCGACTGCGTCGCGAAGCGGCGGCGCTTCCGACCCGCCTGCACGCGCTAGCGTTGCAGGAACTTCAGGAAGGCGAACGCAAGCCTTCGCTCCTGGGCCGCTCCGCGTTGTGGGGGGTCCTCCTGTGGTTCCCGTTCCTTCAACCCCTCACCGCCGGAGCGTTGGAGATCGTGGGTGAAGGTGGCGCCTTTCACACCACCCGCGGACTCTATCGCATGGTCACGGCCCTTTCCGCCGCGCACTTGTTGACCGGGTTCGCCGTCGTGGGTGTGGTTTTCCTCGCCCTGCTCGCCGCCATGTACGCCCGTCGCCTGCGCGGCGTGCGACTCTGGCGTGCCCGGCATGAATTGAACAGAATCCACGAAACCATCGAGCAACTATTGTGTGACGCTACCGTGGAGCCTTTCGTCCAGCCGATCCGCGCGAAACTTGATCGTCTGGAAGAGCTGGGCGATCGCCTTTCGGGAAAAACAAGCGACGCGGCCTGTTGAGTTCAGACCGCGCCGCTCAAGTTTCCAACGAGCCGTTCTTCGCGGATTTCGCTAGCTGCCCCCGCCTCCTCCGGCGGTCGTCAGCGTCGTCACTTGATCGATGGAGGCGTCGAGAACCGCGGACACAAACGTAAAGTTGTGGGCGCTCTCGCTGGCGTCGCTGGTGAGCAGGTTCCAGTTCCAGCCAGCCTTGATCAGCCGATCGTCGGCCACACTGGCCAGATCGCCCAGGCTGGTGCCGCCGCCGTCCAGTACGGAAACATTGTTCAGCCCGACCGGCCCAACCGTGGTTCCGCCCGCCAGCGTCACGGTGATGGCCTGCCGACCGCTTGCCTCCGTGAATTCAAGGGCGGTGATGTCGGCCGCACTGGTAATCGTCGCCTCACCGTCCAGATCGAGGGTGTTGCCCGCGGCGATCTGCGCCGTAATCAGTTGCAGCAGGGCCGTCTCAATCAGTTCCTGAAGCTCGTTCATATCCGTCGTGAACGAGGCCGCCAGATTCCCGTAAGTGAAGGTCCCCCCGTGGCAATCCGCGCAGATCGTGGTGCTCGCGAAAAACGTATGATTTGTCCCGCCTTGTTCGTAGGAAAGCAACTCCGGCGGGTCCGTCTGTACCATGTGGCAATTGACGCACGTGTCGGAAATGACGGAGTGACTGCCACGCGTGCCCACGTCCACGAAATAGGCATTCTGGCCCATCAGGACGTCCGCCTGCGCCCCCGGATGCGGCGCCCGCGATCGATCCCCCGCGGGCTGTGCCGCGAAATTGTCGTCGTTGCGCAGCCCGCGCCGCGTATTGTGGCAGGTCATGCAGATCGCCCCGCGGCCCACGTCCGTCGCGGTGAATCCCGCGATGAGCGGCGGTGTGTCGCCCGTGATGCGGATGGTGGCGTTGGTCTCTTCTCCGGTCGTCGTGCCGATGCTGTGCGGGTCGTGACACGTCACACAGGTCTGCGGATGTGTTTCGTCCGCGGTCCACGTCACTTCAATGTCCGCCAGCGGATCGGTCGCCGGATCGTTGTCCAACAATACCGGCAGCCATGCCAGGAAGCCGTTGACCGTATGGCACCGGGCGCAGCCACCGCTTTCACCTTCGTCGATCGCCAGTTCGTAGTTCGCGTGCCCGCTAAGCTGCCATTGCTGGAACCGGGCGTGCCGCAATGGCTCACCGTGGCACGTGGCGCATCCGTCCGACGAAAGCGTGATCCTTGACGCCCCGCCCATGTGCGCCTGGCTGCTCTGTGGTCCGTGACAGTTTTCGCATTGGATATTGGCCTGTTGAGCCGTGCGTGCGAAGTCACTGAGAACCGTGGTCCAATTGTCATCACTGGGCGTGTTGATTAAGCCCGCGTCGAGAAAATCCGGATAGTCATCCGCCTCATCCACCCCCCCGTTCTCCACATCCGGGTCGAAGCCCACCGTGTGACAGGTAAAGCAATCCTCCCCGTAATGCGTGCTGGTGTTCAGGTTATCCGTGAAGATCTCCGCGTGCCCCGTCTGCGCCCACGGGGTAAACTTGTCCGGGGCAATCGTTCCGCTGTGGCAGCCGGTGCAGTTACTACTAGCCTGCGGCCTGCCGTCGGCGTCTTGCCCGGTGATGACTCCCACCCACGTCCCGGCGAAGATGTCAATCGTCACTTCAGCCGGCGCGTCACCCGTCTGGTCGGTCACCGTGACGGTGTATCGACCGGCCGCATCGGGTGTGAAGTACGGGTTTTGCGACGTGGCGTCCGCGAGCGTCGCGCTCGACCCGGCGGGCGCATCCAACGACCAATCGTAAGAGTTTTGCGTCTTACCGTGCAGTAAAACCGCCTGTCCAACCGGTACGTTGCGAATGCCCGAACTCA